>Ga0315308_1000252_pt1 | contig 29236 bp, 28 predicted proteins | sample TDP3_MG_FD_203078 | JGI IMG/M metagenome (GOLD analysis project Ga0315308, IMG submission 203078) | Freshwater sediment microbial communities from Lake Towuti, South Sulawesi, Indonesia - TDP3 | ecosystem: Environmental > Aquatic > Freshwater > Lake > Sediment | place: Indonesia: South Sulawesi... | reverse complement strand
GATAGTCGCCTACGCCATCCCTTACACTTACCCGATGCTAGCTGCGAAAGCCGCTTTCACTGGAGAATACCTTCAGGCTATATTAGGCATCCTCTACGTGGCCGCCTTCACAGTCATACTCCTATACCTTGCAGCAAGACTATTTGCCACAGAAAAGATCTTGACTGCGAAACTGAGAATCCGAGGCTTCGGACAGAGGAGAAAAGGACCAGCAGCAGAAGCATAAGCTTTAGGGCTTACAGTTCTTGAAGAAGCCAAAGTCAAGAGCGTGATTTCGCCCTTCAAGAATTGTTGGCAGCGCTAGGAGCGACTTCAAGAAAGATGAATAAATGGAAATCTTTGTTGAAAGCGGATCCGACAGATTGGTTGTTGGAAACAGATAATCCTTCAGTGCGATATTTCACATTGACTGATATGCTGGAAAGGCTTGAGAACGATCCAGACGTGAATAGAGCAAAGGAGCAAATAATGGAAACCGGAATCGTGCCTAAGATTCTGGCCAAGCAGAAGAATGAGGGTTACTGGGGAAGCCCTGAGAATTTCTACATCAGATCCAAATACAAGGGAACTGTGTGGCAGCTCATAATCTTGGCGGAGCTCGGAGCCGACGGAAATGATGAACGCATCAGTAAGACCTGTGAGTTCATTCTTAAGAACTCTCAAGATCACATGAGCGGCGGTTTTTCATATCTCAACGCCGCAGCCGGTGGAGGCGATCACAACAAAGTACTACCGTGCTTAACGGGCAACATGGTCTGGAGCTTAATTAGATTCGGTTACCTAGAAGACTTCAGGGTTCAGCGTGGGATCAACTGGATCGTTACATATCAAAGATTCGATGACGGAATAAGAGAGGCGCCTAAAGGTTGGCCTTACGATGGGCGTGAAAAATGCTGGGGGAAACATACTTGCCACATGGGCGTAGTCAAAGCCCTGAAGGCGCTTGCAGAAATCCCTCCGAACAAGAGATCCAGGGATGTGAAGAGCACAATCGAAAAAGGAGTTGAATACATCCTCGAACATCACATTCACAAGAGAAGCCACACTCTAAGTCAAGTGTCTAAACCTAGCTGGCTACAGTTCGGCTTCCCTTTAATGTGGAACACTGATGCCTTAGAGATCTTGGGAATATTGACGAAGCTGGGTTACAGAGACAAACAAATGCAAGAAGCCGTGGATTTGGTAATCTCGAAGCAAGATGATCAGAGCAAATGGAAGTTGGAAAGCACCTTCAACGGACGCTTTCAAGTAAATATCGAACAGAAAGGTAAACCGAGCAAATGGATTACCCTGAATGCTCTGAGAGTATTGAAAAGATATTTTGGTTGAACAGAAAACAATAGCTCAAGGAGCTAGTTTCCTCTGTCTCAAGAATCTAGAACCGAGCGATTATCGCTTAAGCCTAATGAAAATGGCTGAATATGGTTTTGAACCGAAGCCTAAGCCTAAGAATTGGTGGACCGGGCGGGATTTGAACCCGCGACTTCCGCCTTTATCTGAACGATTTCATGCGAAGGCGGCGTTCATACCAGACTGAACTACCGGCCCGAGTCTTTGCTACCGTGTTCATTGGGAGATGTGTTGCCTAAATGGTTTTTGCATTCAGAATGAGGAACTCAGCCAACCGGCAGCGAAAGGTAGTCTTGAATGTAACTGTTGATGCTGAGTTGAAGTGACATCAAAGCTATCTTGGGCCATAGCCATTCATAGAATTGAACGGTCGAGGATATGACTCTTCTAGACAAGATTTGCGGGGCACTTGGACACAAGCTGAGGGACACGCTGATCATTAGAGAGTCCGGAGGCTTCTACGACGTAGACTATGCGAAATACTGTGCTCGGTGCGGCGAGGTTGAGGCTCGACCACGCTTGAAGAAAGTGGAAAACAAGGCTTAAGATTAGCTTCTTAACGATTCATCATCGATATCGATGGTCAAGATCATCGTATCGAAGTTCGGTAATATTCAGTCTGTGACGGTTGATTCTATCTATTCGGTAATGGAGGAATGCTACAATCGGTTAAAGCCTCACGGATTATCGCTAGTAGACCTATATCTATTCGAACGCTCCTCAACCTTGGAAGCATTCATCTCACAAGAGTACGCGAAGATGGGTGTCACCTCATCTCGCTTCGATGAAAACTTCTACGCGAGACATGATGCTTGGAGAGGCATACCTCGTATCAGTATCAGCGTTGAAAAAATAAAGTCATTGACAGAGTTGACTCGAGTTGGAATCCTAAGACATGAGGTCGGCCACTCCGTCCTGCACGGCTCCCCTCAATACTACATCTTCCCTATTCCACATCACCTACTGGAAGCCTTTGAAAGGCTTGATCTCCCAATCCAGTACATGAATGATTTGCTGTACCTTATCTCGATAGCTGTGAAAGATTTCGAGGTCACACGCCTACTTCACAGCAGAGGCTACATTCAGGACCAAGTAGCATATGCGGAGAACGTCCTAAAAGCCTCGCAGGACGATCTAATATCTTGGGAGATTGGAAAAGTCAAACCTGAAACCAAAATCCTATGCATAGTGAGTCGCCTGAAAGACTTCGGTTGCGCCTCAGCTCTAATGTCAGATGAAAAGCTCCGAAAAGAAATCAGACTGAAGGTGTTAGAAGGAATGAAATATTTTCCCAAAGAAATCTCAACGAGGGTTCTGAATATTATTTTGAAACTTCCATCTTTACTGCAAGCCGACACTTTGGGCAATGTTAATGAAATGACGAGGATTATTGTCGAAGAACTCGTCGAGCCGACGCTTGGAGGAAAAGAATCCATTCCCCATGGTTGATTATGAAAGGCCGAGGGGAATTTCAAGCGAGATTCTTTTCATAAACTCGCTGGAGCAATCGCTTTGAAAAAATCTTAATAAGTATGCGGCATTCTGACGAATTATGGCGGGCCGGTAGCTCAGCATGGTTAAGTTGCAGATGCAACGCCGAAGAGCACACGGCTGATAAACCGCGTCTCATCAGAAACCGTGACCTCTAAGACTTATGGAGGCGGCAATGGTCGGGAGTTCAAATCTCCCCCGGCCCACCAGCAACTTCCAGCACGATTCCATCGCCCTGTAAATAGGATCTTTTTTCTTCAGATGCTTGACAGAATCGAAAGGAGAGAGATTCCAAGGATAACAGAGACTACAGCCACCTTCTGAATTCGAACTAGCCTTTCCTTCAAGAAGACTTGTGCTAAAACGACTGTCACGGCTGGCGACGCACTGGATATCGGCGCAATTATCGAGACGATTCCAACACCCACTCCAACCACGAAGCCGAAGAATCCTGCAAAATCAGTTAAACCAGCGGTAACTATCATCTTGAGAGAGACCTTTCTTTGAACATTTCGTGAGAAGGGATTTCCAAAGAACGGAATGACGAATAAAAGTATGAGCGTCACCAAGATACGATTGAAGAATAGAGTTCCAATCTCACCGATATCCATTGAAACGAGCTTAATGAGGATGAAGTTCAAACCTGCAGACAACATACATGCAATTGCGTAGGGAATCCCGTTGTCCGACCGTCCGTCCGAGTCGGATCTCATAGAGACGACGAGTATCCCAACCATGACGAGAGCGATACACATGATCTGGGGAAGAGTCAGAGTTTCACCGAGAATCGCATAGGAGAGAGCTATTGCCACTATCGCTGAAGTCGAAGCCACCGGAGTTATGATACTTGCCTTCCCTACCCTCAAACCCTTATAGAAGAAAAAGAGAGATGAAACGCTGCAAACGCCTGTCGCGAGGATCAATACTATCGTTCTTGGCGACGAAGGCACTGGCGGAGTAAATATTGCGGCCAAGAGAAGGAGTGGAACCAACCCTACCAGTTGCACATAAAGGAGAAGCCTGTAGTAGCCTAACGGTGCAACTATTCTCTTAGCGATGAAATCTCCAAAGCCCCACCCGACCATGCAGACAATGCCGTAACCGATTGAAATGATCTCGACTATCATCCGTGAGGCTACTCCAGATTCCAACCATACAGTTCAAATCAGCTAGTTAACAGTTGCGAAGAAGCCGTTCTACCTATTTGCGAAAAAATGGCGGCACCTGGTTGAGCAGCAGAATCTTCGAGCGCGTGACCGCCAGCTACTTTCTCGAGACGATTCTTTCAGCTATTCTCTTCTCGATCTCTTCGGTAATTACCGCTCCCTTAGCGCTGTCGTACAGGTTGAAGTCCATTTGAAGCTTGGCTGCGAGAATTTTCCTACGCATTTCCTTTAAGATCCTCTTGAAGTCTTCTATCGTTAGGAGCGCATGGCCTTCTGCAAGGAGTTGACGATGTTGGTTCTCTATCGAGGTCCTCTTCTCCTTGGCCATTCTATTCAAGTTTAACGGCACGATCTTCCGTTGTGGAGTTAATGAAACCCATACCTCTGGCAGTGCGCGTTTCTTTCCGGCATCAGGCTTGAGCGCGGTCTTGAGCTTTGAAATGGCTTTGGCTATTTGCTCCGCAGTCTTTCTCTTCTTCGCTGCCTCGAGTTGAGCGTCAAAAGATTTTTCGAAACCGTCCAAACATCGAGCTACTGCTAGTCTCTTTTCGTTCTCGACCTCATTCGCAATCTTCTCGTCGAACACTTTGATCGCGTATCGAATATGCTCACATAGCCTCTTCGTCTCATCTAGATGTTGCGTATACTTCAGAATTGTAGACTCGAGGCTCATGCTGTCACTTCGTCTTCAAGCTTCATTATCAGTTGCCCGGATAGTGTTTGGAGAGGCTTCGGCGACTTCAACTCGTTCGCTTTGAGTTTCGACCAAGCTTCAAAAGTTCTAAATACAGTCAGCATCGTGGTCAAGATATCTTTGGAAGTGAACTCTGGGCTTCTCATGAACTCGAGAAGCTTGAAGATCTCTTTATTCTGAGTAGCTCGCGCTTCCGCTTCGCCAAGTATCTCGCCGACCTCAAGCGTATGAGCGGCCAGATTTGAAACCTGTGTATGAAGCGTCTCCATCTGTTTCATAACAGCCTCTATCGCCTGCTTCCCAGATGCATCAATTTCCTCCACCAGTGCTTTCGTCTTCTCTTTGACTGAGTTGACGACGCTTGTCATGAGTTGGTCAGCTTGCTCTGAGAGGCTTTTGATCCTCTGCCTGTGGGATTCTATTTCTCCAATCAAAGTGTTCACTTCAGATTGAAGAACCTCCTTCCTCTTCTCAAGCGCTGTGAGTTCTAGGTCCTTCTCTTCTTTCTTCTTCAGAAATTCCTCTTCCAGCCTCAGGACTTCAAGTCTCTTCTGCTCCTTCGCATTGGCAATCTCTTGATTGATTCTTTCTATAGTTCCGTAGCCTTCAAGCGCCTTCAGGACGTCGATTGCAGAACCATATTTTTGGGCATTCTCAAACACCGCCTTGAAAGCTTCAGGTGTGAACTTATACTCGTACAGAAGCTTGTCGCACATCGCTACGCTCGCTTGGAGATGCGAGTATCTTGCGGACAAGTCATCGTAATTGGTCTTCATCTCATGCATTAGGGCGTCTGTCTCAGCAAGTTTCTCCTCGAGCCGTGTGAGGTTTCCATACTCGTTTATGGATTTCAGAACGTTGCTGGGTCCTCCGAAGTTCAAGGTAGCTTTGGCAAGTTCTTCAAGCGACTTCTCGTCGAAGCCGCTCTCCAGAAGCTTCCTGTAGGTGTCGAGTGCTCTACCACCCAGGCTCAGAAGCTCCTTGATGGCTTCTTCAATCTGACTCACGATCTCCACCTTCAAGAAACAGACAATATCTTCTCTACGAGAATATAAGTCTCTTTTGAGAGCGTCATCTTAAATCTATGTACAAATACCTAATTGTAAGCGATGTTAGATGCCTTTCGGCATTAGCACTGTGAATATTGTCGCTTTCATCATCGAGGTTATCGTGATCTCGGCTGTACTTTGGGCTTCAGGTAGAGTCCTCGTGGGAAAGGAGAAAGCCAAGTTCACAGACGCTATCTGGATTACGGTTCTCGGATTAATAGTAGGCGCAGTCGTGGAAAATGTCGTACCTTTCGTGGGCTGGCTTCTAGCCTTAATCGTCTGGTTAGCGTTGATCAAACATTTCTTCGATACAGGCTGGGGAAAGGCTTTCTTGATAGCCTTGCTGGCCATAATAATCTTCATCGTCGTCGCTGTTGCGCTGGGTCTACTCTTCGGGATAGCCCTACTGGGCTTTCTAGGATTCTAGGAAAGCTTCTCAACTCTCGCTTTCGTGACTGTTAACAATTCTTCTGGTGTGATCTTAAACCCGCAGAACTTTGATCCTGCGGACCCGATCACGAACTTTTTATCGAGAAGAGTGCTCTCGATGAATAGCGAGTCAACTTTCCCAGCTAGCGTTAAAGGATCTATCTCTCCGGGTTCTTTGTTGAATCTAGCTTTCAGTTCATTAGGAAGCATGAGCCTCGGCTTCTTCAGTGCGGCAGCTTCTTCAAGCTTCTTCATATCGATCTTTACTTCGCTAGACGCGATAACTCCAGCTACTCTTCCTTTCTTATCTATGAAACATAGGCACTTCATTATATTCTCAGGACCTACATGGTGAACTTGAACAGCATCGTCAATGCTCAGCACAGTTTTATCTCTATGCCAGACGAGTTCAGCGTTTAGAGAGCCGCCTTCTATCAACTTCCGTATTGGCTCAATCTTCGTTTCTTCAGACAATCTTTCAACAACGCCTGGAATCAGTTTGAGCTCCTTGTTCAATACTTCAGGATTCCGGATCTCTCCGAAGTAGTTGGTGGCCAGAAGCTGGACTGAGTATTTGAAATTAAAATGTGTCTAGGTACCTGTTTCTCTCCCATTCTGTTATTTCGAGAGGATTCCATTCAGGGTAGCTCCGTTCATAGTCTTGCCATTCCTTCAACTTCAAGGATATGTACTTCTCCTTCACCTTCTCGCCCAGCGCTTTCCCGACGACTTTGTCTTTCCCAAGCTCGGTCAGCGCATCTCTTAGCGTTGAGGGCAGCCGTTCAAAGTCTCCCTCATTCTCGTACGCGTTCTTCGCTGTGGGTTCACCTGGATCGAGCTTCTCTCTCAGCCCGTGCAAACCTGCCGCCAGTACAGCTGCTTCAACGAGGTACGGGTTGCATTTTGGATCCGGCATCCTCAACTCAACCCGAGCTGACTTGGCGCTATTGAAGCTCGGAACCCTGATCAAGGCTGTTCTATTCATGAATCCCCAGCATAGGTAGACAGGAGCTTCGTAGCCAGCTACCAGCCTCTTATACGAGTTGACAGTTGAGGCTGCTAAAGCCGCTATAGCTTTCGCGTGAACGAGCAAACCCCCGATGAAGTGCTTTGCCTTATCAGAGAGCCTCTCTCTTCCATAGAATGCATTCCTCCCTTTCTGGTTCAAGCTCATATGCATATGCATTCCGCTTCCATTCATCCCCGCGAAAGGCTTAGGCATGAATGTAACCGTCAACCCTTTTCGAGCTGCGATATTCTTCACTACGTACTTGAAGGTCATTACATTGTCAGCGGTCTTCAAAGCGTTTTCATATCTTAAAGAGATCTCGTACTGACCGCTAGAGACCTCGTGATGCAGATATTCGCATTCGATTCCAACTTGCATGAGGGTCTTGAATGTATCTCTCCTTAAAGATACTCCTTTATCCAAGGGCGGTGGAGAGAAGTAGCCTACATAATCGAGCGGTTTCCCATCGTCGAGAGCGAAGAACTCCATCTCAGCGCTCGTATTGAAATCGTAGCCCTCTTCTTTAGCCTCTCCCAGCATTCGCTTCAATAAGTATCGAGGACCGTACTCATACTCTCGTTCTCTCCCGAACTCGGTTATGCTCTCAGCGGGATGATAGAGGTCGCATAGGACTCTAGCTGCTTCGACGGAATTCCAAGGCACTTGGAAATACGTTTCTATAATCGGCTTGAGCACTATGTCGCTCTTTTCGATTGGAGCGAGGTATATTGAGGAGCCGTCGACACCTTTCCCCAGCTTAATCGCTTCTTTGAACCGCTTATAATCTAGGTCGATTGACTTCAATTCGCCCATGAGGTTTGTAAACTGCAGCTCAACTATTTCCGGCGGCTTCGTCATAAGGCAAAACTATTGAATGGGTGAATGAATATAAGCTTTTTTGCGGAAAACTTAAACATTTGTTCAGATATAGGACCTTTACCGAACGGATGATTAGTCATGATGACGGTAGATGCTTTAGACCGGAAAATTCTAGCGGAGTTGGAGGCAGATGCCAGACAGTCGTTCAGGGATATTGCGAGGAAGCTGAAGGTTTCGATTGCGACGGTTATAAACCGGACGAGGGCCATGGAGAAAGCGGGAATAATAAGAGGATACTCTGCGCGCCTAGACTCAGAGAAGTTGGGCTACGACATCGTCGCGGTAATCGAGATAGTTGTCTCGAAAGGGAAGCTGCTTGAGGTTGAGGATAAGATAGCGAAGATGCCTCAAGTTCATCAAGTCTACGATATAACAGGCCAAACGGATGCAATAATTATATCAAAGTTTCCTGACCGAAAGGAACTCAGCCAATTCGTAAAGTCCCTCCTAAGTATGCCTTACGTCGAAAGGACGAATACTCACCTTGTCTTGACAGCTGTCAAAGAAGACCTCAGACTATTCTCCTAGCAACGTAAAGCCATAGTGAAGCCAATGCTTTTTAGCTTCTGTATTGGCGAATCTAGAAGAAGAGGTATTCTGCAATGGTGGACCTGCTTAGCACTGAAATCAAGAGAGTGATGGTCGTTAGGCTCGATGAAGGTGACGATCTCATACTTACCGTTAAGAGAACGGCTATCGAGCAAGGGATCAAATCTGCATTCTTCTGCGCATTAGGGGCGGCTTCGAGAATCGTCTACTCGGTCTACTCGTTGGAGAAGAACGCATATGTCAACATGGAGGAGGTAGGGTTCTTCGAGATTACATCATGCATAGGAGATATAACGCAAATAGTGGACGATGACGGTAAACAAGTGAACACGTTCGTTCATGCTCACATAACTTTCTCAGGAAAGGATGGGATCTGCCGTGGGGGACACTTGCAGCCAGGTTTATCTATCAAACCGATCGGCGAAGTCGTCATCTTTGAGTTGGCTAAACCGATTCACAGACTGCAAAGCGAAATAGAGAAGCGAGGGTTCTCCCCAATAAGATTCTAATAATAAAAGACAGCGGTCAAACTCTCTCAAGAATCTCGATGCTAAAAGCCGAATTCTCTATTGGAGCCCCGGTTTGGGGAAATATTACGAGTCTTCTAACCCCAAATGTCCTTTATCTCGTCTTCGAGGCCTACTCTTTCGAGCGTAGTTCTCCACGGTTTTCCTGTTTTCTCGTCCCATCCCGACAGCCTATAGTATTCCATCACCATTCCCTTTACATAAGGTGCCATTGCCTTGCCCTTCGCCTTGCCGCTTGGCGGAGCTTCAACAAGCCTCGGAGATACGTCATAATCGTCAGCTGGTGTGAGTCCTCGTCTCACATTGAAAACCCGCTCGAGATTCACAAGCCTTTCGCTGAGCATGAGAGCTTCCTCAGGAGTGAAGTCCCAACCAGTCACCGCATTTACCGCTGCAGTTGAGAATCCGAGGACTCCTGGGACACCCCATGTAGCGAACCAGCATGTCCCATTGCTGTCATCCCAGAACTTTTTCCTCCCTGTCTTGTATACGGCAATGGGTTTAAGTCTCGGGTTCAGCGGTTCCTCGAAATCAAGATAACCAACATCAGGTTCAGGCGCCCACGCGTCAGCCGCTTGTGCCGGCCACCCGGATCCGCCCCCAACAAATTGTCCAAGCATTATGCCCCACGTTGCTCTCCAGTCGTGGAGGTTCATTCCCGAACCTTTGATGTGGATTGCGAATTTTGGAGCGTCTCCTCCGATAGTCTCAGCTGCTCGTTTTGGTCCGAGGGCCAGAAGTTTGCCCAGTTTACCCTCCTTGTTTGCCGCCATCCTGAAGAGTTTTGCAACTAGCTTGTCATCTCCCCACTTTAATTCTATGCCTTCGGTATTCTCCTTCGCAAGTAAGCCTTTTTCATAGCACTCGATAGCTAAAGCTATTGTACAGCCAATCGTACTTGAGTCAAAACCCATCCTGTCACAAAGATCTTCCAAATAGAATACAGCTCCCGCATCATGTACTCCAGCGATAGAAGCCGCGCCTTCCAAGTTTTCACCTCCACCGGCCATCGTGCCTACAAACCCCTTGTAGGGACCTGTGGTGACTTCAACGTCATAACTGCAAGCTATGGGGCATCCATAACATGGCTTTGGAGTTATCTTCTGCTTTGCCATCCCCACTCCAAACTCAGGAGGGCTTACGGCCAGCATATTTTTGGCTGTTAATATTGACATATCTCTTGGATATTTGAACTCGCCTCTCGGGGTGCCTCCTTTAGCAAGTCCGCTCGAAACTGTACTTTTGAAGAGGTTGTCCAGCCACTTCTTATTTGCTTCCTCAAGTTTTTCTGGGTCAAAAACTGGCACTTCAGTCGTTCCATACACTGCGATAGCTTTCAGTTTCTTGGAACCCATTACAGCACCTACACCAGAGTGTGAGAATGAGTGGTTCTTATCGTTCCAAATCCCTGCCCCACAGCAGAGATTTTCGCCCGCCGGTCCAATTGCGGCAACGCTTGCCTTCGCTTCACCAAGTTCCTCTTTGATCAGATCCTCAGTTTCATGGGTGTCTTTACCCCACAATCTATTCGCATCACGAATCTCGGATTTGCCGTCATGTATCCAGAGATAAATCGGGTTTTCTGCTGCCCCTTGAATAATAACACCATCTAAACCAGCGAACTTAAGCCTAGGACCCCACCAGCCGTGCGAGTGTGAACGACCAACCGTGAATCGGGTGTCAGCGTTCAGAGTAGTAATGGTGGTATTATTAGGCGAGGGCACTCTTGTACCCGTGAGTGGGCCGGTCATGAATACTAATAGATTTTCTGGACTCAACGGACTGACTCCTAGAGCTAATTCATCGTATAGTATTCTTAAACCGAGTCCGAAGCATCCTACGTATTTCCTTAGGACACTTTCTGCAGGTAGGCTTTCCGCTTTCATTCTTTCATTTGTTAAGTCCACTCGTAAAATCTTACCCATGTATCCGCCCTTAGGCATTCTCCCTTCTCCTCATTCGGTTGGGTATTTTTATAGCGCCCATCTTCGGCGCACCACGCCTACTTTTCTTTATCGCAATAAAAAATTGTCGGTACTCCTCTATCATATCGTTTAATATCTATGGCTTGGAACGATTTTCTTCGCGACCAAATAGTCACCGCAGCACTGAGCCAAATCTCTCAGTCGATTGCTGAACTGTCGACTCGCGTACGTTGGTCATTGGAGCCCCGGACGGGATTTGAACCCGCGACTTGCGGCTTACGAAGCCGCTGCTCTACCAGCTGAGCCCACCCGCCTTCCAGGGCTGAAAGGAACCGGGGCGTAACGATCCGGGGCACAACATCTTTCATGATTATTAAGCCATACTTTTAAGGATTCATCGTGATAGTTGTTTCCATCGCTGATGTGGAGTGCTGAGAATTGTCTTACGCTGGACGACTCGGGGAACGGAGGATCATTGAGATCTTCATTGCGCTTCTCCAGAGTATGCCTGAGATGCCCATCCCTTTCGGAGACGATGTTTCAGCCATAGATCTAGGCGGAGGAAGGCTGGCCGTAATCAAATGCGATATGCTAGTCGCGAAGACTGATGTGCCGCAGGGTATGAGTTACTGGCAAGCTGCTAGGAAAGCCGTGGTAAGCACAGTCAGCGATTTCGCGTCTAAGGGGGTCCCTCCTTTGGGCTTGCTAGCCTCGTTAGGCTTGCCTTATCACTTCAAGAAGAATGACATAGTCCAAGTAGGCCTTGGTCTTAACGCTGGTGCGAGAGAGTATGACACTTATGTGGTAGGAGGAGACACCAACGAGGCTGAAGACTTGATCATAGACTGTGTAGGTTTCGGATTGGGCGACGAAGCTACTATTATGAAGAGGAGCGGCGCCATACCCGGAGACTTGGTCGCAACAACCAGTTCATTCGGGAAGACTGCTGCTGGACTGAAAATGATCAGTGAAGGATTGAGTGCGCCATCGAAGATTAAGCGAGAGCTGATGGAAGCTGTCTACATGCCTAAAGCACATTTGAAAGAGGGCCTAGCCCTAGCCAAAACGCGCGCAGTGACATCTTGCATAGACTCAAGCGACGGACTAGCTTGGAGCCTCTATGAGCTAGCGAGAATGAGTAAAGTCGGATTCGAAATAACAGATATTCCAGTAGCCGCCTCTGTAAAGACGTTCGCAGAATCCCAAAGACTAGACGCAACTAGACTTGCATTGCACGGAGGAGAAGAATACAACCTCATCTTCACATTCAAACCTAGAGACGCCGCCAAAGTGAGTAAAGCACTTGAAGGAGCCTTCTTCAAGATCGGCAGAGCTACAAATCGAAGAGGAAGAGTTGAGTTGAAGCTGGAAGGAAGCGTTAAGCCGATCGAGCCGAAGGGATGGGAGCACTTTAAGCATAACTGAACCGATCACACAGTTGTGTCGATCCCAAGATAAGAGAGGGTGGAATGATACGGTCAAACAGCCGATGACCAAGAATGAGATGGAAGCGCTATTGGCTGAAGCGCTCGTAGGAAGATTAGGAACTTGTAATCAAGACGAGCCTTACGTTGTTCCGATATGCTTCCTTCATCTTGGAGACAAGATCTACTTCCACAGCCGCCCTCAAGGCAAGAAAATAGAAAATATCGCGGCAAACCCCCGGGTATGCTTTCAAGTAGACGACTATGATTTAGTGCCCTCGCCAAGGCCATGTGACTTCACTATGCATTACAGAAGCGTAATAACATTCGGCAGAGTGCGATTCCTAACCGATCCTAAGGAGAAAATGGAGGTCCTGACGGCGATGCTGGACAAGTATGATACTGATCATTCCGAAGAGCCTATTGACGAAGCGATGCTAGAGGGCGTTGTGGTCGGCGAGATAGTCGTCGAGGAAATGAGCGGGAAAAAGAACGTGTGATCCAATTAGGAAAATAGGGCTCTCTTCATAGGTTCTCGAAAAGACTTCTGAGAGAAAGAGTGATAATCCTTTCTACGGCCCACTATTAGGCTAGGTTGCCTCCCGTAATGGGTGGTTTAAGTGTCAGAAGTATCGATTCGACCTCGAAGAATCGATAGAAATGTTAACTTGGCATTTGTGTCCTTCCTACTTCTTGCCTATGTCTGCTCCGCCATGTTTAGAATGTCGATAAGCGTTGTCCTCCCTGAGATAGCCAAAGAGTTCAGCTTAGTCGAAACTCAGAGTGGAGCTTTCTTCTCGTCTCTATTCCTCGGAACGGCTATGACCATGGCTATTGCTGGATACCTCTCTGACCGTCTTGGAAGGGGGGTCACGTCTGCCGCAGGGCTGTCTCTTATCTCGATAGGGATTCTATTGACGGGATACTCCAGCTCATACTTGATGTCTCTAGGCTCATTGTTTATGGCGGGTCTAGGCCTCGGAATATTCGTTTCTTCCGTGTATGCTGTTATGGGAGAGATCCTTCCGAGATCAAGAGGTTTCTTGGTTGGTGTAACCAATGGCGTGTATGCTTTTGGAGCCTTCCTCGGGCCTTGGCTTTCAGGCAATATCGCACATCACTATGGATGGCGAATACCATTCTACATTCTCGGCTTTGTAGGCGTTGCGATTGCATTGAGCCTCTGGTTTTCCAAGTCCAGGACTCCCGTAAGGGCGATGAGAGCCCAAGAGGAAAAGCGCCCTAAGACTTCATACATCAAGATGCTGAAGACGCGAAATGTGCTGGCGGTTTCCATCGCCCTATTTGCCGCAAACATTGGGTTTGGCTCATTTGCTGCTTGGACTCCAACATTCCTCTCCTCAGTGGACGGGTTAGACATGACCCAGACTGGACTTGCTTTAGGAATATGGGCGTTGACTGGAGGTGCGGGGGCGATAGTTCTAGGTTGGCTATCTGATAAACTAGGCCGACGAGTGGCGGTCTTAGCGTCCGGAATCTTCGCAGCGCTTATAGCATATTTCTATTTCATAAGCGTTAATTCTTTCTTGATCGTCGTCGGGCTTTCAGCTGCCCTTGGATTCGTATCCTTTGCCTATTGGAGCCTCCTGATTTCTCTAGCTCAAGACTCTGTCGACCCAGCTAGAATAGGCAGCGTAACAGGCTTCGTGCAGAATGTATCGATAATAGCTGAAATAATTGCGCCTCTGATCGTCGCGGCACTTATCATGGCTGTAGGGATAGCTTGGGCTATGATAGCTTCTGTTTGCATTCCATACTCGGTTCAGGGAATCCTCGCATTGGCTTCCAAAGAAAGATCGTGACCGAATCGAACTTGTTCCGAAGAAACTCCGACTGACGAACACGCCCTTTCTCCCTTAAGTTTTGAACAGTTTAGTGCGTGCCACTGGTAGCGGATGAACATAAACAACAGTTCAGATCTTTATGCTCTTAAGATGTCGAAATTTGACAAGAATCAAATCTAAGCAGCTCAAACTATTACGCGAAAGGATGATCCTAACATGAGGCTCATTCAATTTCTCTTGCCCAAGAAAGGAACCCGAGTCGGATACATTGATGGTAAGAATGTCATCGACTTGACCAGCGTCAACGCGGCGTGGACGCGGATCTACCAAATCTTCTTTGAAGCTCGCAGAAGCCGTAGGAACATCAATGCGTATCTAGCCGACGCCTCGGTCCAGAACGCTGATGTCGTCTCTTATGATCAACTGCTTGATGCACGTCCAGGGGATCCTAAAGGCTGGATCCTGCCTCCACTCGACCATCCAGATCCTGCTCACTGCTTGATTTCTGGGACAGGGTTGACACATTTGGGAAGTATGGAGAAACGCGCCGAAATGCACACGATAGCCGCTAGAGAAGCTGGAACACCTAAAACAGACTCCCAAAGGATATTTGAGATGGGGCTAAAAGGCGGAAAACCTAAGCCGAATGTACGCGGTGTTCAACCAGAATGGTTCTACAAAGGGAACGGCACGATCCTCCGTGGGCACAACGATTACTTGGATATTCCCGAGTTCACAGAGGATGGCGGTGAGGAGCCGGAAATAGTCGGATGCTATGTGATCGACGACGATGGTATCCCTTGTAGGCTCGGCTTCGCGATCGGCAATGAATGGTCAGACCATCGCATGGAGCGCGTGAACTACCTGTGGCTAGCACCCTCCAAACTGCGGGTCTGCTCTGTTGGACCTGAGTTGGTAACGGATCAGATGTTCAAGAATATCCGAGGAAGCTGCCGGATCGTACGGAATGGGAAGGAGACTTATGATTCCAGCGAGCTCCTCACAGGTCAAGATCATATGAGTCACAGTCTTGCGAATCTTGAAGATCACCATTTCAAATATCCCCAATTTCGCATCTCCGGCGATGTACACCTACACTTTTTCGGGACGATGAAACTCTCCTTCCCGAATCGACCAAACTTTCAAACAGGAGATCGGATCGAGATCCGTTTCTATGGAATGGGAGCGTCGCTAGTAAACTATGTCCGTAAGACACCTCTCTCCCAAACCCCTATCACCGTGGAAAAAGGATAAAGCCTAACGCGCGAACCATGAATCTAGAAGACTATTTTTGATTATGTTCAGTATTGCGTCAGTATAACAGCAGTTCAAAAGGGTTCAGACCATTTTTTAGCTAGAAATGGTTGACCGAACACAAACAGCTCCTAGCATACTTTAAATTATTCTTGTTCCAGACTCTACGAATAAGGTGATTCTAAGAATGGATAGTATACCGGATAGAATTGCTCGTGCACTCTCAAATCTAGAGAATTCAAATAATCTCAAGAAGCTCATTAACGAAGCTCTGAAAAAGAAGATTCCAGTTCTTGAAATATTGGAAAAGGGTTTAAGAAACGGTCTAAGTGAAATCGGCCGGAAATACGAGGCAGGGGAATACTTTCTATCTGAACTCCTCTTCGGGGCATCCATGATGGAGGAAGCTATGAAGATTTTAGCTCCACGACTAGAAGCCCGGAAGTTAGAAAGGAGGGGGCGGATTGTTTTGGGTACGGTTAGAGGAGATATCCACGACATAGGTAAGAATATCTTCAGGATGTTTGCAGAAGGGACCGGTTTTGAAGTTTATGACTTGGGCGTTGATGTCAATCCTGAGGATTTTGTCAGAATGGTCGTTGAGAAAAAACCCGATGTGCTGGGCCTATCAGCTTTACTAACTACGACGATACCGGAAATGAAGATTGTCATTGATGAACTTGCGAAGGCCGGGATAAGAGACAAAGTCAGAGTTCTTCTTGGAGGGAACGCCGTGACGAATGAATTTGGGGAAGAAATAGGTGCAGACGCAGTGGCGCTTGACGCAGTTCAAGGAGCAGACTTTTGCAAGGAGTGGACTACTAGATGAAAGAACCGGGAGGGATGACACCAAGAGAAAGAATAAAGAACGCCATGGACTTTAAGGAAGTCGATGCTATGCCATGGTGTGAAAGTTTCTACGAAGAAACCCTGCTCAAATTCTTCTCCGAAGGGTTGCCAGCGCATAAAATTACTAATGTAGAGTGGGAAATGTCTCTAGACGGTCATCTTCTAGCTAACTGGCCGAAATTCATGGGTTTCGACCCACATTCCTATTTCGGGTGCATCAATTTCATGGGCTGCCCAGTTCCGGTCGATATCGGACCTATACCAAGATTCAAACAGCGAAAGACAAGAGAAGACGCAAAGTATGAAGAATACATTATGGAAACAGGCGCCCGCTCCCGCCGATTCAAAAAGGAAATAGGAAAAATAACATGGTATACAATGCCTCAATTCCTTGAATTTCCAGTAAAAGACAAGAAGAGTTGGGAGCAGTATAAGAAACGGCTGGACCCTGAAGACTCTAGAAGGTATCCCAAAGACTGGGAAAAAGACGGCTACCTCCGGCTCTTCGACGAATATCAGAAAGGCCCTACGACACTTAGCGTTACTGGGTTCTATGGGTTCGGAGCAGAACTCATGGGGATACCCAACTTCAACCTAGCCTTCTACAAGGATCCTGAACTCATAAGAGACATGATTTCTCACTGGGAGTATTTCACAATCGAATCGCTAAGAGAGGCTGTGGAGACGCTGAAAGATCGGATCGATCTAGTCTTCTGGTGGGAGGATATGGCTGAAAAGCATGGTCCCAATATTTCGCCCAGGCTGTATAAGGAGTTTCTACTTCCTCACAACAAAAGAGTTGCACGATTCTTGAATAAGAACAAGGTCCGCAGAATTATGATGGATAGCGACGGAAACACACAACCAATACTGGATTTGGTTATCGAGGCGGGGATCACAGGACATTGGCCACTTGAAGTGAACTCGGGCATGGATGTGCGAACCCTAAGGAAACATTATGGAAACAAGCTATTCCTTGCGGGTAACCTCGATAAGAGAGAGATAGCGAAAGGCGGTGAAGCGATGCAAAAAGAAATAGACTTGAAACTACCGTTGATGAAAGAGACTGGAGGATACATTGCAGGACTCGACCATCTCGTACATGTAGAATTCACTCTTGAAAAATTCAAAGAATACGCCGATTATCTTAAGAAGAAATCGGTCATACAGTGAAAAAACCCAGCTCTGAAATGCGATATCGTTTAAAACAATTGATCCTAACCGCTTAAATCAGGAACAACTTCATTTGGCTCAGCCCGGAAGCATGCGGTATGGGCAAGTCTGCTTATTAGGGAATTACTCTTCTAGCCTGAGCGAAGACACTATTTTCTGCGTGAAGGTTATGGCGGGCCCGGTGGGATTCGAACCCACGATCCCAGGCTGTCTTCAGAGAGCTTCCGAAGGCGTCCACAGAGTCTGATCTTCTGTGTCCTGATCCTGGCTAGACTACGGGCCCAGTATGATACTATGATGGCGTGGATTTTAACTTTGGCAGATTGCATGAGAAAGAAAATGTTGCAGTGAGAAATCAAAATAAAGTGTTCGCTTCTGATAGTTGATTGGTTGATTGGCTTTGGTTCTATCTGATCTCGAAATCCTCTCTGCATTAAGAGCAGGTATAATCAAGATCGTTCCTTTCGACGAGAGTTGCCTCAATCCGGCTGGCTACGATTTGAGACTTAAGAATACAGTCGTGATAAAGCCAGGGCGTCAAGAATTAGTTGCTACGATTGAAAGGATTGAACTTGATCTAAATGTGGTTGGATTTCTAAACATCAGATCCTCACTTGCGAGAGAAGGTGTAGTCGGGAGCCTTGCGCTTGTCGATCCGGGTTTTAGAGGGCAGCTCACAATAGCTCTCTTCAATGCTTCTAGTCAGCGCGTGAAGATCAAGAAGGGTGAACGATTCGTTCAAATAACTTTTGCCAAGCTTGGTAGAAGAGTGAAGAGAGGATACATCGGAAGGTATCAAGATAGTGAAGGAGTCGTGAAAAGCCTTAGATAAACGCTCTCATCGAATCATGTAAAAAAGCATAGAAAATGTTATAGAGTTATACAAGAACCTGTTATTGAATCAATGTCGTCAGGAATGAGAGGAATCTCTTTGAAAGCGGGCTCACGAATTCTCGACTTGAAGTACAAGTTGATGACGATTGAACTGCTGAACTTAGCGAAGAACTATTATACCTATCGTGAACTCGCTCAGATAATCGGGCTACCGGAGACTGTTCTAAGCAGATACGTGAAGGGCCACGTTCTACCGACGATCGATAGAGCGCAATCGATCAATAAGACTCTTCAAAAAGTTCTGAGACTTGAGAGCGAACTTCAACAAAGAATAAGGTTCGATGAGCTCGGATACTTTGACAACACTGGAATAATCTCAGACACGTTGCTGATGGAGAGAGCTGTTCAGAATGCGATTAACAAGTTTGCGGGAAAACGGGTGACCAAAATACTGACGGCCGCTGTCGACGGCATTCCATTAGCAACTCTCTTGGCACATAGGCTTGGGGTCGGTCTCGTCTTAGCTAAGAAGACTAGGGAAGTCGGTGTCAGGGAATTCATAGAGGAAGTTTACATTCCTGCTAAGACGGCTATGATGATGAGCCTCTACGTGCCACGCGACGCTCTCAAAAAAGGAGATTGCATCCTGATCGTCGACGATATTATAGATAGTGGTGAAACCCAGAGAGCGCTCATAAGGATAGCTCAGAAAGCCAAATCGGAAGTAACAGGGATATACGCGCTTATATCGATCGGGCATGAATGGAAGAGCAAGATAGAACAGGTCGCCAATGTTCCGGTTGAAGTCGTGCTGCCAGTGACCAAGAAGCCAATGCCTTAGCGATCTCTTCCGAGTAATCTTACAATGTTTTCTTCCAGCGGCTGTTCAATCACGCCTAACTCAGTTATAATGCCTGTTATGAGTTTCGGCTCCGTTATATCGAAAGCTGGATTCAGTATCGGAACTCCTTCAGGAGCTATTCGGTAATTCCCTACAAAAGCAACCTCGCTGGGATCTCGCTCTTCTATCACGACCTCATCTAGCCTCGTTTTCAAATCGAAACTTGACCGAGGCGCAGCAGCGTAGAATGGAATATTGAAATGGTTGGCCAGAATGGCTACCGCTAGTGTACCGATCTTATTGATTATATGACCTGTCGAGAGGATTCTATCCGCGCCGACTATCACTTTTGAGACTATCTGGTTTCGCATTATATAGCCTACCATAGTATCGGTTATCAGTGTGACCGGAATCTTGTCACACTTCAGTTCGAACGCTGTCAACCGCGCACCTTGAAGTTTGGGCCTGGTTTCAGTAGCCACAACCTTTATTCTCTTCCCTCGCCGAACGGCCGTTCTTACCGGCGCTAATGCGGTTCCATACCCGACTGTCGCTAGCGCTCCTGCATTCCGCTGACTTTCCCCAAAGAAAGTCAATTGCAGTGCGTGAGCACTACATCGCCATCGTGAAGTAGTTCGGCTCCGAATCTTCCTATTTTCTGATTCGCCTCTACATCTTCATCCGCCATCTTCCGAGCTTCTTCTGTAACGGCTTTCACAACCGCTTCCACATAGCCTTCAACTGACTCCGCTTTCTCCATCACCCTTGAGAGCGCCCAAAAGAGGTTCATTCCTGTCGGACGGGTCTCTTGAAGGACTCTTCTGGCGACCGAAAGCTCTTTGAGAAGCCTATATTTCGTTCTCGCCTTGCTGCGGTAGGCTGTGAGAGCCAGCCCCATGGCTGCTGCGACGCCTATTGCTGGAGCCCCTCGCACAACCATGTTGTTGATCGCTCTAGCCAGCTGCTTGTAATCTACGCACTTCACATAGCGGAGCCTAAGGGGAAGCTGCGTCTGATCAATTAGGTGGACGGCTCCTCGCTTCCACTTCACGGTTCTCAAATCATAGAAGCTAACCATCTTGAAAGCACCGCCTCATAACATCTATCTTGTCCGCCGAATCTATCAATTCTTTCACCAACCGGATTGAAGATGATGTATGTTCACATACTCTATATTAACCTCCTATCTTGATTGTAAGAGGGTGGACAAGTTGCTCGAAGCGCTCGAGGCATACCACGAAAGGAAGAGGATATACCTTCCGCGTTCAGAAAATCTCAAGGAACTTAGAGAGAGAGGCTTCGGCCGTTTGAAAGGGGATAGGATCTTCCTCTCTCCCTATGAAACTTTCTATCTCATGGAGAAGGGTAGAATAAGGGTGGTAACTCAAAGGAGAAGAGAAGAATTGACCCTCAGGGATTTGGTGAAGAAGCTTTCGGTTGGGAAGCCTGAGGTTTGGATAAAATATCTCGTCTACAGGGACTTGAGAGATAGAGGATATATCGTCAGAGAAGCCTCGGGCCTGGATTTTGAGGTTCACGGGAAAGGCCCCTTGAGGAGGATCGTCTCGATTGTATTTGAAGGTCGTGAAGCGAGCTTGGAGAGACTAAATAAGCTACTGCGGTATGCTATGAGAGAGAGGAAGGAACTTGTCCTCGCTGTCATCGACCGTCGAACGGACATAGTCTACTACACTTTGAGTTCACTTGAGATCTAGTTTCCGATGAAGCTATTTTGGATAGCCTATTAAATGAAGCAGACCTAAATTTCTAGCATAGTTGAACTGGAAGAACAGCAAATGTCTGAACCTGTGTTCACAGTCCCCAGAGGGATGAAGGATATAGAGCCTTCCGAGATGGCGAGGCGACTCTGGCTTCACGACAGAATACTGGAAGTCCTTCGAAGATACGGATTTCAAGTGGTGGAACCCACGGCGATCGAGAACTTAGAAACGCTTGAGGCGAAGTCAGGACCAGACATCAAAAATGAGATCTACTGGTTTAAAGACAAGGCTGGAAGAGATCTGGGCTTGAGGTTCGATTTGACCGTCGGTATGACTAGGATGATCGCGAACCGGTACGACTTACCGGAGCCGGTGAAGCTTTGCGCTCTCTCAGGAATGTGGAGATACGACGAACCGCAATTCGCACGCTACAGGCATTTCTACCAATGGGATGCTGAAATCTACGGCACTGTCGAACAAGAGGCAGACGCGGAAGCCATCGCAGTAGGCATGGACATACTTGAAAACGTAGGCTTGAAAGAGTATCAAGTTCTGATTAATAATCGCAAACTGATCGAAGGCTTCCTACTAGAGATAGGTGTAGCCTCTCAGGAACTTGAAGAAACTATAAGGGTAATAGACAAACTTCGTAAGATTCCGAAGAAAGACATGGTCACCGAGCTAAGCAAGATTGAGTTAACTGATGATGCAGTTGACAGGATTCTCGAGTTCATATCGATTCGAGGGAAACCGAGAGAAGTGCTAGATCAAGTGGAAAGAAAGAGACTGAAAGATGCGACAGCGCTCAAAGGCTATGATGAACTAGCCAACCTCGCTGAGGCTATCGAAGCATTCGGGAAATCTGGAAAATGCATCTATGATTTAAGTGTAGTCCGAGGCATCGGGTACTATGACGGAATAGTCTTCGAAGCCTACGACAAAGGTGGAGAAGATATAGGATCCATTTTTGGGGGAGGAAGATACGACAAGCTATGCAGTATCTACGGGAAGAGGGATGTCCCGGCCACTGGAGTCGCTGGAGGAATCGAAAGACTGATGATCTCACTCGAGAGAGCATCCATATTTCCAAGATTGTCCCAGTCACCTAGAGTCTTCGTCGCCGCTGTAAGTGATGCCGTTCGTCAAAAGACCATAGAGATAGTTCAATTCTTGAGAAATTCAGAGGTTCCAGCTGATTTCGATCTCAAGAGAAGGACGCTAGCAAAACAGTTAGAGTATGCTGACTCACTAGCGATTCCATTCGCAATCATAGTAGGACAAAGAGAAATAGAGAAAGGAATAGTGAAGCTTAGAGACATGATGAAACGAGAAGAGATTGAAGTGAAACTTGAAGAGGCTCTGAGAAAGATCTCCACTGTAGGCCTTTAGAAGCCGCCAGATGTTTTCGATAAAGATATTTATGGAGCGAGAACCTGCAGAAAGATTAGGGCCTGTGGCGCAGCAGGATAGCGCGGCAGATGGCGACAGCCGAACCTCCTAAGGAACAAGCTATACGAGGAAAGCTGTAGGTCCGGGGTTCGAATCCCCGCAGGCCCGCCATCTTCAGGATGAATCGCCCCACTCTATGAAGTCTTCAGTACTCCTTATGCCAACCTTTCGTTGTAACCTCGATCTTATCCATTCCGCCGTAGAAGTCGTACCAAGGTCGAGCATTCGCGCGTACTATTTGCTGCAGCTCCTCTAGCCTGGCTACACTCGTCTCCTTCAGAAACTTCATCCTTTCTTCCCTTGAAGTCATTTTGACGGCTTCTTGCCATATTGCTCGACCTGCGAGGTAGCCTGAGCACCCGCCCTCGCATGAATAGACGACATTCTCACGGAATTCCTCGTATTTGACTCCTGCGCTCAGAACAACCCATGGAACACAGGTAGCGTTGCTGATCTCCTTACACCATTTAGTGAGCTGATCTGGGTCTTTGTGGAATTTCAGGTCTCCTGGGAATTCGCTCTTGAGTATGTCCACGCCTAAGGGTGTTAATTCCTTCGCGGTCTGGATAACGATCTTCGGCTTCCTATCTGCGAATTGAGGTGAGTTCTTGTCTTCACCCTTCAAAGCGTAGCTCATCGGTTCCAACACAAACGGGATATCGCATTTCCTGCATTCATCACCAATCTGCTTCACAAGTTTGCGTTGATGTTCAGCGCTCTCCTTCTCGTCGGGGCGATAGTAGAGGAGTAGCTTGACAGCTGAAGCGCCCATTCGCTTTACCTTCTCAACACCCCAATTCTCGACGAGCGTAGTCAGCCTTGAAGTGGAGCTGCCTTTGTAGCCTGTGGCTTCAACAGCCGCTAGCAGACCGACATTGCCCGGGAGCGCGAAGCGAGTTATGCTTTGGGATGCTCCGAACTCTGGGTCGTGAAGGACAGCGGTTCCGTAAGGCGCTAAGATTCGGCAGAGATCAACCTTCGCCTCTTCCATCTGCTCATAGCTAACAGAATCCGGGTTCCCGGGGTTAAGCATCTTCGCTAGAGAACCACGTTGATCCATCGCTATCATCATTAGAAAACCGTCTGCGGAGGAAAGCTCTTGAATTCCTCTAAGTTTGCCTACCGAGATTTTGACCAAGGTTCTCACCAAATTCCTGAAATGTCTTTCTAGTGTTGATCGAACGGATTAATAAAAGTGTCTCAGAACAACCAAGACATTTTTTCCAGGCAAGGACCATAGAGATCGAACAAAACTGAACAAGTCCCTCTGCTATTAGGAATTGATCGTCTAAAGTGTATGGCTCGCATTTGATCTGCAAGGTTAAGACTTCAGTAAACCTTTAGTCATGGCTCAGATTTACCTGAATAAATGTGCGGGGGTTCCCGAGACCTACACGTTCGCGTAGCGGTAGGCGGAAGTCAGGTCAAAGGGGCAGGACTACGCGTTTCGAAAGCAACGCGTAGTGCTATACTTAAGATCCGTCGCAGATAAGAGATCCTGTGGCGCAGGCCTCCGTGGGTTCGAGTCCCACCCCCCGCACTAGATTCCAGCACGGTTCTCGGTCTGCTATTCGGATTGATCGCTATGCACCCTACTGAACTTTTCTAGAAGTTTAAAGCGGTCGAATAGAACTTCAGAAGACACGACACGAGAAAAAATGATCAGACCCCTGGATGATATTATGCTTCATATATTTTAACAGATCAGCGATTAGAAGAGTCTCCGTGAATTGAGCTTTCCAGAAGATATAAAACGAGAGCTATCCATATCGTTACCGCTGGTTGACATGCATGTATGAAGAATTACCCGTAGAAAGGCTACGGCTAGTTTGCGACCCGAGCATGCTGCCATGTGAGAGGACTGAGGATATTCCTCCGCTTGAGGGTATCATTGGTCAAGAGAGAGCTGTTAGAGCTCTGAAGTTCGGTTTGGAGATCAAGGAACGTGGCTTCAATATATATGTGGCAGGGCTCCCTGGAACGGGCAAGACGACGGCTGTGACGAGCTTTCTTGAAGAGTTGGCCAAAAGCAAGCCTGTACCTTCGGACTGGTGCTACGTAAACAATTTTCAGGACCCTTACAAGCCCAAAGCCTTGAAACTTCCTGCGGGCAAAGCGAACCAGCTCAAACATGACATGAAGACCTTGATTGAGGACGCTCGAAGGGAGATTCCCAAGGCTTTCGAGAGTGAAGATTATGCTGCAAGACGAGAGTCGGTAGCAAAGCGGTTCGATGCCCGTAGAAAAGAGCGCCTTACCCAGCTGAATGAGAATGCCAAGAAGCAAGGGTTTCTGTTTCAGACTACTCCTATGGGCATACTCATGATTCCCATAGTCGATGGGAAGCCCTTAAGCGACGAGGAGTTTCTTGCTTTAAGCCCCAAGACACGGGAGAAGATTCAGGAAAGAAGGGAGAAGCTAGAGGTTGAGGTATCGACGGTATCAAGGCAGCTGAGAGATATCGAGAAAGAAATGAAGGAGCAGCTTCTGAAACTGAACCGTGATGTTGCGCTGTACGCCATAGGCCATCCGATTTCAGATTTGATGGAAAAATACAAAGATCTGCCTGAAGTTACAGCGTACTTGAAAGAGGTTCAAGAAGACCTAGTCGGAAACCTCGATCAATTCAAGAGAGAGCCCACCGCTCAGCAGCAATTTCCTTTCCCAGTTCCTTGGATGCGGGAGGCTCAATTCAGAAAGTACGAGGTTAATGTTATTGCGGATAATTTTACACTCCAAGGCGCACCTGTCATAATAGAGCCGAATCCAACTTATGGAAATCTATTCGGGAAGATAGAGAAAGAAGCTCAGTTCGGGGCGTTGACAACAGACTTCACTATGATTATTGGAGGCTCATTCCATAAAGCGAACGGCGGATACCTGGTCTTACCGGTTGAAGAGCTGCTGAGAAATCTTTTCGCTTACGATAGCATGAAGAGAGCGGTGAAGAACAGCGAGATCACTATCGAGGAGGCGGGAGAACGTCTAGGGTTTATTACAACCAAAAGCCTCGATCCGCAAGCCATTCCACTCGATGTAAAAGTGATTCTGATCGGAAACCCATTCACATACCAACTGCTATATGCTTACGACCCTGAATTCAAAGAACTTTTCAAGGTGAAAGCAGACTTCGAGACCCGTATGGACAGGACAGACGAGAATATACGGAGGTACGCTGCCTTCGTCTGCACGCTATGCCGGAAGGAGAAGCTGAAGCATCTAGACGCGTCAGGGGTAGCTAAACTCATCGAGTACAGTTCAAGGCTCGCAGAAGACCAAGGAAAACTGTCGACAGAGTTCGCTCAGATCGCTGATATAGTGAGAGAGGCAAACTTCTATGCTGCCCAGGATGGTTCTCAGTATGTAACTGCTAGCCATGTCAAGAAAGCTATTGAAGAGAAGATCTATCGTTCAAACCTTATTCAAGAGAAGATCCGCGAGCTGATAGAAAAGCAGATTTTGCTCATAGATACTTCAGGAGAAGTTGTAGGCCAAGTGAACGGCCTCTCAGTCATGAGTTTAGGAGACTTCGCTTTCGGTAGACCTTCGAGGGTTACGGCTAGCGTGGGACTGGGCCGTGAAGGACTCATCGACATTGAGCGGGAGGTCAAGCTTGGCGGCCCTATACATAGTAAAGGAGTTATGATTCTAGGCGGCTACCTCGCGGCAAAGTATGCTCAAGAGAAGCCCCTCAGTCTATCCGCGCGTCTTGTCTTCGAGCAGAGCTATGAAGGAGTTGAGGGAGACAGCGCTTCTAGCACAGAGCTTTACGCAATCCTCTCCAGCCTAGCGGTTCTCCCAATCAAGCAAGACCTAGCCGTCACCGGCTCAGTAAACCAGAAGGGGGAGGTACAAGCGATCGGCGGTGTGAATGAGAAGATAGAAGGTTTCTTCGAGGTTTGCAAGGCTAAAGGTCTGACTGGAAGGCAGGGCGTTATAATTCCAGAGGCGAACGTTCAAAACCTCATGTTGAAAGAGGAAGTGGTAGAGGCTGTCCAGAAAGGAAAGTTCCACATATATCCAGTCAGAACAATCGATCAAGGAATAGAGATACTAACTGGCGTAGAAGCAGGGTCGAGAAGAGAGGATGGAACATTCGAACAAGGAACGGTTAACTACGGAGTCGATATGCGTCTCAGAAAGATGGCTGAGAAACTGCGAGAGTTCCTGGCATTCCAACTCGAAGAGAAGAAAATCAGCGATTGACAGGATGAGTTCCATCAACAACCTCTTTCACCGAACTGCACGGTTGAAGAGCCCGGCGAAGTAAGCGGCTCCCTTTTCGGAACCAGTTGCCTCAGCCGAGAAGCTTCTTCGTAAGCTTCTCTATCATATCCTCTGTCATGCGCTCTAGATCATATTGAGGAGACCAGCCCCACTCCTCTCTCGCAACACTGTCGTCGATAGAGCATGGCCAAGAGTTCGCAATCGCTTGTCTAAAGTCAGGCTCGTAGGTAACCTTGAACTCGGGTATATGCTTCTTAATCTCAGCCGCCAGGTCACCCGCAGAGAAACTCATAGCGCCGACGTTGAAGTTGCAGTGATGCTTAAGCGTCTCAAGCGGAGCGTTCGCGAGGTCGATCAGCGCCTTGAGGGCGTCAGGCATATACATCATGGGCAGTACTGTGTCCTCACGCAGAAAGCACTTGTAACTCTTGTACTGGATGGCTTCGTAGAAGATGGCGACCGCATAATCCGTGGTTCCCCCGCTTGGGAGCGTCTCATAAGAGATGACGCCTGGCAGCCGCACGCCTCGCACATCCAACCCGAAGCGCTGGAAGTAGTAGTCGCCTAAGAGTTCCCCTGCGACCTTAGTCACGCCGTACATCGTCGTGGGCTGTAGGATCGTGTCGGTAGGCGTGTTTTCCCGAGGGGTCTGGGGCCCGAAGACCGCGATCGAGCTCGGGTTGATGACCCTAGCGAACTCATTCTCACGAGCCACCTCCAGGACATTCACGAAGCCTTGCACATTGACCTCCCAACAGACATGCGGGTTCTTCTCCCCCGTGGCAGATAGTATGGCCGCCATGTTATAGATAGTGTCGATGTCGTACTGGTTGACAACGCCCTCCAACTCCTTCCTATTCCTTATATCGATAAAGTGGAACGGCCCAGACGTACGTAGCTCCTCACTCGGCTGCGTTTTGTGGCCAACTGCCACGACGTTTTCGTTTCCGTACATTCCGCGCAACTTCACGGTCAATTCAGAGCCGATCTGTCCCACAGAGCCCGTGACAAGAATTCTCTTAATCAGCCTACTTGACAAGGTGACACCCCCTTTGATGGCTTCCGCCGTGTCTCCAGAAGGTCCAATCCGAAGTTTCTCTTAATAATAGCCATGTTTTCTCCTATCATGAAATACCTACCCGTCTGAACGTATTCGGTTATCAACCGTTAACATCTTTATGCTTTGCCACTATCCTACTTCAAATGGGGATTCCGACATTTGAGGTGGAGATCGATAGCAGCTGTGATATTTGACCTCGACGGAACTTTGATCAAGTCCAGTGTAGACTTTGTCAAGATGAAGAGTCTTATAATCGCGTACTTCCGCAGCCTAGGAGTCGACTCTGAAGATTTCTCCACTTCCAGACCGACCTTCGAAATTGTACAGAAGGGAATAGAAGTCCTTGAGAGGACAAGTTCGGAGGAAACTGTTTCGATAGTTAAACGACAGATCAACAAGATCATGACAGACGTGGAGATGGAGCAGGTTGATTCTGTTTCTGTTATACCTGGTGTTCTAGAGACGATGAAATGTTTGAAAGAGAAAGGAATCAAGACTGGGATTTTGACGCGAAGCTGCCGAGAATACGCGCTTAAGAGTCTAGAAACCACCGGGTTGTCAAAACTAGTTGACTTCATTGCTGCAAGAGATGATGTTGATAAACCGAAACCGGATCCAGATCAGGTCATAACGCTAGCTGAGAAGATGAATGTGAACCTTGAAGAAACTCTTATGGTCGGGGACCATCCGATAGACGCTCTATGCGCAAAGAATTCGAATGTCCGTTTCCTAGCAGTCTTGACAGGTTCCTCTAACGCAGATGGTTTCAAGAAGATCGGATGCGAAGTCATCGGTAGCGTCAATGATCTGCCTAGACTGTTGTTCTGAGGCATGTAAAAGGTTTTCCAAAGATCTTTATCCTTTGATCAACGATTCGACCTAGTGTTAGCAGGGATCTAAGCTTTGAGGAACCCAGCAGGATTCTTGAAAGAAGAATACGAAGAACTGGTTAAGAACGAACTTGACTGGAAACTTCATGTCCTCCAAGGAAGTAGCGGCCCAAGATGCGTTGTCGATGGAAAGAAGGTGCTTATGCTCTGCTCTAATAACTACTTGGGCTTGAGTAACCACCCCAAGCTTAAGGAGGCTGCTATCAACGCGATAAAGACTCATGGGGTCGGATCTGGATCGGTCAGGCCTATCGCCGGGAACATGGATCTTCATTTGGAGCTTGAAGAGAAGCTGGCGAAGTTCAAACGTACAGAGGCCGCTTTGGTCTACCAGACCGGTTTCGCTGCGAATGCAGGCTTGATACCGCAGCTGGCTGGTGAAGGGGATGTCATAGTCAGCGACGAACTGAATCACGGAAGCATAATAGATGGAGTACGTTTAAGCAAGGCCGATCGCGTTGTTTACAAGCACTGCGATGCAAACGACCTCGAACATGTGCTGAATGAGGTTGAGAAGAAGAACCCGAGAAGGATTCTGATTATTACAGACGGGGTTTTCAGCATGGATGGAGATATAGCTCCAGTTGACAAGATAGTTCAAGTAGCTCGGGAACACGGTGGAATGACGTATATTGATGACG
>Ga0315308_1000251_pt1 | contig 29315 bp, 28 predicted proteins | sample TDP3_MG_FD_203078 | JGI IMG/M metagenome (GOLD analysis project Ga0315308, IMG submission 203078) | Freshwater sediment microbial communities from Lake Towuti, South Sulawesi, Indonesia - TDP3 | ecosystem: Environmental > Aquatic > Freshwater > Lake > Sediment | place: Indonesia: South Sulawesi... | reverse complement strand
TCTATGAAGTATGGTAGACCATTCTCCAAGAACTTGGGATCCAAGGCCGTATCGGCGTCCGTGAAGGCCAGAATATCCCCTGTAACATGCTTCAAACCCCTCTTCTGGGCCGTGGCCTTGCTTCCTGTGTTCCTAGGTAGATGAATTACCTTGCATCTTCCTTCATACTCTTCGAGAATCTGAGCGGTGCCATCCGTTGATCCGTCATTGACTACTACTATCTCCTCAGGCTTGACTGTCTGCCCTAGAATGCTATCTAGCGTTTCTCTGATAGTTTTCTCTTCGTTGTAAGCACATAGGAGGAAACTGACTTTCATGTTCCTCGCTCTAGGAACGTGGATAGACCTAACCCCATGCAGGCAATTACAACAAGGAGAAGATATAGACTAAGATCATGTTGTAGCAGACCAAAGGCAAGAACGAGAATAAGAATTGACCCTCCCCTCAAAACCGACAAGAGCGCAGTCTTCTTCATCCTTTTCCTGCGCAGTCGTTCAGCCTCTAAGCTGATCTCTTCTACGCGTTTGTTAGGTTCGTCCTTGCCTATCTCTCGCGAAAGAATGCTTCTCGATACATTGAGCAAATCCTCCAATTCGTCTAGGCTGTTGTTCTTGTCAGTGGGCACCACTTTCTACGCAACCTCTAACGATCTTCCCAATGTATGCATGGCTTCAGAGGGACTGATCAGACCCCGCCTGTAAGCTTCGACAACGAATTCTTCATAGCCCAACGGTCTTACTCCAAGCGCTACAGCTGCGCTTTTTGCTTCTCGGCTTCCGAGAAAAGCCAAGCTGTCACCATAGCTTAAGACTTGTGCAAGAATCAGAGACTCTTCTTCGCTCAGGCGACGCCTCAAGACTTTGGACAGTTCAGCAGTTTCCTGATCAGCTCTTGTTAGCTCGGCCAGACCCTTGTCCATATATCTCCTAAGGGCTTCTTGAGCTTCTTCATGTAGGAGTTTGCAGTGCTCAGTGTGCAAGCTGAGTGAACCGTATGTCTCTACGAAAGTCCCGAGCTTGCCTGAGGAAACTAATTGGTTAACTAGGCTTGGACCGACCACAACTTTTCGGGAGGTGACGGGCGAGAAATACGAAGCGAATAGGCTTAGCAAGGCTGCAAGACCATTGATCAACGAACTGATCGGCCCCCCGTAGCCGTAGCTCATGAACTGACTTCTGCAAGAGAATACTTAATATACTTTTTGCAAAATCTCTCAGAAAGTTCGTTCTAGAGGATAGTTACCTCGAACTCTGAATCTCTGAGACAATGATAAGAAGAAACGTGCCAGTCACTATCGAAATGGTGCCTGATGCTTGTAGTTATTACGCTTCGTTAGGGGAGCAAGAAGAAGAGAAGGAAGGGCCTATTGCGTGCAATAGCTCCTCCTCTACTATGGTCTTCTTGCTTCAGGCTACTTTTTGGTCCAGACGTGAAGGAATGTTGCGTCTATCTCCCAGCTATCTTGAGCTATATCACCTGTCTCAGTGGTGCCTCTGAATCTTATCTTGAAGGTTGATGAAGTAAGATAGGTTGATACGTCGACGCTGTTCCATCCGGTCTCCAACCTCGCGATCGCTGTCACCCAAGAGGCGCCGTTCCAAACATCTACTCGAAGGTCTTCTGATCCCATTCTTCCTGCGTAGATGCACAGCCATTCATATGTTTCGTCATAGTCGGCTGCTATCCATTGGACTTCGAGGTCCAACTGGTAATTGAGAGTTGGGCTTCGCAGAAAGTCAGCTTCATAGACGTAGGCCTGCCTTGGCTGAACAGGATGGTTGTTGAAGAACCTGAACCGCATCATCGTCACTGTTGTCTCGACAAAGCTCACGTTCGCCCAGGTGTTCCATGTTCCAGCTCCACTGTATACGTTAGTCCACGTGCCATTGTAGATGTCGATCTCAACTTGGGCGATTTGTACGCTCTGTCTTCCTATGAAGTATTGTATTTTTGCGCAAGTTGTGGCGTTGCGTGTGAGGATCAAGTAGTTACTCCAGCTTCCCGCCGGGATGTCGTCTACAGCGTAGGTTCCTGTGTTGTCGTCGTAGGCGTTCGTTTCGGCTGACCACTCATTTCCCGGGTCTTCGTAGCCGGTTGGAGACACCCACTCCTCTTGGTCGTTGATGACTTCTTGAAGAGTGTCCACTACACCATCTGGACCCGATCTCTGCGCCTCAAAGAAGCTATGAGTTCCTATTGCCGGCGGGTCGCCTTCAGCGTCAACGTAGTCGTACTCAACTTCTGTTTCTGGATAGTTCTTGATGAAGGTGTTTCCTAGGTCTGTGACCAGTTGCAGAACCCGTTTTTCTCCGTCGAAACTCGGGATTGTGTCGTTGCCGACGTTGGTTACGGTCTCACCGGGGTTGACATAGAAATCTGCTCTGTAGTAGTCCTGTTTTTCTGGCGTCGCTGTCTCGTCAAAGATGCCTAACCAGATGATGTGAACAATGTTGGAGCCTTTGTTCCTCACAGTGATGTTGAGCTCGCCGTTGCTAAAAGCGATGCGAAGTATCTCAAGGCTTTCTTTGCTTCTCTTGAGATCAAGCTCCTGCATCTCTTGAAGAGTCTCGTTGTACCTGTCCGCTAGACTTGCTCTAAGACCATAATACATGAATGCCGTCATCAAGACAAGGAGGAAGAACACTGTACCGACAACCGTGCCAACTCCTCGCCGATCCCGCATGAGCGAAGGGAACATGTTCACCGTCAACTCATCTAACTAACTGGACTTGCATGAAAAACTATTATTGATTTACGAACCCGCAATCCCAATCTAGGGTCCATGGAACCAGTGCAGTTAACACAACAACATATCTACACTGTGGACTTGAGCTGGTTTTGATCAGCCAAACCCCTATACGCCAAAAGGCCTTGCCGTGAACGTTTCTTTAAGTGCCCCATCGCCACTCATCGTTGCCAACCAAATTACTTCTGACGTTACATATCTTGCAGTGAATGTTTCTTTAGTTGCCCTAGCGCCACAACCACTCCAATCTAGGCATGTAGCGAAGCTCCCGTCTAGACTCACGCATCCAGATTCTCAGTTCATAACCTATTTATTCGGTCTAAGGGGACTTTTCGCTAAAAGAGTGTGAAGGCGGATGAGGATACTGAGGAGGCTTCTAAGGGCTAAAGGCGGGTTCTCCCCTGTGATATCTGCTCTGATCCTAATGCTGCTTGCTGTTGCTTCTGGTGTCGTTGTCTATGCCTACGTCATGGGCTGGCTGGGAGGAGCTACTAACATTCCGAGTGGCACCAAGGGTGAATTGCAGTTCGATTCGCTTTACGCGACAGCGGGTTCGCCGGGCACCATAACGGTCTACATACGGAATGTAGGCCAGAAGGAGTTGACGATCTCGCGCGTGTATGTCAACGGGCAAAACATGAGTTTCACCCTAAGCGACTACATCCTTAGCGTTGGCGAGGTTAGTGGCACGGTCTCTGTAAGCTATACGATGACAGCAGGGCTTACATACGAGGTCAAAGTAACCTGCACAGACGGTACTTCTGTCAGCCAGTCGGTCGAAGCCAAGACCTAGACGACATCCTGAGAGCAAGCCTTTATCCCTCTTTTGCCTGAGGTCTTCCTTTGAGAAGGTTGAATGCTCGAAATGCTCCAGCAACTTAGACTTGACGAAAGAGGGGTCAGCGAAGTCGTTGCGAGCTTGGTGATACTTCTAGTGGTTTCGGTCGCTGGTGCCGCTTTGTACTCTTACAGCATGGATACGTTTAGCGCATCTTGGAGTTCATTTATGCTACATACAATGGGGAAAGAGGAGCATGCCAAAGAAAGATTTGCAGTGATCGCCGTCTGGTGGGATAGTAGCAGCGAGCTCAATCTCACGATTCTGAACTATGGAATGATCGAGCTTGCGATCGATGCAGTCTATCTGGACGGGAGAAAAGCTTCAGTGAATGAGGGAAGAGGGATTGTGACGGTAAGTGGTGCAGTAGTAAATGTGAAGTTTGCTTCTCCGATTCCTATCCAAGTCAACGAGACGTACCAAATAGTAGCTGTTAGCGAAAGGGGGACCAGAGATGAGGTGCAATGGAAAGCTTAGCGCCTACATGAAAGGGGCTTGCTTCGCAGGCGAGGCTCTTCTAGTGATTATCGTAGAGTTGCTGAGCTACGCGAGTTGCTCGCTCATTTGTGTAGCGAACGAATACAACACGACTTCGCGTAAAGTGCAGCCACTGAACCTGATTAAACATAGTGGAAGCTTGGCAGACACGACGAGGAGTAGGAGGTGCAGCATTCGCATATTTTGGGCCAATGAAGGGTAGTAAAGATGGAAGCAAACTCTGTCACCAGCAATCTTCACAATGAATCTGACACCCGAGCTAAGACTGCGATGTCCTACATGCCAAAGAATTTCTACGCTGTCAGCTATCCCTATGGGTACGCAAGAATCCAGAGCAATAGGGAAACTGGAGAGCGCGTCTACCTCACGATCGAACCGACAATGACAGAGGAAGAGAAAAGGATCCTAGTACGGCTCAAGGCAATATTGAAGGAAGAGGCCAATGTCCCGTTGGCTATTCTGAAGGATGAGAAGCTCGCGGAAGAACATCTTAACGACCGGGCGAAGCAGGCAGTAAAGACCTACAGACTCGGAATTCCTCTTGGCTCTGTCGGGAAGTTCCTCTACTACGTAAAAAGAGATTTCCTTGGGTATGGTACGCTGGATATTCCCATGAAAGACGAGAATGTTGAAGACATTAGCTGTAATGGAGTGGGAATCCCAATCTACGTATGGCATAGACACTACGAGTCGCTCCCGACTAACCTAGTGTATGCTTCCAAAGATGAACTGGACGCATTCATAATGCGTTTGGCCTACAAGGCTGGACACCAGATATCCGTTTCAAGACCCATCTTGGAAGGTTCTTTGCCAGAAGGGTTTAGGGTTCATCTCACACTGGAAGAGGTTTCCAAGCGTGGGGACACGTTCACCATAAGAAAGATCAAGACAAATCCGTTCACCGTCATCGACTTGATCAAGCTTGGCACGATTTCTCCCAGCTTGGGTGCCTACTTCTGGGTACTAATTGAGAACCTGCGGTCGATAATGATCGCTGGCGCCGCAGCATCGGGAAAGACGGCCTTGTTGAACTCAATTGCAATGTTCATCAGACCTGAGATGAAAGTGGTGACAATTGAGGAGGTTCGCGAGCTTCATCTCCACGAGAACTGGATACCGATGACAACACGGCCGGCAGTTCAGCCAGGAGTACAGGAAGTAACACTGTTCGACTTACTCAAGTCGTCCTTGCGCCAACGCCCTGACTACATCGTTGTGGGCGAGATAAGAGGCGAAGAAGCCTACACGCTATTTCAAAGCATCTCGGTTGGGCACGGTGGGCTCTGCACTATTCATGCTGAGGATGTTGAAACCGTGGAAAAAAGGCTCGTGACGAGACCCATGAATATACCACCGATGCTTATTCCCATGATGAACGCAGTTGTCTTGATCAGGAGGACGAACCTGCGTGGCGCCACGGTACGCAGGGTTGTAGAGGTCTCGGAAATAGTTGGGGTCGCTGAGGAAACGAATAGGGCCATCTTTCAGGTGATGTACGAATGGAATCCTCGAAGCGACTCATTCGTATCTAGGACCGAGAGCGTTGATGAAAGTCTGGCGTTCAGAAGGATTGCCCACCTTAAGCATGTTCCGACTCGCGCCCTCACAAGCGAAATGGAAAGGCGGGAACGCGTTCTGGAGTGGATGGCTCGACAAAACATCAGCAGCCATAGGGAAGTATCCGACATAGTCAGAAGATATTACATCAGTCCCGACGAGATCTACAGAAAGGCCATGCTCAGCTCGTGAGTGTGAAAGGGATGGGCTACTTCACAGGCGTTGGTTACAGGCTGTTTCGAAAGGCGATGCCGCATCTCGCGTTCTTCAAGCATGCGTATTACAGAAGCGGCATTTCCCGGCTCTATGAATCTTACCTGGTCGCTATGTGTTTGGCCACCCTGTTGGCATTTGGCTTAGTCTTTGTGATTGGCGCCCTGATCCATTCCTTCTTCTTTGAGTTGACACCGATTCGCTACCTTCTGGCAATCACAACCTTCTCATCTACCATCTCGCTTTTCGTGCCAATCGCATTCATTGCGTATCCTTTGGTCCGTAGCATTCAAAGAGGAAGAGAAGTCGACGCAAACCTTGTCTACACCACAGGTTACATGGCAATTCTTGCTGCAGGGGGCCTCACCATCGAAAGAATATTTGAAAGAGTAGCAGAGGTCGAACCGCATGACGCCGTCAGAGAGTTGGCTGGAAGGCTCCTCACTGATGTCAGGATGTTTGGGTCAGATGTTGCTTCCTCACTGAACAACATCGCGCTTCGTAGCCCTTCGCAGTATTTCTCGAAACTCCTCGCAGCGATAATAAACACGGCAAGGACGAGCGGAGACTTGAAAAGCCTCCTCAAATTTGAGACAGAGAGGCTGCTCCACGCAAAGCGCGAGCAGCTAAAGAAAACCCTTAACAATTTGGCTGTTCTCGGAGAGATTTACATCACATCATTAGTGATGGCGCCTATACTCTTCATAGTTATGCTCACGATATTGTCCGTTATGGGCAATGTTGCGTTTGGCTTGTCGCCGGCGCTGCAGCTGAACCTGTTGATTTTCTTTGGACTCCCAGTTATGGGCACAGTATTCTTGCTGATTCTCAACAGTGTTCTTCCAGAGGAGGAATAGGGATGTACTTTGAGCAAAAGCATAGGATCGCGGTGTGGGGCGTGTCCGCATTGGTCGGCGTTCTGGTTGCGACGATACCCTTGACGCTCGGGCTCTATGCGCCTCAACAGCCCTATCTAGTCCCACTGAACCAGAAAGCAAACAATGCTATTGCCTTAGGTCTGGTAACAGCCTTAGCCTTCCCGGCCGTAGTGGAGATCAGCAACTACAGACGGAGCAGACAAGTAGATAGAAATGTCCCTAGGCTTCTGAGGGATATTGCTGAAGCGGTCCGCTCAGGGGTAGCCCTCCCGAAAGCTTTAGAAGAAGCCTCTCAGAGAGACTACGGCCCCATATCGCCTGAGCTTAAACGCTCCATCTCTATGTTTGTGCTTGGGGAAAGCTGGCAAGACTGCCTTCGGTCACTCGCAGAACGCCTTAGACGTCCAAGCGTTCTTAGACTATCCACAGTACTGACAGAGGCGCATCAAATGGGTGGAAGAATTGTAGAGGTACTGGAAACGAGCATCAGCCTTTTCCAAAGCCTCGACGAATACAGAGAAGAACGGCGCAACAATATGAGACCATACATAGTGACGATGTATGTGGCCGCTTTCATATTCCTAGTGATTGCCCGTGTTGTGCTAAGCCAGTTTCTTGCTCCTCTGTGCCAAGTCTCAGACGCAGCCGGGGAGTATGATTTGTTGACTGGCGTCCTTGAGATCAAGTTCTATACTTCAGTTCTATTCTGGGCCTCAATCATAGAATCCTTTTTCAGTGGTCTAATCGCAGGCAAGATTGGGGAAGGTTCATTATCTGCTGGCCTCTATCATTCAGTGATACTCATTGTTCTCACGCTAATATTCTTCAACGTGAGCCTATGAAAGTCTCGTGGCGAAGAACGGCAAGCCTTGTCAATCAAAAAAAAGGGTCTCGCCCAATGACATTGCCAATGCCATCTCATTCTTGGTCCTGATATGAATACTCTTTCTTCAGACCGGCAGTTTCAAGATTGAACATACTCTTGCAGTTGGCACACCTAAACCTTACAGTTGCATTGTCGGCTAGGTGACCATTTGAGCATTTGAACCAAGACTCAACTTTCCTGTAGTCAGCTCCTTGTCCTCCCAGTCTTTTTCCACAGTTGGGGCAGATGAGGATCCCTCCTTGTTCGAACTTCTGCTGGAATTCAATACACCCACATACAAAATGCTCCAATGTATCCTCTTTGGCCACTTCCAGACTTCCGCATTCTGAACACTGCAAAAAGGAAGTTGACATGGTTGAGCCACAGGAAGGACATTCTACCACTGAACGTGACGCCGTAAGCCTCTCTAGTGTCGACACAAGTTCCTGAATGGGCATTTTGCCTTCTCTTTCTTCTAGTGTTTCTTGGATTCTGCCTCTGAGTTTTGAGGAACTCTGGATGAGGGATACGATCCCTTTGGCGGCTTCTGGTCCACGAAGTCTTGACACCACAGATTCTATGACCATGTTACTGATTGAATGAGTAAGGTCCTTCGAGTGCAATCGGTCCTTGGTAAAGTAGTCCCGAACCCCACCTTTCATAGATTCCACAGCGATCTCCTCGCTTCCGTGTCCAGTGAGGAGTATGACATCAACCCTGAGATTTCTTCTTCGTAGCTCCTCCAAGAACTCGATGCCTGTCATGCCGGGCAGCTGATAGTCAAGAAGAACTAGGTCAAAATTCCTCTCTTGAATCTTCTTCAGGCCTTCCGTACTGGTTGCAGCCGTTTCCAGGGCGAATTCAATACGCAGATTCTTTTCAAGCGATCGTCTGAGAATCACTTGATCATCTGGGTTATCCTCAATGTGAAGTATCTGGATTCCACGTGGTTCTCCATGAGCCTGTTCCTCTCCCTTGGAATCCAGCCTTGGCTTGGGACCGTTGCTATGCTTTTCGGTCTGTTGGCTATCGGGATCGGAGCAGATCTTGGCCGCCTCTATCAAGAGCGCATCTGAATCTTCGACTTCTGCCTGTTGCGAACTGTGTCTTCTATCAGTCATGTAGAGTTCCACATCACGCCTTGGTCGGACTCCTCTGGGACCTTTGAAATCCCCAACCAGCAGTGACTAGCTCCTGCTAAAGCCCTGACGAACCTGAAGAAGCTCAAAGGCTTCGTGACATAGCTGTTGCAGCCTAGGGCGTAAGCTCGCACGATATCTTCATCCCTGTCAGAAATTGTGAGGACAACTACTGTCTTCTTCGTCTTTCCTCTCTCCTTCCTTAGCTTCTCTCCTTCTTTGGTATGGCGAAGTAGAAAGTGCTACCTTTGCCGAAGGTGCTTTCCGCCCAGATCTTGCCGCCGAAATGCTCAACGATCCTCTTGCAAATCGCTAAGCCAGCTCCCGTTCCCTCATACTCTTCTTTCGTGTGGAGCCTTACGAACAAGCTGAAGATCCGTTCGAGATGCTGCTTCTCTATCCCGATTCCATTGTCACTCACGGAGAACAGGTATTCTTTGGCCCTAAGGTCACATTGAACTGCAACTCTGGGTCTATCGGACTTGTTGAACTTCAATCCATTATCAATGAGGTTCATGAACAGCTGCTTTATCCAAGTTTTCTGTGTGAGTATTGTGGGCAGCTTGCTGACGACGACTTCTGCGTTTCGTCTTTCGATACTGGGGCGAAGATCTGACATTACCTCATCCAACAAGTTGTTGAGATCAACCCTCTCGACCATGGTGAATTTTCGGCCTACACGCGATAAGGTAAGCAGATCCTCAATAAGCTCGTTCATGTGCTCTGATGCTTTCACTATCCTCCTCAGATAGTCGCGACCAGTCTCATCAAGCTTCTCGCTGTAGTCTTCTAGAAGAATGGTGCCAAAGGAGCGGATGCTTCGCAGGGGGGCTTTGAGGTCATGGGATACCACATAGCTGTAGTTCTCCAAGTCAGCGTTTGAATGCTCCAGCATCCTGTTCTTCTCTTGTAGCATTTGATTGTAGGAGTCCAGAATCTCCAGAAGGTCTTCTGCTTTTTCCTCTGGCATTTGATAGTCTTTTGCGCTTTCTTTCCTGTCCTTAATCTGGCTCTCTATCCATCTTCTTACTTTCTCCAGGCCAAGGTCATAGCTGTCTTCCTGTTCTTTCAGTTTCCCTTTGATGACTTGTAGTAGCTGCTGGGGGTCAACCGGCTTCATTAGGTAGGCGTCTGCTCCCAGGTTCAGCGAATCTACAGCATTTTCTAACGTAGCATACCCAGTCAACATTACTTTCACAGTTTCAGGTGAGGTTTCGTTTATGATTTCGAGGAGTCTTGTACCCTCCATGTCTGGCAGCTTGATGTCAAGCACAGCTAGGTCAAAGGCTTGGTCCTTAATCCTCTCTAAGGTTTGTTGACCCGTCTCTGTAGCGCAGACTTCGTATCCCTCGAACTCTAGCATTTGTTTGAGGCTTCGCAAGATCAGTCTGTCGTCATCAACTATCAATATGCTTTTCCTGCTGACCTTGGATCACCTCCTTTGGCCTCTGAATCGCGGGTCGCTGAATCCATCTTTAATGGACTTCATATAATGCTTATGAACCTAAAATTCATGGCCCACGAAAGCGTAAAGAGCTTCCGATGCGCTCCAGTTATGTCCTTTTCGCCTGCCATTTCTAGAAAAGAGTTTCAGAAGCGTTTTAGGTGGGAAAACAGTATTCCTAGCCAATACTGTAGAGATGGATTACTAACATGTCCCTAAGAGCTTGGGTGCGCCCATTTGCCTTTGCTCTAGGAGGAGTTCTTTCTGACTATCTGACCACTACCATTGGCTTGGGCATGGGATTTATCGAAACGAACCCTCAGTATCATCCTGTCTGGGCACTACTGTATTTCTGGGGAGTGTTAGCTTTTCTGACTAGAGCAATACCTGTAAGGAAGCTTCGGACGGCGAGTGTGAACGCTTTTTCGGTTGCATCTTACATTGGTACCGTGAACAACATCTTGGTGATCTCTGGATTGTTTATCGGCACGCATCCCTTAGTCTAGCACAACACATCCTGATGAGGCTGTAGCATCGACCAAACGGTTTTCTACATATATACTTTGAACCTATCCCCTGCATTCATAACCCATTTACGCAAAGCCTGCTTCAAGTCTACCTAGACACTCTGGCAGCCTATGGGTTCAAGAGGTGACAGTGGCTTTGACCAGAGTCAAGAAGGCCATGAGTCCAGTACTATCCACAATAATCCTAGTCTCAGTTACTATCGTAGTTGCAATCTCGTCAAGCTACTGGATGGGAGCCTTAGCTACTGGGCAAATGAGATCGGAACAACTGGAGATCACATCAGCTTATGCGGAATTCAACCAAACCCTCTTTGCCAACGGCGGTTGGAGCTTGACAGTGGAGCTGAAGAACACGGGCTCAGCCGACGCTACTATCACCAACATTTTCCTAAACGCCATACACATCAAAGACTACACCACAGGTAGCATTACATTGTCTGTCAACGGGATACAACAGGCGGATCTTTCGTCGATAAACATAGGCCTGACAAAAGGGAATCAAGTGAGGTTGCTGCTTCGGCTTGAGAGATACAATGGGGGAACGGGGATCCAAGGCTGCACTTCGGGTACAAGAATTGACGTTAATTTCCATACAGCTGCCGGCATGATATGTCCATTGAAGATCAAACTACCATAGCTGGCTGGGATATCTCTTCTAGGATGACTTAGGAAAACAATGCCCACTAATTGTTCTCAAGACTGTGGCAGAGACTAAGTTGGAATATCGAGTGCGTTTTTCCATAGTCTCTTTTCATAAACGACATATCTGATGGCTAGGCTTTTCCAGCATGAGGAAATGTGTATGCCAAGAAACGACGAGATGCTGGAAGAGTTGAGGAAGATTCGGCAGCTGCTAGAACCCAAACCAGCCCCCTCGCCTCCGCCTCCGCCAAAGGGAATGATGAATGAGTTCAAAGCCTTTCTTTCACAGTATAGAGTCATGGGAATGGCAGTAGCCTTTATTTTGGGCTTGTACTTAGGCGGTCTGGTGAAAGCTGTTGTTGATGACCTCATAATGCCAATAATCAGCATAGTTGTGCCGAATGTAAACTGGGAACTAATAGTCCTAGGCCCATTCAGAATAGGTCACTTCATTGGAGCATTGATAACGTTCATCATTATTGCCTTGGTAGTATTCCTGTTAGTCAAGGTGACAAAAAAAGTAGGTATTGAGTGACTTATCCTATTTCGCTGCCTGCAACGAGAGCGGGGAAGTACACACGGTGTTAAGCTCGAATCTTCAAGTAGACATAGCCTTGTCAGGTCTTGAAAAGTGGGATAATGCTAACAGGCAGGCTTGGATATGGGTGAAGGTTCCGAGCGTAAGTAGCTCTGCAGATACTGTCCTCTACTTATACTATGACAGAGACCAACCTGACAACACAAACTATGCGGGAGACACAAATTCGGCTCAGGCGGAGAATGTATGGAACTCTAGCTTTATTGCCATCTATCACATGGCGCAAACGCCCAATAGCACCATCTACGACAGCACCAACACAAATGCCGATCTGACCTCATACGGTTCAATGACAGCAAGTAATCTGGTTGACGGCATGATAGGAAAAGCTATCGATTTCGACGGTTCCAATGATCGCTTAGACAGTTCCGCGCAAATCACTTTTGAATCGTTTACCTTTGAGGTGTGGGCCAAAGCAGACACGTGGTCTAGCTGGAGAACCTTTATTGCTCCTGACGGTGACGCCAGAGACTTCTGTACCAACGCAGGCAGACTGACCTTCTGGGACGCCGTGGAACGTACTATTGGACCAATTCTATCTGGTACGGATTGGAAGCACCTAGTTGCCCGCTACAATGATACAGCTTCTTCGAGCAGACTAAGAGGCTTCGTTAATGGTACGATAACCGGTCAGACATCTAATCCTAGTTACAGCTCCCTCACAGGCGTAGTTCGCATCGCATCTTGTCTTTATGGTGGATCATACGTGGATTTCTGGGACGGTAGACTCGATGAAGTCCGTATCTCCAACACGGCGAGAAGCGATGCTTGGATCAGAGCCAGTTATGAAAGTGGAAGAGACGATTTGCTTGACTATGGGAGTGAAGAAATCAAGTGATGAAAAAGGACCTACTGAGTCTGCCGTTTCATGCCTAGTCTAGAGTTGAACTCGCATGCATGGGTTGGAATTCTCGTTTCCTGTTCAAGGAGCGGTACGACTCAGACCCAAGGATTCAGCGTTTGAGATCTTCTTCTCTTTTGACTAACATATCATTGATCGCTTACTCAGAATGAATCTGACTGCTTGTTTCAGGGTCATTTTTGAAGGGACCTTGAACTTTTTGCCTTCCAAGTTCTTCACATTCATCTTGCCACGCTCAACAATCAAGAAACCGACCAGACGGTTGGTGCTATCAAGCAATCTCCAGATGACCTTCCCAGTCTTCGTACTCTCTTCACCGGTCAGTTCATCTAAGGGAGCACTTATTAAATGGGGGAGAAAGTGTCTTATGGTCGCCTGACACTGAAAGAAAAGTCTGAACTGTCTTACTGCCGCTCCCCTTCTGATCCGAGGATCCTTCCAGAATGAGACTTTATGACTTCACAAAGGGGCATAGACCATACCCCGAAACGAGTAAGAGAATGGCTGATCGACTCTCCGGAGAGTCGATCAGCTGAGCTTGCAAGCTTGTGCGTTGGACTGTGCGATAGTGCAGTCGAGGATTGGCAGACACAATCTGCAGCTACAACACAGTTCATCTAGACAGGTGGTGAGGCAGCTGCGCTTTGGGTTTCGCTTGATCCGTACTTTCTAACTCTCGCTAAGGATAAGCCTACGGCAGCCGCGAAAAGAATCGCAGCCAAGAAGCATGTGTACATATAGTCAGATTCGTAGACTGCTTTTACAGAAAGAGGGCCATCTACATTCAGATACAAGGATCTTGAGTTAGTGAGCTGGCCGTTTATCGTCCAGCCAACGAAGCGGTACCTGACTCCCAGAAGACCAGACCAATCTGGCGATAGCATGAGATCGGGCGAATCCAGATAGATTGAACTTCCCTTGGACATCCACCTTGAATAGGAAGGCCCAAAAGCGGAAGTGACTTCAACATAGTATTCTGTCCTCCAATCCACAACAACTGTCACGTTACCTCTGTCCACCACAACGGAAGTGACCGGCGTCGAGATAATGACACCTATGTCCGGAAATTCCCAGTAGGAGAACAATAGCCTGGTCTCGTTACCTAGTAGAACAGACTCTGGCGCTTTCAGGGTCACCATCGTTCCTAGTGGATAGGAACCTGCCCCAAGGATTGATGGGTCTTCTATGCCCGCGATGATTGCAACAGTTCCTGACTTGAGCGGCCATACCACGTTGTAGGGGATGAGAGATGGCAGATAGACTGATTGGCCAAAACTGCCCTGGTAGAGCATACTAAGCGCATGTAGATCTAGAGTGGAGGGATAAAGAACTTGGTCGCTAGTTGCTCTGTAATACATCAGCTCGGGACCATCGGCCGTGTCCTCAGAGGTTGCATGGCCCAACCCAACCGCGTGTCCCAGTTCGTGCATGGCAACGTTCCTGACAAACAAGTGCCTAGCTGTTCTCGAGTAAGTGGTAATGCTTATCCTTACTGGCGGTATTGGCTCGTGCGTCAATGGGTTCCATCTGTAGACTGTCTCACCTACAGACCCAGATATCGCATTCTGACTGAACGTAATTATGACATCGTAGGAGCTCGTTGAGTTGACTCCACCCACATAGAAAGCATATCTCATGTTCGGCAGCGCCTTGTCAGAGTACTTGTTTCCGTAGGCCTGGATGCTCAGCACCCAGCTGTCAAGCGCATCACGCACCGCGACAATGTAGTCAGGGCTACTCGATTCGCCAGTTTCCGCAAGTACTTTCAACGGAAATCTATTCCAACGGAAATCCTCCAGCAAGACTGAGGGGGATGCTGCAAGCGATTGGAATACTCCTAGATCCGTTAAGCTAACAGTCAAAGCCACTGCTAAGACAAAGGCAAGACCAGCGTTCCCCCGCCGCCAAGCCTGAGGCCGTTTGATCATTGTGTTTGTATCTACGAGCAGTTCAGTAAAAGGTTTCGGTAAGTTGAGACTGACCAACTTCCGTTCACTTGTGACAGCGAGAGGCTGGGTTTTGAGGGGGGATGCGCGACCCCCAGTCTGAGGCTCTGAAACAGACTGTAGTTTGCCGCCCTGCCCTCTAGGAAGCGTATTGCTAATACTAGAAATAAATGAGTTATGAATCGTCAAACTATCTCTGAGCTATCAATTCCACAAGATGAATCCAACCTCAGACACTTCCTACCCAAACTAGATGCACTTACGAGCAACCGCAGAAGAAAGCCAGCGATTCTTCAGTATCTTGCTTCAGAAACATTCTTTCGCAGCCTTTAGAAAGCAATGAAGCCTCTGGGATAACAAAGGCAAGGAGAGTAAAGGCATGCTCCACGGGCCTAGAAGTTGCGTAGTAATGGCAGTACTAGTCACCTTTGTACCTATGGCGTACGTGCTGGCGTACACAACGGGCTTTCATCAAAACGACATCAGAAGTGTATGCAAGTACGTAATGGAGGCATTAGAGTATTACGTAGCAAAGGTCTTACCAGAATTTCTGCGTCAAGCAAGTCTTGTTCCCGGCTAGGTCCACAGTCTTCCATTCGTCCAGCTAATCACTCCTGCATGAATCGAGGCAACGGCCACAAGAACAGTTGACGCGCTAGACGTGCATGCGCTGGAGCAACAGGCTGAGGCTGGACGCGAGAACTGTAGTGTCAGACAGCTGATGAAGCATCTCGAGGAAAAAACACTAGGGTTGTGATGTCCGCGAGGGAATAGTTGACCTTCTCTTTGCCAAGTAGTATCCAGCGAAAAGTACTGTGCCAGCGATCATTGCCACCGCTCCAAGTCTAACGGACACCAAGTCTGATGGAAGGATTGATGCTACGGTCAAAAGATCCCCAGTCCCCGTAGCGCGTCCTGGCACGACCAAGATCATTTCCGGGTCTATCACAACGTTCCCATACGGTGTAGTTACGTTGATGTCCTTGACCAGTGTGAGCGTAGTTGTGTTCATGGCTGAATCATATGTCGTCTTCCATTCTTCCAGCGGAACGCCGAAGGCGGAAAGGTCCATGAACAAGGCTTTGCTGGGTGTGAAGACCCATCCGTGGAAGCCGAATCGTCCACCATCTACTTTCTCTGTAACATTGAGACGGCGGAACTGGCTTTTTACGAAGGTGCCTGAAGCATTGTTGATTACTACGCCGTACAGGTCAAAGCTTTCTGTCAGGTTGTAGAAGCCCGTTTTTGCCAAGGTGCCGTCAGAGTAGACTGTCCTCTCCGTAACCTCTATGTTGAGGCTGAAATTCTTGACGTAGACATCTGTGGAGTTGTAGAGCCACTGTAGTGTCTTGTTGAGGCTATGACCTAATGCATTCTTCAAGCCTAACTGTGAGGCGGGAGTAAGCCAGCATCTCGCGAGCAATGGAGCATTCATATGCTTGTCCCACAGTTCGTAGAATTTCTCATCCATCTTCTGCTTAAAGGGGGGCTTGATGAACTCGGGGATTTCAACGTCAATGAGATCATCTATGTGCTTGATCTTGAGTTCGTCCCATTTTGTTTCCCACTTCTCCATCCATTCTTCCCATTCATCCCATCTCTCAGCCCATTCTCCATTCCAGGCTTCATGCCATTCTTCCCTCCACCTTCTCTCCCAGTCGGTTCTCCATTGAAGGCTTAAGCTTGCCCATTTCGCCATCATCTCATTCCATCTCTCTCTCCATTCCCTGTGCTCTTCTTCCCACCGGTTCTTCCAGTTTTCCCATTTCGCTGACCAGTCTTCCCTATGCTCCCTGAAATACTGCTTCGTTATGTTGAATGCGGTCACAGTTAGATTAGCTGCCAAGGTAAGATCAAAGTGCACGAAGTCTTCTCCATTCTTCAGAAAGCCTTTGGCAGTTATCGCCTGAGCCGGAGACGCAGCGCTCGCCGATAGCACAATCGCTGCCAGAAGCGTGCTCAAGGACATCGTCTTTGCGGTTCTTCCCATTATTCCACCTTCTTGCCAAAAGACGCCAAAACTGTGCTCCTCGCCTGTTTTAAGCTTTTTCTTTCAGTTTTCTGGAAGACAGAGGTTCCAAGGATCCGAACTAAGATTCGAAGAATCAGAACCCTAATGCAAGAGAGAAGCCAGCAGCAAGATAAAGAACCACCATAGACACTATGGCTGCCCTTTCCGTTCTTACTCCCTTAGCCATGGAGACAGCAGTCGTCAACAGGCACAGAGAATAGCCCATGGATGCCAACATGATCACTTGAGCAGCCATCAAGCTGAGCTTTATGTAGAAAAACGTGCATGCTGTCCAGACAGACGGAAGTGCCAATGACGGCAGAAGGGCGTAACACGAACCTATCAGCAGGCGTCCGACCCCCTCCCTTTGTCTACCGTACAGGATGAAGGGAACGATGTTTCCAAGCAAGTTTATGACAATCCAGCCTGCTACAAAAAGGATTGGAGCGTAGATCCATGGCAGGATGGGCTTCTCAGTGTAGAGAAGCAGGACAGGAAGGAGTCTGGCCTGGTAGGTGATCCACATTCCATAGACCATAATAGTCACAGCGGAAGGAAGCAACAGTTTTGGCGATTCATATAGGTACGAGAAAAGGCTCTGCATCGTGAGAGCGCTGCTTAGGCACCTAAGCCATGCTAGGCCCTTCTCGCCCTTAACGCCCATTGATGCGAGTTTCTCCTCGCTCTCTATCAGAAGCCGATATGCGGCCTTGCCCTTGGAGGAAAGCGTGTATCTTTTTTGCTCATCTTGAGTGATCAGGTCATCCATAAGGTCAATGTTGTAGTAGAGTGTCCCGACGCTCACTCTGAGTTTTGCCCTCAGATCCGTGAAGCTGGCTGAATCTGCCTCTCCTATTGTCCTTACTATGCTTCGCCTTAGAGGGTGACCAAGCATCGTGTAGAGACGGGAGATCTCGCTCTCGGAGGCGGTCATGTTACCTACCAGAGAACATTATCTTACGCTGCAAATAGCAGTTATTATCTGAACATCCATTTCTGTCTTTTATATTGTGTGCCAATGTGAAAGAGGCCCCATCATCAGGGTGATATGCGCACTGTCTGCGTCTAGGCCGAGCGGAGACATGCAAGGCTTGTTCTCTCTCAAGAACAGAATGCGCAAGTGACATAAGTGACTTTGTCGCAATTACTGTGAGGTTATGAACATGCCATACTGCCCCAAATGTGGCATAGAAGTGCCTGAAGGCAGTCGTTTCTGCCCAGGGTGTGGACTGGAAATCGCCGCTACCGAAGGTCAAAGGGCGCGCGGGACAGTTGTGCAGAGACCGATAGGAGTTACGATACTGGCTGTTCTACAGGTTCTAGGCGGTCTTGCTTTCTTGGGTCTGGGTCTCATTATGTTAGCCATATCCGGCTTTCTACGGATAGCCGGGTTAGGGCACTTGGATATGTTCATAGCCTTCTTGGGTAGCCTTATAGTAGGCGCAATAGGGGTCGTGATGATCGTTCTCGGGATCTTGGGTTTCGCACTAGCATACGGGTACTGGAATGGCAGTGGTTATGCCTGGCCTCTTGGCCTAGGTGTTGCCCTGGTCAGTCTGCTCATTAGGCTGTTGTCATTGCCTAGTGGCCTGATTGGTGTCCTCATAGATGTATTGATCATCTACTATCTGACGAGACCCCATGTGAAGAAATGGTTTGGCAAGAGATCTTAATGCCGCACTACTGACGCAACCAAATCGAGTATGCAGCGAATGCTGGGAGGGGATTGGCTTGGGATTCGCCTCGAACCTCGTGAGAAGCTTAGTTCTGTCTCTGGTCTTTGCTGTCGCTTTTTCTTTTCCTATGGTCCTGCATGCGCTAGAAGAAGATTTCCGTGTCGTGCATGTTCCGGATGAGTTGGAGCAACTTCTTAGAGTGGCCGTTTCCTTCGTATATCCCTTAGCAGCTTTCAAGTTGGGTCAAGGAGCCGCTTCCAGAAGCCGTGCCACGATTTCAGGGTTCACGCTTGGAGTTGCCCGAGCTTCTGTTGAGACGATAGCTCACCCATACTATCTGATAGACTCTGGAGCATTCATGGGTGACGCGTTGATGGCGATTCAGCTTTATGTTCCATCTGAGCCCTTGGAAGCCGTGTCTGGGTTCCTTCTGAGAAATCTGAACTACATACTTCTGGGAACCTTCATTTCAAGCCTAGGCGGGCTCCACCGATACCTAGATCGGCTTTCCAAGCCACTTAGAAGAAAAAGCTTGGCTGGCAATCGCGTGCATTTTTTCAGGGATTACTGGTCGAACAGGTATATGTTTGACAAGAACAAGTTTCCTGAGAGTCCTTCCCTTGACCTCAGTACAGGAGACAAACCCCACAGCGTTTCTCCTGAACTCTTTCTGAGGCGGCAAGGCCAGTACGTCGAAGCTGTCGACGCGTACAGCAATAGGATTCTTGCCTCCGATCTACAAGATCCCGAGAACCTTGCTGCGCGGTTTGAGCCGGTATGGAACCCTATACCAGTTGCTGTTGAAAAGAAGATCACAAGGTGGGTGATGCCCTTGTCGGTTTTTCTTTCGGTTCTTTCAGTCTTTCTGTCGGCAAGGAATATCTTTCCTATAGTGGGAAGCCTCACGAGGTATCTTCAGTTCGTTTCGTTGCGGGACTTGCTGTTTTTCGTTGCCAACTGGGGATCAGTTCTGCTCAGCACCGTATTTCCAGTTTTGCTTGTCTTCATTCTCACCTCTGTTCTCATAGTAAAGGTCAGGCACCTCCGGGACATGAAGCCAGAGAGTTCTCTCACCCTTCTCTTCCTAACCATACTCATGCCTATTCTGACATATGGCGTTTCCAAAGTTGCTCTTGCTCAGATGACGGGAGACTTGGGAACGGCCAAAATCTGGCTACCTATACTCTCTGGCTCCCTCGCAATCCTCTTCGCATCTTCGCTACGGATCAGGGACTTTGAAAACGTCTCGATCTACCTCTACCAGACTGCATGGAACGACATGGAGCCGCTATGGTACCAACAGGACAAACCAGTCTGGGCCAAAGCGGACTTCTATTGGGTCCTTAGGTACATGTACTTCTGGCCGATCGAAATGACCGTCCCATTTCCGCATACTGACTGGGAGAGGGTAGAGGTTTGGGTCAACGCAAGAACTGCCCAACCAGAATGGATAGCAACTGACTATCATTACAGAGAGCTTTGGTACGAAGTAGTCGGCTACATCCCAAGGATATTTATCGACTTCGATCCGAACTTCCACACTCCTCTACCTTTGACTTTCAGTGATGAGCTTGACTATATGCAACAGGTTCTTTTCCAAAGGCTAAGCATCCTCAGCCATATTTCGTCACAGGTGAGATATATCCGAAAGGGTAGATGGTACAATTTATGGGTTGGGACAAGCTTTGAGAGCCAATTGAGGGCAACGCTTAGACAGATGCACCCGGAAGAGGCTCTGACACAGATAACTGGGTCAAAGATGCTCGCCTCTCGTCTAGCTTCGTTGCACTGGAAAAACTGGAGATATGCTCAAGGAGCTGACAGAAAGGACCTGTATTCAGCTGTGGCCAAGAACTACGCCGCAACTTTGATGGCCCAGTACTGAGCAGTCCAAGACCGCCAGTGACAGGGGCTTTTTACCACAAAGCTTAAGTTAGGTTCTTGTGACAGTGAAGTCCACTATGGAGGAGAAATGATGATCGGAGCTGTTGTTTTCGTCATTTTCTTTGTCCTATTCTTGGTCCTGACCTTAGAAGTCCCGACATTGCCGCCGGGCGATATGATTCACAATCTTCTTGAGATACCAAGAGTGAACTACCCTATTGTGGGGATTCCAGCGTCTCTTCTCATTACAGCAATAGTAAATGGTGTTGTCTACGGTTTCCTAGTATGGCTGGCATATAGCATTGCTAGTGCTGCGACTCGATCCAGGAAAAAGAAGGAGGAAAGGTATCAGCCTCCGCCAGCAGTGCCACCTCCACCGCAGTATTCTCCGCCACCAGCAACACCGACCCCAACAACACCTCCATCCAGCCATACACCGCCGCAGTACGTTCCCATACCAGTAATGCCACCTGCACGATACGTGCCGCAACAGCCTGCGGCTCAATACCCGCCGCAGACAATACAGCAGCCCAGTCAAGGAGTAACAGGCATGGAAGGAGCGACTAGCGAAGAGTTAACGGTCTCTGCCGAAAACCTTGTGGACAAAGTCAAGGAACTACTTCATGAAGGGAATGTTACAAGGATCATCGTCAAGGATGAAAAAGGAAGGATCCTTCTCGATATGCCAGCCAGTGTCGGAGTTGCGGGTGCAGTGGCAGCCCCATGGCTTGCTGGCCTAGGTGCGATAGCAGCTCTAGCAACAAAATGCACCATAGGCGTTGTAAGACAGAGATAAAAAACGCATCATAGCTGCTTTCCGGAACATCTGACGTATGCGTGTTTGCGATCTACATTTTGCCTTCACAACTAGGATATGAGACGTCCTTCAGTTATAGATTAAGACGCTAACATGAGTGAGACAGGATCAGTTTCATGGCCGGGGCAAGTAACACTTCCAGCTGGAAGCACGAGCCGAGTAGACCGCCAATTCATCAGGAACATCATTATTCTTTGCGTAGCTGTTGCCTTATTCATATTGCCGGACCCCTTTACAGACATACTGGCGATCTGGCTCATAGGAAAGGCTGGTTTGCGGACGAGTCTGAGGGCAAAGAATATCTGGAAGATGGGCCTCGCAGAGAGGAGCACATCTGGCGTGACTGACTGATTTGGGTCAGGTATATTATTGGTCTCTATCTTCTGATGTTAAGAAGCATTTTATGTAAGACTTAAATCTACTGTTTGGTGAGTATATTCGGTTCGGGTTCTCAGGTGTGAAATGCGTGTCAAAGACGGACAAGAACAATTCTCGCCCTAGAGTTCCCTATATTCTGGAATTTGAACCTTTAGCTCTAGGGGTCCTGAGGAATGAAGACGGCACCAAAGAAGACTTGAAGGAGTTGCTAGAGAGATATGCGGCCAAGTACGCAAAAGAGCGTCCATCTAGAGTTTGAGAACATCGGTTGCCTGAGCCATATTGGGGTTGAGTTCAGACCAGGCTTGAACATAATCAGGGCCCCGAACGCCTCGGGCAAAACCAGCTTGGTGAGGGCGCTAACTTCCATGTTTTCTGATAGGATCCCTCCTGGCCACATCCTAGCATTGGACAATGTCCAAGGCAGAATCAGGGTCCAATATGATGGAGCAGTCTATGAGAAGGTTTTGAGGAGAACTACTAATGGGTCAGTATTGTCCTCAGGAAGCATGTTGCCCTTTGCTGATCACAGAGCTTTTGACGCTTGCGTGGCCTTGGCCGACACTGGTGTCGTGCACAAGATCACTGGCGGCGGCGCTGCGTTCCGCGAGTACTTAGAGAACCTGTCATATGGCAAGTACTACAGTGTAGTGATTTCGTCAGCTCAGGAACTAGTGGACGAGCTGAGCCGAGAGTTGGCTGGCCCCAACTTCAAGAATTTCGAGGCGTTGCCACTATTCCTGACCGAGCTGACAGAGCTGCATATACAGAGAGACCAGATCAAGGAGAGGATCAAGAACCTGCAGGCTCGCCACAAGGCAGAAGTTGATAAGATGGTGAAGAAGGCCGACGACAAGGCATCTATCCTATCAAGAGAAGAGACGCGGCTGTCCGTGCTTAAGAACAACTTGGCCCGCGAAGAAGAGAAGGAGCAGCAGCTGCTTAGCTTTCTTGGGCTGACGGACGACTCCTCAAAAGTTGCCGTCCGCTTGAGAGATGGGATAGCCGAGTCAAAGGCTAAGCAAAGCAGGATCGGAGAAGAGGTCACGAAGCGAACAGAGTCACTAGAGGTCCTAGAGAAGGAGGTCGAGAGGCTTAAGAGCGAGGCAGAACAGAAGAGAACCGGGAAAATCAGAGGCCTGCGAAGTCTGGAAAAGAGACTCAGACGAATCAACAAGTCTGTCATCCTCAAGGAAGAAGACATTCAACAGGCAGAGAAGTTTGCCGCTGAAGACCCGAAATATACTGGCCGCTTGGTCATTGAGGTTCGCGGAGAGATTCTCAAGAAGATCGATTGGTTGAACAAAGCGATCGCGTATTTCCAGGAGAAGTATCTGCGCAGAATGACGACTGCAAGGCTCAGGTTCAACAGAAACATCACAAAGGCCTTTGAAGAGCTAGGCTTAAAGGGCTTCGAGACCGTTTTCTTGGACCAAGACTTCTCGCTCCACCTTGTGCGGGAGAACAGCGTTCAACAGCCAGTGGAGACCCTGAGTGCCTCAGAGAAGCTCACCATCAGCCTCATTCTGATGTTGGCAGCGAAGGAGACGTTCTTGCCCAACTTCCCCCTGTTCATCGTCGACGAGCTCACGCTCAGCTACGACCCAGAAAGGTTTAAGCAGATAGTCAACTATGTTAAACAGCGCGTGCCATACGTGATAGTCACATCATTAACTGGAGGCGAAGTGGAGAAGCCTGAAGTAACGTACGAGACATAGCATTCCATTAATATATTCGAACAATGTTAAAGGTTAGGTTGGAAGTCACGCAGGTTTGGGTTGGTGTTCGATTTGAGTTCGTGGAAACAGTCCTTTGAGATAGTCAGCCAGGAACTGGAACTTGCGAGGAGAAAGAAGCAGGCACTGGACGATCTGTTGTCCACAGGAAGAGTTTCCAGACCTACCTATGAGCATCTGGAGAAGGGGCTCACAGGGACTATGCGGGATCTAGAGACCCAGCTCAGATCGCATGCCGAGAGGATGACCGACAGGGCTGAGGAGCTGGAGAAACAGACTCAGCTTCTTGAATTGCTCCTTGCGAAGTTGGAGATACACCACGCCGCAGAAGAGATAGATGATGGAACATATGGCAAGCAAAGGGACGCTGTCGAACTGGGTTTGGCGGCTACTAAGAATGAACTGAACCAGATAAGGAACTCACTGATGAAGGTGGCCGCAAAACCAGCCTAGGTCAAGTCCAAGACTTCACTTGGCGCATGTCTTATCCCTTCCCTTCTGCAGGGCTCTACTGCTACAATTAAGCTTAATTTGGCAGAGGGTGTATTCAGTGATCGAAGAAAGGGAGCCCTAGAAATTGAAGGGAGTGATTCTTCACGGCGGTCACGGTACTAGGCTTCGCCCCCTCACACATACTGGTCCAAAGCAGCTTATCCCTGTTGCTAACAAACCGATCTCCCAGTACGTGCTGGAAGACCTTAGAGCCTCAGGCGTCAATGACGTAGCAATAATCTTGGGCGACATCTACCCCGGGAAGGTTGAGGAATACTATGGGGACGGAGGCAAGTTCGGCGTCAAGATTACATACATCCATCAGGGAGAGCCGAAGGGAATCGCGCACGCCGTGGGTCTTTGTGAGGAATTTGCTGAAGGACAGGATTTCGTCGTCTACCTTGGCGATAACCTCCTGAAGGGAGGCATAAGGGAGTTCACCCATAAGTTCGTAGGCTCAAACTACGACGCCATGATTCTGCTTTGTGAGGTTGAAAGGCCTCAACTGTTTGGTGTAGCCAAGTTCGAGAACGGAAGGCTTGTGGGCTTGGTGGAAAAGCCGAAAATTCCCCCGAGCCCATACGCCTTGACTGGAATATACTTTTTCCGACCCGTCATATTTGACGTGATTAGGAAGCTTAAGCCTTCTTGGCGGGGTGAGCTTGAGATAACTGAAGCCATCCACATCTTGGTCGTAGGTGGATACAACGTTGGCTACAACAAAGTGAGCGGCTGGTGGAAAGACACCGGCTCGCCGGAGGATATTCTGGAAGCTAACCGGCTTGTCTTGGATGAGCTGAAAGCTGAGGTGAGGGGCACAGTCGAAGATCAACATTCGATTCAAGGTCGCGTGGCATTAGGCTCGAACTCTATTGTGAAAAGTGCAGCCTTAGTCAGAGGTCCCGCTATCATAGGCGAGGGTTCCGTCATCGAAGAGAAAGTGTACGTAGGACCATACACCAGCATAGGAAACAGCGTTGTGGTGAGAAGAGGCGAGATCGAGAATAGCATAATAATGGATGGCTGCCTCATAGACGTGAACGAGCGGGTCACAGACAGCCTGATAGGGCCGAACACAAGAATAACTTCGGACATCGATACGAAGCCCAGCGGAAGAAAATTCATCTTGGGTGAGTCCTCGCAGATAACCCTCTAGAAAACAGGGGTCAAAATTGCGTATCTTACTAACTGGAGACACAGGGTTCATCGGAAGCAACATGAAAGCCTTTCTTGGGCACGAAGATGCCGAGGTAATAAGGTTCTCGAGGCGTAGTGGTTTCGATGTCTTGGACATGGATCAACTGCGCAAGGCAGCGAAGCGATGTGACATAGTATACCATTTTGCAGCTGAAGCGAAGCCAAGCGAGAGTGTCTTGAGCCCTGTTCACGCGATAGAAGTGAACGTCAAGTACTCATTGAACGTTCTGGAGGTTTGCCGAGAACTCAGTATCCCGCTGATTTACCCCAGCAGCTGCGAGATCTACGGCGACTCGAAGGCCCCCATAACAGAGGACTTTCCATTCAATCCACCCAATCCCTATGCCGCGTCCAAGGCGGCCGTTGACAGATTCTGTTACATGTATCACAAGTGCTACAGTTTGGATGTGAAGGTCATTCGGCTTTTCAACCCGTACGGTCCGCATCAGCAGCTCAACAAGATCATGCCCACATTCTATCTCGAAGCTGCCAGCGGCAGACCAATTACGGTCTACGGCGACGGAACTGACACTCGGGATTATGTCTATATCGGCGACATAGTGAGAGGGTTGTGGCTGGCTAGGAACCTGCCATCTGGCGAGGCGGTGAACCTTGCGACTGGTGTAGCTACTACGAATCTTGAGGTTGCGAGGATGATTAGCAGGATGGTAGGAAGCAGTTCAGAAATCGTGTTCGTTGACTACCCGAAAGCTTTCGGCGGCATAAGAAGTCAAGTTGGCTCATATGAGAAGGCGAAGAGACTCACTGGCTGGGAACCCGAGACCTCCTTAGAAGAGGGCATAAAGGAAACCATAAATTGGCTCAAAGGAATGAGGTTGAAAACCGATGAAAGACGCTGAAGCCCTTCTCCGCGAGGAAATTCACAAAACCGTAAGGAGAATCTTCGAAGAACGGGCTTCTAAGGCATCCTTCAAACCTGTCAAGGACATTGTGCGCTATGCCGGGGCGGTCTACGACCACGAAGAAGTCGAGAGCATGATCGACGCGATCCTCGACGGTTGGTTTGGCGTCGGAAAGTACGCGTACAGGTTCGAAACAGAACTGTCAAAGCTCCTAAGCGTAAAGAGAACAATAATGACCAACTCAGGCTCTTCAGCCAACCTGCTGGCTGTTTCCTCTCTCCTTTCTGAGCAACTCGAGGACGGTGTCAGGCTCAAACCCGGTGAAGAAGTGCTAACGTCTGCTCTGACCTTTCCCACGACTTTCAATCCGATAATACAGAATGGTCTGGTTCCAGTGCTTTTGGATGTGGATGTTGAAACCCTCAACATGCCTGCGGACGATCTGGAAGCCTCTTTATCGGACAGCACGAAGGCCATCTTTGTGTCCCACACCCTCGGAAACCCCAACGAGATGGACGCAATAACCGACTTCGCAAAGGAACACAGCTTGTTCCTCATTGAGGACGCCTGTGACGCTTTAGGATCGAGGTATGATGGTACCAACGTCGGAGCCTTTGGCAGTTACGGAACATTCAGCTTCTACCCCGCACATCAGATCACGACGGGGGAAGGAGGCGCCATCGTATCAAGCGATGAGAAGCTGTCTAATATCGCCCTGTCCCTTCGAGACTGGGGAAGAGCCTGTGTCATGCCAGTCTGCAACCCTCTGCACTGTCCTGACAAAGAGTGCCCTAAGTCAGTTCGCCACAAGAAGAGCCTTCGCTTCAACGGTCTGCCCGAAGACTATGATAAACGGTACACTTTCACAAACATTGGCTATAACCTCAAGCCCACCGAGATTCAAGCAGCAATGGGGTTAGCCCAGCTAAGGAAGCTGCCACAGTTCATCGAGACGAGGAAGAGGAACTTCGAGTTTCTGCTAGACGAGTTCAGGACGTACGAAGAGTTCTTCGTGCTGCCGAAGTCGTTGCCCAAGAGTGAACCATGTTGGTTCGCCTTGCCTCTAACCGTTAGAGAACATGCGCCCTTTAAACGGAAGGACATCATCCAATGGCTCACGAAGCACAATATCGAGGCGAAGATGCTGTTCGCAGGCAATATCCTTAGGCAACCTGCGTACAGGAATGTGAAGCACCGTGTTCATGGGGAGCTGAGCAATAGTGACAGTATCATGAGGAACTCCTTCTTCCTCGGCGTTTACCCGGGACTCGACGAAGAGAGGCTGAAGTACATGGTAAGCGTATTCAAGGAATTTGCTCATAGACATAAGTGATAGAGGTACGACTATGCATCTTCTCGTAACTGGCGGCTTGGGGTTTGTCGGCAGCAACTTTGTAAGGTATATTCTCACAGAACAGCCTGGCCTCAAGATTACTAACGTTGACAATATCGGTTTCGGTTCGAATCTAGCGAACCTCAAGGACCTTGAAGGATCGGCGAACTACCGATTCGTCAGAGGAGACATCGCAGACTCCAAGACTGTTGGCAGATTTGTCAGTGAAGTTGATGCTGTTGTTAACTTCGCAGCTGAGACACATGTGGATCGAAGCATAGCCGATCCAGGCTCATTTGTTGAAAGCAATGTCATCGGCACGTTCACGTTGCTGGAAGCACTTCGCAAGCTAAACAAGGACGCCAAGTACGTTCAGGTTTCAACAGATGAGGTATACGGGGATGTACTCGTCGGATCGTCAAGTGAGGTAGATCGGCTGAACCCTTCGAACCCCTATGCGGCGACCAAGGCGGCAGCCGACATGCTGTGCTTGGCGTACCACAGAACGTATGAGCTTGACGTGAACATAACGCGATGTACCAACAACTTCGGACCATATCAGTTTCCAGAGAAGATGATACCAAAGACGATCATCCGAGCTATAAGGAACCTGCCGATACCAGTGTACGGGAAAGGAGCCAACATCAGAGATTGGATATACGTCTTAGACCACTGCAACGCGATATATCTTGTCCTAAGCCGCGGGAAACCTGGCGAGATATACAACGCTTCCGCAAGTAATGAACTTCCAAACATTGAAGTTGTCAAGAGAATCCTTGAGATCTTAGAGAGAGCTGAGAATTTGATAACTTTCGTTGAAGACCGGCCTGGGCACGATCTCAGGTATAGCTTGGACGCGTCAAAGATCAGGTCAGAACTCGGCTGGAAACCTGGTCACACATTCATATCAGCGCTGAAGGACACGGTCAGGTGGTATGTCGATAGCGAATCGTGGTGGAAACCGTTGGCAACTGAGCAGGTTCTTCATCCAACTCCGTGGAAGTAGAATTCTGGCTCTTTCTGAGCCTTTTTCAAGATGTTTTTTGAAATGGAACGTTTCTTGGCTTAGCTCACGCTGGAAAAGGTGTGAAAAAGGTGTGGAAAGGTTGAAAAAAGTAGGTGAAGGTGGAGTGAGTATGGGAAAACTAACGATCAAGAATGAAAGCATCAATGGATTTGCACAAGACATCGAAGTATGTCTAACCTTAAAATGCTCATCATGTTTAAATACATAAGCCTGAAGGTAGAAATAGGCTAGAAACAGCGACTTCGGAAAGGGCCGGTAGTCTAGCGTGGTTAGGATATCCCTAAGGACCTAAGACAGCCCTTACGAACAGACTTCCCTGTTAGGAAAGGCTGAGGTCGCCGGTTCAAGTCCGGCCCGGCCCACCATGCGGCTTAAACCCTACTCTCTTGTCAATGGTTGCTTACGGAGCTATAGTCACGTCTATCGTGTCGACGGTCCAAGCATCGTAGCAATAACGCAACATCTACAGAAGACCCCAGGTAAAGCAGAATGAATCAGGATTATACCCCATTGGAACATGGCCAAAATCGTACTTAGGCAAGTCTAATGTTCTAAGGTACTCCATCATTGGGCCTCTGGATCTGACCTCCGCTTCCGGCTCATCGTCGAAGACAAGGTTGGGGGGTCTGAGCTCTTAGACCAAAGCTTCAAGAATTCTTCTTTCATGCACGATGCCTTTCACTTTCCCATTCTGAGTGACAACAAGCCTTCTAATCTGTTTGTCGCGCATCATTTTCAGCATGTTCGTCAGAGACTGGTTGTAGTCGACTGTTTCAACTGGGGAGGACATGATATCTTTGGCGAGCGTTACGGACGGATTCTTGCCAGCGTTTAGGACCCTCCCTAGTATGTCGCTTTCGGTGATGAGTCCGAAGGGTCTGTCATCATCCACTATGATAACTGAGCCCGCGTCATGAGAAACCATCTTCGCGATGACGTTTGAAACAGGGTCTGATGGCAGAGCAGTAAGTGGGGGCGAGCGCATGGCAGACTCTATTGAACCAGCAATACCTCTGCCATAGGAGATTCTGTTCCAGACTCTTTCATGTAGGAAGTAGAATATCATTTTCAAGGCAATGTCGCCTATCCCAAAGCTAGCTGTAAGTTCTAGCCGACCAGTGAAGGCGTAGACTAGGAGCATGCCTGTC
>Ga0315308_1000249_pt1 | contig 29348 bp, 26 predicted proteins | sample TDP3_MG_FD_203078 | JGI IMG/M metagenome (GOLD analysis project Ga0315308, IMG submission 203078) | Freshwater sediment microbial communities from Lake Towuti, South Sulawesi, Indonesia - TDP3 | ecosystem: Environmental > Aquatic > Freshwater > Lake > Sediment | place: Indonesia: South Sulawesi... | reverse complement strand
ATGTTTCAGTTTCTTTTTGGGTTTCAAGAAACTTCTCCATTTTCTCAACATATCTTTGGGAAGGGTTCTTTTTGCCTTTGCCCTTTTGAAACCACTTTCTAAAGGTCTCGTAAGAAATATTCAGTCTTTGGGCCACTTCTCTTTTTGAAAGGTTTCTCGTTCGAGAAAAATCATCTATCTCTGTTAACAACTGCTCAATAGAATTCCTTTTCATCTTTATCCAACCTTTCTTTAGTCCTCAACTTATCATACTTTGAGTAAATCGGAAAGCAAAGCATCGCCTAACTTCTTCGGCATAAACAAAGTCGAGAAGCATTTTGGGCAGTAGCCGTATATATGTACTGTGTTGGCCGCCGCTGCGGGTATCTTATTTATATTCAAGAATGATCGCCCATCTATTGGGAATTCTAATCGTCCTCCAAGCGTTTCTAAGCAGCGATAGAACGGAAATTTTAACGCCGCATTTTAAGTCCAAAAGGATGACAAAATGGGAATCCCTTTCCTAAGAATTCTCTACCAGTTTCCTGTCAAGCTTTCTCAATCCACCTTTCTATCCACTTTATACTGGGCATTCGTCACATAATATTACTTTTTTGGAACCAGGGGCTGAAGGAGGGATTGAAATCTCCTTTCGCCACGGATTGATTCAAATGCAGGTTCAACCATTGCTGTGCCAGTAAGCTTTGGATCAAGCGAAATGGCCTTCTTCAGGGCCTCAATGGCCTCGCCTTTTGCTCCTTCCAGTGAATGGGACATGGCAATCCCAAACCAAAGGGCTGCCGATGTAGGATTAAGGGCCATTGCAGCGCTAAACGCCTCTTTGCTGACTGAAAACTCTTTTAAATGAACAGCGGTGAGACCCAGATTGAGTTGGGATTCAAAAGACCTGGGATTAATGGATACCGCCTTTTGAAACGCCTCCTCGGCCCGTCGAAGATCGCCCTTCATATAATATCCCTTCCCAAGATATGTCAGGAGGTCCACCCTTTTGGGGTCAAAACGGAGCCCCGTCTCGCATGCGAAAATAACATCATCGGGTCTTCTGAGTTCCACTCCAGCCTGGGCAGCCATTGCAGACACCTCAAGGGAAATGGGAGGAAGGAACTGAATTGACAGCTTCAAGGAATCAACAGCCTCAGTAAGCCTTGCTGTTGCGAAATAAACACCCCCCAAAATCCTGTATGCAAGGCCGAACCTGGGGCTCAGCTCAAGGCACTTTTTGAGATCCTCCTCTGTGCCCTTCATGTTTGCCATATTGTAGCGAACAATGGCCCTGTGGAAGTAATAGATATAGTTGCGAGGATTGCCTTTAATCGCATGTGAAAAATTCACTTCGGCCCTGCTCCATAGTCTCTGGTTCCGCAGCGCTATCCCCTCTTTTATTTCGTTTTCGGCCATGGCGTATCTGAAGGTATATACCGGCAGATACAACATGCCTGTAATGGTCAGGGCAAAGAGAAAATAGTAGATGGCCTTTTGAACGGAGCCCAAGCGCGAGGGCTGGAAAAGGGGGAAGATGTATTCCCGCGGGCCTTCAGCCTTGTCCTCTAAAAAACCCAGCAACTGGATCTCCAGAAAGGCAGCGAGGAACCAGAAATTCATTGAAGAGGCCGGCTCCTGGAGCGGGAAACTGAATACGGCGGCTATAAGAACCCCGATAAGGCCAGCCTGGGTCCCGAGAAGCATTAGAAAGCGATCAGTGCTCATCGGCTTTTTCAAGGCCCTCACTGCCACCCTGGCGAGCTCTATCAAAAACCATAGGAAGGCTCCAAAACCCATGATCCCCACCTCTGAGAGAATGTGGAGATAATCGTTATGGGCCTCTGAGAAAACCTGATAGGTCTTGGAGATGGTCTTCTGTAGCTTCGGAACCTGATAGGGATGAATGGCTGTCTCAAGATTCCCCAAACCCACACCGAGGACAGGATTTGCAAGGAAAGTATTGAAGGTGCTCATCCAGGCCTGGAAGCGGAAATCAATGGATGGGTCTGTGGACTTCACAGGAAGGGTCCCTTTATCCCTGGAAAAACCCTCCCCATCTGGTTGAAGGCTTGCGACGATGGAACGGAACTGTTTGAGTTTGCCGTATGAGCTAAAGCTCAGGACGAAGACCCCTATGACCACAAGGGAAAGGAGCAAATAGAAGGGACGGGAAATGGTCTGGCGACGAGCGTAATAATATAGGGAGCCGATCATGATGAGCCCAATAAGGAATGGGACATACCAGATCCTTACATGGAACAGGAGAAGGTCCAGTTCCCTTCTGAAGTCAGTGGCAAAGATATATGTATAAAATCCAAAGATGAATGCCAGGACTCCTGCCAGCAAAAGGAGATACCTCCTGCTTCTTAAGAGACTGTTTTCCTCATTCCTCCAGCGGAAAAAGATCATGATCAGCGAAAGAAGTCCTGAGAAAATGAATCCGAGCCAGGCAGCCCTTGCCTTTGTGATGAGGAAATAGAAATATACCGGAATAAATAGGACAACCATCACGGGCTTGAGGCCTTTGAAATCCTCCATGAAGAACCCAAAAATAACGATTGGAATAATAGTAATCAGGTATTCAGAGCAAAAATTCGTCAAACCTATTGTGGAAGATGGGTCCTTCTCCTGATAGATGTCATAAGGAACACCGAATATTTCAAAAAACTGAAGAATACCATACATGGCAACAATAAATGCTGCTCCGAGGATCGCCCATAAAAACCTCTGAAAGTGCTTTTTTGTCCGTATGTGAATAAGAAAGTAGAAGTAATAGAGAATATTTGCACCAATCCTGAGGCAGTAATCAAAGCTCCTGTAGAGGTTCTCCGATTGGGTTATGGATAGAAACCCTATCAGGATCATGGCAGCCACAGGCAGGAGGGCACGGCCCCTGGGAATCTCTATTTTGCCGAGGTACCTCACTTTGAGAAGGAATAGTAGTGTCGTGATGGTAAGGACTATCTGGTTGAAGCAGATCTTTAGCCATATAAATTCGTTCTCGTATTTAATCAGGGGCTGCAGTAAGGCAGTCAAAAAAATGATCGTTGTAATAGCCGTATCCAAATTCCTTCCGGTTCTGACAGAATCCAGGTTAATGGTTTTTGGGGACAATGGAGTGATTTTCGTTGTGTTAGGGGTGACTTTCATTCCCTTAGCTTTATATTCAGCTCATCAAGCTGTCTTCTGTCTACAGAGCTCGGCGCATCTGTCAGGGGACATGACCCCTTCTGGGTTTTTGGAAAAGCGATCACATCTCTGATGGAATCTTCTCCGGCAAGGATCATGATCAGGCGATCGAGGCCGAATGCAATCCCCCCATGAGGAGGAGCTCCATACTCCAGTGCATCCAGGAGAAACCCGAACTTTACCCTGGCCTCTTCTTCTGTGATCCCGAGGAGACGAAACATCCTTGACTGAACATCCCTCCTATGGATCCTGATGCTTCCCCCTCCCACCTCCACACCATTGAGGACAAGGTCATAGGCCTTGGCTCTCACCTTTAAGGGCTCGCTTTCCAAAAGGGGAATGTCCTCATCCAGGGGCGCCGTAAATGGATGATGAACAGCCTGGATCCTCTTCTCTTCCTCATTGTATTCAAAGGACGGGAACCCTGTCACCCACAAATATGAATGCCCCTCCATTGGGATGTTGAGCCTTCTTGCAAGCTCCAGCCTAAGGGCAGAAAGGACTGTATTTACGGTTTCCTTCTTTCCTGCCAAAAAAAGCAGGGTGTCTCCGGATTGAGCATTCATTACACGGGAGATATTTTCGGTAAGAGGCGGTGGGAAAAATTTGGCAATAGGACCCTCCCATGCCTCGGCTCCCTCCCCCTTAACACGCGCCCAGGCAAGGCCCTGTGCACCAAGCCCTTTAACATATATCTCCATGTCGTCCAATTCCTTTCTTGAGAGAAACGGTTCCACTGACCCGCCTTTCGCGGCCGTCCGGATCCCCTTTACAATCCCACCTTCCGCAACCACATCAGAGAAAGACCTGAATTCGCAGCCTTTCACCAACGATGTGATATCTATTAGCTCAAGGCCAAAACGAGCATCGGGTTTGTCTGAGCCGAATCTGGACATTGCCTCTTCATAGGACATCCTTGGAAAAGGCACCTTAAGCTTGATGCCCACGATCTCCCTGGAGATCATCTCAAACATCCCCTCCACGACCCGAAAGATATCCTCCATAGTGCAGAAGGACATCTCCATGTCTATCTGTGTAAACTCGGGCTGCCTGTCAGCCCTCAGATCCTCATCCCTGAAGCATCTCACGATCTGAAAATACTTGTCGTATCCAGCCACCATAAGGAGCTGTTTGAATAGCTGGGGAGATTGTGGAAGGGCATAGAATTTCCCCGGCATAAGCCTGCTTGGAACAAGAAAGTCACGGGCTCCTTCAGGAGTGCTCTTTGTCAGAAACGGGGTCTCTACCTCCAAGAACCCCTCGGAGCTCAAATAATTTCTAACCAACAGGGATACCTTGTGCCTGAGTATGATATTTTTCTGCATGGCCGGACGCCTGAGGTCAAGATAGCGATACTTTAGCCTTACGAGCTCGTCCACATCGTGGCTTTCGGCGATGGACAGAGGAGGCGGTTTGGATTCGTTCAGGATGCTGAGGGAGCGTGCATATACCTCCACCTCTCCCGTAGGGAGAGATGGGTTTACCGTGCCCTCCGGCCTCTCCCTCACCTTGCCCTCAACAACAATACAATCCTCACTGCGCAGGGAGTGTGATGCGGAATGCAATTCCTCGCTTGACTCAGGGTTGAAAACAACCTGGACAATCCCCTTCCTGTCCCTGAGGTCTATAAAGACAAGTCCCCCATGATCCCTCCTCCTGTGGACCCAGCCGGTCAGAACAATATTATTGCCAACATGGGCCCTGCGGATCTCACCGCAATAATGAGTCCTCTTGAGGGTCATTCTCCCGACACCACAACGAAATTGGAGATCTTCTCCTTTTTTCGCATTGATATTGCATATCTGGTGGCATCATCCCGTGAGGCAAAATGGCCGACCTTAACCCTGTACCATTTTCCTTTCTCCTTGAGATCAGCTTCCTCAAGAAAGGCAGGATACCCCCTTTTTTTTAGCTCATCCACCCTTCTCCTCGAGCGGTTTTTATCAGTAGAGGAGCTGAGCTGTATGCTATACTTTCCTCCCTTAACATCCGCTGGAGGAAGCTTTGTCTTCTCAACCGGCGCAACTGTCTTCTCAACCGGCGTAACCGTCTCCGGGGTAACCTTGGTCAGTGTTTCATAAAAGGTAAACTGAGGCTCGGCAGCTGCAGTTGTCTGCGGGGCACCTGTGGAGGCCTCTACGGTGATCGCAGAGGCCTCAATTGAAGACGGGGTAAATCCTTCGGCCGGAGTTTGGACAAGAACCACCTCTTTCATTCCCCTGCCAGCCATGACCCCGAGGGAGAAAGAAAGAACAAGGAGAAGGAGCAGTGCGGCAAATACCAGGGCCAGCTCTATATTGTCGAGGGAGAACTCGTGCTTTTCTCTAATTTTCTTCAGATCGCGCATGCTCTCACATCTTCGCCGGGGCGGTCACCCCGATGAGCCTGAGGGCCTTTTTAATGACCACATGAACAGCCCCAACAAGCAAAAGTCGGGCGTTGGTCATCTCTGGATCCTCTGATACCACACGATGCTCATTGTAATACTTATGGAAATCCCCGGCAATGGCAAGGAGATAAAAGGTAAGGCGATGCGGTTCGAGGGTCCGTGCGGCGCTTTCGAGAACATCGGGAAAACGAGCGATGTGCTTCATTAAAAGCATCTCACCTGGCTCTTTGAGCAGATCGAGGAAACGATGATCATCTGGAATTTGAACGCCTCTCTCCTGTGCCATTGCAAAGATGCTTGAGATCCGTGCATGGGCATACTGGACATAATAGACAGGGTTCTCATTTGACTGCTGTTTGGCCAGCTCAAGGTCGAAATCAAGGTGGCTGTCGCAACGTCTCATCAGGAAGAAAAACTTGGCCGCGTCGCTGCCAACCTCATCCATTACCTCCCTGAGTGTGATGAACTCACCCTCCCTCTTTGACATGGAAACTGGCTGTCCTCCCCTGGAAAGGCTGACCATCTGCACAAAGAGGACATGGAGCCTGTCAACCGGAAGTTCGAGGGCAGACAGGGCAGCCTTTATTCGAGGAAGGTAACCGTGATGGTCTGCGCCCCAGATATTGATGAGTAGTCCATAGTCCCTTTTATACTTGTCTTTATGGTAGGCGATATCGGAAAGAAAGTAAGTTGGCTCACCACCCTCTTTAACGAGAACCCTGTCCTTGTCATCTCCAAACCGCGTGGAAGCAAACCATATGGCGCCCTCTCTTTTTTCAATGCAACCACGCAAAGTTAGGTTATTGATGACATCCTCAAGTTTTTGCCGAAGCTCTGACTCGCTGAACCATGCATTGAAGGATATCCCAAAGTCTGCAAGATCCTTCCTTATTCCATCAAGTATCTTGTTTGATGAGAGGGTTGAAAAATAGCTCAGGGTCTTTCTCGGATCGCTCTGTGGAATCTCTTCAATGTATCTATCTCCCTCCTGCTCGATAATCTCCCTTGCAATCTCCTTGATATATCCACCTTGATATTCTGCGGACTCCACCTCCACCTTCCTTCCGAGAAGCGAAGCATATTGCTGGAAAACAGATTGTCCCAGAGACTCAACCTGTTTCCCCATGTCATTGATGTAATACTCCTTTTCAACATTGTAGCCTGATGTCTCCAGTATCCTGGCCAGGCAATCTCCAACCGTTGCCCCCCGGCCGTGTCCCACATGAAGGGGACCAGTTGGATTGGCGCTGACGAATTCGATAAGAACCCTTTCCCCCTTGCCAAGGTCAGAACTGCCGTATCCCTCCCTGAGCACAAGGGCCTCCCTGACATGGGCTATCCAGTATTTCCTGCTGAGGAAGATGTTAATATAACCGGGATCGGCCACTGTGACACTCTCAATAAGACCATCTGGATCATGGATGTTGGAGGCAATCTCATCTGCAATAGCTCGGGGAGGCCTTTTCTCAATTGGAGCAAGCATCATGGCAATGGTTGAGGCGTAATCGCCGAATTCCTGCTCCTTTGGGGTCTCAAGAACAATAAGAGGGGGCTCTTTGGTTGAAAGGATACCCCTGTCCGCACACGCCAGGACAGCTTCCTTCAGAATATCCTGGATCTTACTTCTTTGAAGGGGCACTGTTTTCTTCTTTGATGGTTACATCCTTGACATAATCAGGACACCGGAGGGCAAACTCAGGGGAGACACTCCATCTTTTCTGGCAGCTCTCCCTCCAGGCGCATATGAGGCAGGATTTCCTCTCTATTCCTTGCACAAAAGCATTATATCACATCATCCATCATTTAACCGTCAGAAGCAGGGAACTCCCTTGAGGTATATCGGCAGGAGGGGTAGTTGATACACCCATAGAAAAGCCCCTTCCTGCCCCCCCTTTCAACAATATCCCCGCCGCAACTGGGACATTTTGCTCCAACTGGCATGGGCTTGGCGCTTCTGCACTTCGGGTAGTTCTCGCAGGAAAGAAATCGCGCCCCTACATGCGACCTCCTGATGATCATCCTTCCGCCGCACTTGGGGCATTTCTCTTCGGTGAGTTCTACCTCCTCTGCCCTAACCTTGCCCTCCTGGTCCCTGAAAAGCGACCTTGTGTTCCTGCATTCGGGGTAACCCGTGCAGGCAAGAAACTCTCCGTACCTGCTCCTTTTCACCGCCATTGGACGGCCGCACTTCTCGCATTTCTCTTGAGATTCTTCCCTGCGCACTGCAGTGATCTTTCCATCCTTATCCCTGACAAAATCGCTTGTGTTCTTGCACTCGGGATAATTGGAGCAGGCAAGGAACTCTCCTCTTCTACCCCACTTTATCACCATAGGGTTTCCGCACTTGTCACACTTGAGCTCCGTAGGTGTGCCCTTTGTTTTCAGATCCTTCATTTCAACATGTGCCTTTTTAAGGTCTTCCTCAAAGGCCGAGTAGAATTCCCTCAGGATCTCCACCCGTCCTGCCTTGCCATCCTCAATCTCATCAAGGTGCTCTTCCATCCCTGCCGTGAAGCCAACATCCATGATCCTGGGGAAGCTCTCCACAAGAAGGTCGGTGACCATGAAACCAAGCTCGGTGGGATGAAACCTTCCTTTCTCTTTTCTAGTATATCCTCTCTCCTGAATGGTAGATAGGATCGTTGCATAGGTGGATGGCCTTCCAATCCCCTTATCCTCCAGCTCCTTTACCAGGCTTGCATCTGTATATCTTGGAGGAGGCTCTGTGAAGTGCTGCTCATGGGAAATGCCCAGAAGGACAAGGCCCTCGCCCTCCTTGAGGTCTGGAAGGACCTTCTCCTCGTCACCCTCTTCTTTGTCCTCTTTTCCCTCAATATATACAACAAGGAATCCCTGGAACTTAAGGCGTGAGCCCGTTGCCCTGAAGAGGAAGTCTCCGGAGGCAATGTCTACAATGGACTGGTCATAAAGGGCAGGAAGCATCTGGCAGGCAAGGAACCTTGCCCAGACCATTTCATACAATGCGAAAATATCTTTGTCCAGATAAGGCATGACCGCATCAGGAGGCTTGTCAAAATAAGTGGGCCTGATGGCCTCATGGGCCTCCTGGGCCTCCTTTCTGCTCTTATATACATTGGGACTCTCTGGAAGGAACTCAGGCCCGTATCTACTGCGGATAAGATCCCGCGATTCCTCAATGGCTGATTGTGAGATCCTCACTGAATCTGTTCTCATGTATGTGATTAGGCCAATAGAGCCCTCGTCCCCAAGCTCCACACCCTCATATAGTCTCTGGGCAAGCTGCATAGTTTTCTTCACAGGAAATCTAAGCTTTTTCCACGCCTCCTGCTGAAGGGTGGAGGTGATGAATGGAGGAGGTGGGAACCTCCTTCTTTCCTTTTTTTCAATGCCCGTGACCTGGAATTGGGCCCCTTTCAAGGCAGAGATGATTTCTTCAGCATTCTCCTTTGTCCTGACCTCTGCTTTTTCTCCCTTGATCTTGACAAGACGGGCCTCAAAAGGCTCATTTGATTCTCCCTGAAGCTTTGCGATGATCGTCCAGAATTCCTCAGGGACAAAAGCAGTGATCTCCCTCTCCCTCTCGCTGATCAGCCGGACGGCAACCGATTGGACCCTGCCTGCAGAGAGCCCGCGCCTCACTTTATTCCAGAGGAGCGGACTTAACCGGTACCCGACAAGACGGTCAAGAACCCTCCTTGCCACCTGGGATTCATATTTGTTCCTGTCAAGTTTCGCAGGGTTTTTGACCGCATCAAGCACTGCCTTCCTTGTGATCTCGTTGAATAGAACCCTGTAGACTTCGGCCTTGCCTTCGTCAATTTCCTCGGCTATATGCCAAGCAATGGCCTCGCCTTCACGGTCTGGGTCAGGAGCAAGATACACTGCCACGGCATTCTTCGCAGCCTCTTTGAGCTCCTTGAGGACCTTTGCCTTTTTCCTGATCACTTCATAGGAGGGCGTAAATTTGTTCTCAATATCCACGCCGAGCTTGCTCTTAGGAAGGTCTTTCACATGGCCCATGGACGCCTTTACAGTGAAATCACTGCCGAGAAACTTCTTCAGCGTGCTCGCCTTTGCCGGTGACTCAACTATCAGTAGTGACTTCGCCATTCTCCTAATACTTGTTGGGTGAAGGTTTATGTCCGTGCAAATCTCTTCCCCGGAAATTGTTTCACAAGCCCGGAAAGCTCAAGCCTCGTAAGAATGGATGAGGCCTCTCGTCCCTCAAGTCCGCATCCGATAATAATTGAATCAATGTCCTTCGGCTCAGGCCCGAGAAAATCATAGAGCTTTTTCTCGCCTCCGGACAGGGATGGATGCCTTTCAATAGGTTGGGACTCCTTCATCTGCGGAATAACCTCCTCCAGGATCTCCTCCACCCTGTCCACAGGTTTTGCGCCTTGCTTGATAAGGTTGTTTGTCCCTGCCGATTTTGGAGAGAGGACATTTCCCGGCACTGCAAAAACCTCCCTGCCCTGATCAAGGGCAAGCCGTGCCGTGATAAGAGAACCGCTCCTCAAGGTTGCCTCCACAACAAGGACGCCTGCTGACATTCCGCTAATAATCCTGTTCCTCCTGGGAAAATTTTCAGCCAGGGGTGGCGTTCCAAAGGAAAACTCCGAAACAACAGCCCCGTGGCCTGCGATCTCTTCATAGAGCTTCTTATGCTCCGGAGGATAAACAATGTCAAGCCCTGAGCCGAGCACAGCGATCGTCCGCCCCCCTGCCTTCAAGCATGCCCTGTGCGCAATAGAATCTATTCCCCTTGCCATGCCGCTGACCACAATCACGCCATAGTGTGCCAGTCCTTCTGCCATCCTCTCAGCAACTACCCTGCCGTAATCCGTGGGTTGTCTCGAGCCGACAACAGCGACTGCTCGAGAATCCCCAGCCTTTATTTCTCCCCGAACATATAGGACAGGAGGCGGATCATATATCTCCTTGAGAAGGTTTGGATAATCGGGATCCGCCAGGGTTAAAAGATTTGCCCCGGTTTTCTGGGCTTTTTGGATTTCCCTTTCAACATCCTTCCATCTCGCAAACCCTGAGATGGCTTCTGCAGACTTTTCTCCGATCCCTTCAACCTCTGCAAGCTCCCTCCATGATGCGCCGAAGATCTTATCCGGGGTACCAAACCTTGCGAGCAGGTTTTTTATATGAACATTTCCGAGCCCCTGGACAAAAGACAGGGCAACCCAGTGCGAGATAAGCGCCTTCATTGGTGACACATACTATGGCAAATAAAAGCCTTGTGTCAAGGCATTGGGGTCAGGTCTTTACTTTTAGCACAAAGTTGAAATTAAGTTTCTATTGTCACATTCAAACTGGAAACATCCTTGTGACTCATTTGATTATATGGAAGTTGAAGGCTCTGAATAGAGACACCTTCTGCTTCTTGTTCATATTATTGAGGTCAGGAGAGATCTAATGCGAATTTAATGGTTCGTTAAGAGCCTGAATCTTTTCAGGGTTTAAGAGCGTGATTCGATCGACGAGGAGACTTTTCGGAATAGTGGTTATAGTATCCAGGTTGATGGCGCAGTTTCGCGACAAACCATCTGATGAACCCAGCCTTACCTCGACCGGAATATTTCGAATCCGTGTCGTGACCGGCGCAATTGTGACAAGGTTGCGGACCTGGTATGATTCATCCCGGCTCAATAATACGACAGGACGCCGTCCGCCTGGCCTTGGAAGCGATGCCCACCAAACCTCGCCCCGCTTCATTCCTTCCATTCCTCTGTTGCCAGGACCTTACCTGCTAATGATTTAAAGAGTTTCTGATCCTGAGCAGTTTCCGGGGTCCGTCGGTATCCTTCTACATAAGCTTGTATTTTTTCCTGCTTCTGGCTTGAAGCGATCCAATGTTTCAATGCTTCACTAATCACGGCACTGCGCGAAAGTCGAAGCTGCTTCCGAGCCCCCTCAACCTGCCGGAACTCCTTCACAGGCAAACTCACTGCCACCTTGACCGTTTTTACTGGCATTACTATCCTCCTATAGTATAAATTAGGTATAACAAAAATATAATATTTTAGGATGTCCTGTCAACAGATATACAGCGCTATAAAGTCAGTTCTTTGATTTGTCTACGAGCTTCTTTCCCTTGAGCCAGGGCATCATGGCCCTGAGCTTTGTCCCAATCTTTTCAATCGGGTGCTCTGCTCCCTTTTTGAGGAGCCTGGTAAAGTTCTTCCGTCCCCTCTTGTTTTCCAGGATCCACTCCCTGGCAAACTTCTTGCTCTGAATATCCTTGAGGATCTTTCTCATCGTGGCCCTGGTCCTGGCATCAATAATTTTCGGCCCGCGGGTTATGTCCCCGTATTTCGCCGTATCGCTGATGGAATAGCGCATTGTTGAGATGCCTCCCTCGTAGATAAGATCCACAATGAGTTTCACCTCGTGTAGGCATTCAAAATAGGCAAGCTCGGGCGGATACCCGGCATTCACAAGGGTTTCCCACCCTGCCGTGATCAGAGATGTCAGTCCACCGCACAGGACGGCCTGTTCTCCAAAAAGGTCTGTCTCTGTCTCGTCCTTGAAGGTTGTTTCTATTATTCCTGCCCTTCCAGCGCCTATACCACTCGCATAAGCCAGGGCTACATCCCTTGTGTCTCCAGATGGATCATTGTGGACTGCAATAAGGCAGGGGACCCCTGCTCCACGCAGATATTCGTTCCTCACAAGGTGGCCGGGCCCCTTGGGCGCCACCATGAAGACATTGATCCATTTGTCTGGAACGATCTGCCTGTAATGGATGTTGAACCCGTGGGCAAATCCAAGGTAGGACCCTGGCCTGATATAAGGGACAACATATTTTCTATACACTTCGGCCATGATTGGCACATCAGGGACAAGCATCATCATGACTTCGGACTCCCGGACGGCTTTATCAATATCCATGACACGGAGACCGGCCTTCCTGGCCTTCTCCCTGGTTGGATCCTTTATCACACCCACCCTCACATCCACTTTGCTGTCCCTTAGGTTGAGGGCATGGGCATGACCCTGGCTCCCGTAACCGATAATGGCAACAGGCCTACCCTTTAGGACTCCAAGGTCAGCATCCTTGTCGTAATACATCTTCATTCCTCTCCCCCCTTCTTGCCCTTCTGGGTTGTCCTCACCATTGCCACCTTGCCTGTCCTGACAATATCCTTTACCCCCAATGGCTTAAGCAAGCCAAGCACTGCGTCTATTTTCTTCTCGTCCCCTGCGATCTCAATGATATAAGTGTCCGGGCTCACATCAACGATCTTCCCCCTGAATATCTCAACAATCCTCAAGACCTCGGCCCTCTCTTCTCCCTCTGCGGATACCTTCACGAGGGCCATCTCCCTCTCAACATGATCAGTGCTCGTAAGGTCGGTCACCTTGATCACATCCACGAGCTTGTTGAGCTGCTTTGTGATCTGCTCTATCACCTGGTCATTTCCGCTTGTTACAATCGTCATCTTTGACACGGTAGGATCCAGGGTCTCGGCCACGGTGAGGCTCTCAATATTGTAGCCACGACCGCTGAACAAGCCTGAGACCCGCGAAAGAACCCCAAAGCGGTTTTCCACGAGAACTGAGATTGTATGTCTCATACGAGAATCATCTTGTTTATAGCAGCCCCTGCTGGGATTATAGGATACACATTTTCCTCAGGTTCAACAACAAAATCCATGAGCACCGGCCCCTCTGTGGACAAACACTTCTTCAGAACAGGGACAACATCCTCCGGCTTCTCCGCCCTGAATCCATGTGCGCCGTATGCCTCTGCAAGCCTTACAAAATCGGGCTGGACAGACAACTTTGTATAAGAATACCGTTTTTTATAGAACAGCTGCTGCCACTGTCTGACCATGCCCAGAAATCCATTATTGACAATAGCCACCTTCACCCCGACCTTGTCCTGCACAGCTGTGGCAAGCTCCTGGATATTCATCTGCATGCTACCGTCCCCGTCCACCACGATAACATCTCTCTGGGGAAAGGCGACCTTGGCTCCAATCCCCGAAGGAAATCCATATCCCATTGTCCCAAGGCCTCCTGAGGTCAGAAATGTCCGCGGCGAATGGAATTTATAATACTGCGCAACCCACATCTGATGCTGACCAACCCCTGTAACAATTATTGAATTTTTGCCCTTTGTCAGCTCATAGATCTTCTCCACAAGGAACTGGGGCTTGATGGATGTTTTGGACGGCGTATATGACAGGGGCTTGGCTTTCTGCCATTCCCTGATGGTTTCCCACCAGTCCTTCAGTTTCTTCCTGAAGTGCTTACTCTCGGAATTCTCCTTCAGCATATGGTTCAGGTCCCTAAGGATCTCCTTTGCGCCTCCGACAATGGGGACCTCGGCAGGGATACTCTTGCTTATGGATGTCGGGTCAATATCTATGTGGATGATGCTTGCCTGGGGAGCAAATTCATCCACCTTCCCTATGACGCGGTCATCAAACCTGGCGCCGATGGCAAGAATGAGGTCTGAACTGTTGATCGTCATGTTTGCCGTATATGTTCCATGCATGCCGAGCATCCCAAGAAACTGAGGATGGTCGCCCGGGAAGCCACCAAGACCCATAAGGGTTGAGGCGACAGGAAGCTCAAGTGTCTCTGCAAGCGTGACAAGCTCCTCGCTTGCATTCTGAGAAATGACGCCCCCACCGATATAGACAATGGGCCTGCTTGATTGCAAGAGCCTCTCCACGGCCTTCTTGATCTGGCCCGGATGGCCCTTCATCACAGGCTTGTATCCCTTCATTTCAACCTTGTCTGGATATACGAACTCGGTCTCGGCCTGGGTGATATCCTTGGGAATATCCACAAGCACAGGGCCGCACCTCCCTGTTGAAGCAATATAAAACGCCTGTTTTATGGTTTTGGCAAGGTCCTTCACATCCTTGACAAGGAAGTTATGCTTGGTGCAAGGACGCGTGATCCCAACAATGTCTGCCTCCTGAAAGGCATCGTTTCCCACAAGGGAGGTGGGAACCTGGCCTGAAAATACAACGATGGGTATGGAGTCCATGTAGGCCGTGGCAATTCCAGTCACAGTATTTGTTGCACCCGGTCCTGAGGTCACAAGGGCTACACCGATGCGGCCTGAAGCCCTTGCATACCCATCTGCCATATGGACAGCACCCTGCTCGTGACGGACAAGAACATGCCGGAGTGGAGATCCCATAAGCTCATCGTAGATATTCAGGACTGCACCGCCGGGAAAGCCAAAGATCACATCCACGCCCTCCTTGAGGAGGCTCTCAATAAAAATCCTGGCCCCTGTCATCTTCTTTTTGTTTCGATCTTTGCCGCTCATGTCAGCACAGCCCCCTTGCTTGCCGAGGATACACTCTTTGTGTACCTGGTAAGCCATGACGATTTTGTCCTGGGCTTCATTGGCTTCCATGATCGCCTGCGTTTCCTTAACTCATTAATAGGAACCTTCAGGTCAATGCACCTCTTCGGTATGTCAATCTTTATAATATCTTTGTTCTTCACAAGGGCAATTGGCCCTCCGTCCGCTGCCTCAGGACAAACATGCCCAATGGCTGCACCCCGTGTGGCTCCGGAAAACCTGCCGTCTGTAATGAGCGAGACGCTCCCGCTCAATCCCATTCCAACGATGCTTGCAGTTGGCGCAAGCATCTCCGGCATCCCGGGCCCTCCTTTAGGGCCTTCATAGCGTATAACCACTACCTCGCCAGGCGATACCTTTCCCGAAAGGATTGCATTGCCGGCTTCGTCCCCGGAATTAAAGACCCTTGCAGAAGCTTCATGGGTCATCATGTCCGGCCCCACAGCACCGGCTTTCACAACAGCCCCTTCTGGAGCAAGACTTCCGTATAGAATCGCAATTCCTCCGGTTTGGCTATAGGGGTCCTTTATGGAACGGATGACGCTCCCGTCAGCTCCCATTGCACCTTCGATAAGCTCTCCGAAGGTTTTCATTGCCACTGTCTTTGCCTCTGCGTGGACAAGCCCCTCTTTTTTAGAAAGTTCCCTCATGACAGCCATGACTCCTCCGGCAGAATGAAGGTCTTCCATGTGATTCTGTGAAGAAGGGCTGATCTTGCACAAGTATGGCGTTCTCTTTGAGACCATGTCAATTTTATCAAGAGAATACACGATCCCTGCCTCATGAGCAATAGCCATTAGGTGAAGGACTGTATTCGTAGAGCCTCCAAGGGCCATGTCCAGGGCAAAGCCATTATCAATGGTCATAGGCTTCACAATGTCCCTGGGCTTCAGATCCTGCTCAACAAGCCTGATGATCGTCTGGCCTGCCTGCCGTGCCAATTCCTCCCGTTCCGCTGAAAGTGCCAGGGCTGTTCCATTTCCGGGCAGCCCAAGCCCCAGGGCCTCTGTTATGCAGTTCATTGAGTTTGCTGTAAACAGGCCGGCACACGAACCGCAACCGGGACATGCATACTCCTCCAGCTCCTTAAGTTCTTGCTCCGAGATTTTACCTGCACGGTATGCCCCAACTCCTTCAAAGACTGAGTTCACATCAAGGACCTTCCCAGAGGGAGATTTTCCTGCTCGCATTGGTCCCCCGCTCACAAAGATCGTCGGGATGTTCAACCGAAGGGCTGCCATGATCATTCCCGGGACAATCTTGTCGCAGTTCGGTATGCAGACAAGCCCATCAAAGCAATGAGCCCCTGCCATTGATTCAACCGAATCAGCGATAAGCTCGCGGCTGGGAAGACTGAACCTCATCCCTTCATGCCCCATGGCGATTCCGTCATCAATACCGATTGAATTGAATTCAAATGGGACACCGCCCGCTCTGCGGATTGATTCCTTGACGATCTGTGCAAAATCATGCAGGTGGATGTGGCCCGGAATAATCTCCACAAATGAATTCGCAACTCCAATGAAGGGCTTTCCGAAATCTTCTTCTTTAATACCGCATGCCCTTAGAAGGCTTCGGTGCGGAGCCCTTTCAACTCCCTTCTTTATAATATCGCTCCTCATTTTTCTTTCTCCTTTTGATATCTTGCGAGAATAAGGGCTATTCTATCCTTTCCTGCAAGTTTTAGCTTCTGCAGGCGCTTCTTTTCAACCTTGTCGTTTGGCGTCAAATAAAGCTTGTCTTCAAGCTCACCAAGCTTTTTCTCATACTCGAGATGCTCAAGCCATAGCTGCTTTAGCTCTTTGTCCTTGGATGCAAGTTCTTGAATCAAGCTTATTTCTTTTTCTTCCATTCCGCTCTCCTCCGTTTTGTCTCTGCATCGGATACCCTTATGTACCTTGGCTCAAGGGCGTTAATATCGTCAAATCGCCCTTCCTTGAACCTTCCGAGCGCAAGCAGGCCGACACTCGCCGCCCTCGGGTAGGAAAGTTTCTCCTGGACGAAAATGGCCCTGCCCTTCATTGTCTGCATGATCAATTCCCTATATAGAAGGGCTCCATCGCCGAGAAACACAATCTTCTCAGAGTTCATATCCTTAAGCAACTGTTCCGGTTTCAAAACAGCCTCCTCGGCAATTCTGACCAAATGTCCGTTCCTTCCAAAGCGATAAAGAGCCGCATATACCTCCTCTTTCCGTGCGTCGAGCATGGGACATAATATATGAGGAGACCCCTGCAGGTTCATGGCCAGGGCCTCAAGGCTTGAAACCCCTATTAATGGCCTGTTGAATGAAAATGCAAGTCCCTTTACTGCACCCAATCCTATTCTCAAGCCAGTGAAACTTCCTGGGCCTATCCCCACGGCAAAACCATCTATCTCTTCAAGGCTCACCCCTGCTGCCTCGAGAATCATCCGGATAGATGGAAGAACCTTTCTGCTGTGGGATTCCTTACCGCCGTGGACGATCTCGCAAAGGAGCTTTTCATCTTCAAGAATGGCAACGCTGCCAACTCGGGTGGATGTCTCCAGGGCAAGCACTTTCATGATATAGCTCTCATGATTGCCCGATATAAATTAACAATATCATCTCCCCAGGTCCTGATGATATCGTTGATTGTGACAAGGACCATAAGCGCCAAAAGAAACGCAAACCCGATGTAGCGCGAGATTTCTTTTTTCCTGATGCTGATCTGTCTTCCAGTAATAGCTTCAACCAGGATGATGAGCAAAAGGCCGCCGTCCAGTACTGGAAAGGGAAAGAGATTGAGGATCCCGAGCTGGAGGCTTATGAACGAAATGAAGTCCATCAGCCTTGACAGGCCGCTTCTCGCAGCCTGGGCTGTAAAATCTGTTATGGCTATCGGTCCGCCAAGGGAGTTGAGAGAGACCTCGCCACAGATGAGCTTCCATAAAACATAAAAAACCAGGCTGGAATACCTTCCTATCTGCTTCCATCCCTCAATGATGGATCTTCCGACACCCATTTTCTTAATTACAACCCTATCTTCACGCTCTACACCTATCAATCCACCGCCAGCCTGTGAGTCCTCCCTGGGCGTCACATTGACGGACAGACGGACACCCTTCCTTTCTATGCCAATAGCGAGAGTCCGGTTCGGATTTTTCCTGATAATCTGGGCCATCTCAGCCCAGTGCCGTATAGGAGACCCATTGACAGTAAGGACCCTGTCACCATCGTGCATCCCGGCAGAATCCGCAGGATACCCTTTCCTGACCCTTCCTATCACCGGTTCCATCATGGGGAAAATACCAGCCTCACCTGCATCTCCCTCCTTTGTTTTTCTAACCTTCAAAGTCCCCTCTGACTCCTTCCCTTCGCGCAAGAAAACAAAAGACAGTGTCCTGTCCGGATGGGAAAGTATTGTTGTATGAAGCTCCTCCCAGTTTGAAAGCCTCTTACCATTAATAGAAATAACCTTGTCTCCCAGTCTCAGTCCTGCCTCGGCCCCGGGAGATTCAGGCGAGACCCAGCCGATGACCGGCTCCTCGCTTAAAAAGGCCGGCACTCTCACGCCCAGCATGAACACCAATGGCATCAGGAGAAATGGGAGGGCAAGGTTCATCAGGGGTCCAGCCAAAAGGACCTGGGCTTTTTCCCGTGGCGGTCGTGTCTCAAAATGACCTGGCCCTGTCTCTTCCTCTCCTGGTTCTTCACCTCTGAGCTTGACATATCCTGCCCATGGAATGAGCTTCAGGCAATAGTCAGTCTCCCCTCTCTTAAAACTAACAAGGTTCGGACCAACCCCAATGGAGAATGTAATCACTTCAATACCAACCCTTTTAGCTGCAAGAAAATGGCCGAGTTCGTGTATGAAAATAAGGGCACCGAGGATGAATACTGCAATGACTATTGTAATTGCATCCATGCTCTTCTCTTGCCCCACAAGGTTGCAAAGTTCACCCTTTTCAAGCTGGTAAGAGGCTGAACATCGTGAGAAGACATCACCTCTTCAACAATATGGGGGATATCTGTAAACCTGATTCTCCTTGCAAGAAACGCCTCAACTGCAACCTCATTGGCAGCGCTCATCACTGCCGGCATTGTTCCTCCTGCATCAAGGGCCTGGTAGGCAAGCCTTAGGGACGGAAATTTTCCAATGTCGGGCTCATCAAATGTCAGGCTTCCGACATCGCAGAGATCCAATGGCCTCAGGCCCACATCAACCCGTTCAGGATGAAAAAGGGCATATGAAATGGGGCACCTCATATCCGGGACACCCATCTGAGCAATGAGAACGCCGTCCTTGAACTCCACAAGGGAGTGCACAATGCTCTCTGGATGAACAAGGACGCTGATCCGTGAGGAAGGTATGTCAAAAAGCCATCTGGCCTCTATCACCTCAAGGCCCTTGTTCATCATTGTTGCTGAATCCACTGATATTTTCTCTCCCATTTTCCAGCGTGGATGCTTCAACGCCTGTGCAGGGGTAACCCTGCGCAATGCCCTCTTAGATGTCCGGAGAAATGGCCCGCCTGACGCTGTCAGGAGAAGCCTCTTCACATCTTTAATGTTTTTTCCCTCAAGTGCCTGAAAGATAGCAGAGTGTTCGCTGTCAATAGGAAAAACCTCAACACCCTTTCGCCGTGCCGCATTAGTCACCAATAGGCCTGCCATGACAAGTGCTTCCTTATTTGCAATCGCAACACCCTTCCCTGCCTCTATGGCTTCCATTGTGGGCGCAAGCCCGGCCGAGCCAGAGATTGCCGAGATCACCTGTTCTGCTCCCGGCCACCGAGCAACCTCAAGAAGCCCTTCCTCTCCGGTAAAAATCCGGACCCTGTTCCTGCCAAGCGCAGCACGGAGCTGACGGGCAGCATTTTCGTCTGCCACAGAGACGGCCTGGGGTTGAAATGTCTTAATCTGCCCCCTGAGCACAGGCACATTTCTGCCTGCCGCAAGCGCACAGACCTGGAACCTCTCCCTGAATCTATTGACGATCTGTAGGGTGTTACTGCCTATGGAACCTGTTGAGCCGAGTATGACGAGTTTCTTCACTCTCGCGGATTTGATCTCCAGTAAGGCCGAACCTCCTTTCCCTTTTTTGATAGTCAAGGATAGCCTCAAGGAGATGCCTTCTCCTGAAATCGGGCCATAGGGTTTCTGTTATGTAAAGCTCTGTGTATGCCATCTGCCACAGCATAAAGTTGCTAAGGCGATACTCGCCGCTTGTCCTGATAAGGAGGTCGGGATCCGGCATTCCCCTTGTGTAGAGGTATCTTGAAAAAGTCTTCTCGTCAATGTCAATTCTGCCGTTCAACGATTTCCTTCTCGAAAGGAACAGTTTTTTCATTGCCTGAATGATCTCTGTTCTCCCGCCATAGCTCAGGGCAAGAACAAGCACCATAGCGTTATTTCTTCGAGTCTTCTTCATTACCCTCTTCAGCATTGCATACACAGGCGCAGGCAGATCGGAGAGATCGCCAATGGCCATAAGACGAATATTGTTCTTCATCAAGCCCTTCTCCTCCAGTGCCAGGTATCTCTTGAGAAGATGCATCAAGGCATTAACCTCAAATTCTGGCCTGTCCCAGTTTTCCTTTGAAAACGCATAAAGGGTGAGATAGGGTATCTGCAGCTCGCGGCACATTTCCACGGTGTCCCTGACCGCCTTAACGCCAGCGCGGTGTCCCCTCACCCTGGAAAGGGCCTTCTTCTCGGCCCAACGCCCGTTTCCGTCCATGATCACTGCAATATGTTTTGGAAGTCTTTTCCTATCCAGAAGCTTGATAAGATCCCTTGTAGGAACTATATCCCGCCCTCGGTTCATACCTGCCATTTCATCTATCTTTTTATCACAGGAATGAAGATTTTTCAACCATATGACCCTAAAAAGCGTTTTATTATTGAAGAACCAATCTTTAGTATTGCACGCACAAACCATGGGGCGTGACGCGTAAGGAAGACGGCTGCCTTGCCGTGATTGGTAAGGACGACCTCTCGCTGGCGTCGGGCTATGGCACGGGCTATGCGGCGCGCTGCAGAGGCTCTGGGCATCACAATCCATTGAGGTATCGGATCTGGGGCACGGGTCAACTCCCCCCTGTTGTTAACAGACCGGAGTTCACTCTCTATGAAACCGGGGCAGACAAGCGTAACAGCCACGCCTGAGCTGCGCATCTCCAGTTCTATAGCCTCTGCAAGGGCACGAACGGCGAACTTGCTCATCGAATACGCCGAGAGGCCAGGAATTGCAAGGTAGGAGTTGACCGACCCAATCAGGACGAGGACGCCCCTGGTGCGCTTGAGCTCGCCGAGGGATGCGTATATCGTTCGAAGCACCCCGAATACATTTGTCTCAAATTGCCTCCTGAAGTCATCCAAAACAATCCGCTCAAGGGGGCCGCTTACTCCAAATCCGGCGTTGGCAACCACTATGTCCAGGCGGCCGAAACGGGCGATTGTGGCACGAACAGCGTTCTCCGGCTCCCCGTCGCGGGTCACATCGCACGACAGAGCCAGGGCCTGACCTCCTGCTTGCACTATAGAGGTGGCCATATTAGTAAGGCGGTCCGTGCGCCTTGCTGCAAGTGAAACCATCGCACCTTGAGAGGCAAGCTCGCGGGCAAGCGCTTCTCCAATCCCTGAGGATGCTCCAGTAAACAATGCAACGCGATTCTGAAAAATTCCAGGCATATCCGGAAGTGTATCAGAGAAGGACCACTATGAGAATAGAGAGACCAACCAATTAAAACTTACTGCTATTGTTCAAGGATCTCCTTTTCCTTTTTTGCCAGGATCTCGTCCACCTTTTTAATCTCTTCGTCAATAATATCCTGCAACCTTTTCTGCAATGCCCTTAAATCATCCTGAGATATGAGCTTTTCTTTCTCTATCTTTTTGAGGGAGTCATTGTGATCCCTTCGGATGTTCCGCAATACAACCCTTGATTCCTCTGCCATCTTTCTCACAACCTTGACGAGATCCTTCCTTCTCTCCTCAGTAAGCGGGGGTATGGGAAGCCTGATGAAACGGCCGTCGCTTGAAGGGGTCAGTCCAAGCCCTGACGCATATATGGCCTTTTCGATCTCCTGGATTAGTTTCGGATCCCACGGCTGGATTACTATTTGCCTGGGTTCGGGAATACTGAGGGTTGCAACCTGGTTAAGTGGGGACATTGTGCCATAATAGTTGACCTTGATGCCGTCAATTAGGGCAAGGGAGGCCCTTCCTGTCCTCAGCCTGGATACTTCCAGACGGAAAAACTCCATGCCCTTTTCCATCTTCTCACGCGCTTCCTTCAGTATCTTTTCCCCGGGCATCCTTTTTTCTCCTCACTGGCTAATGATTGTCCCGATCCTCTCACCACAAACGATCCTTCGGATGTTTCCCAGCTTCTTGATGTTGAAGACTATAATCGGAAGTGAGTTGTCCTTACACAGGGAGATTGCCGTGGCATCTATGACCTTGAGGTTCTTATCCAGAACATCTATGTATTTCAACGATTTGAATCTCTTGGCACGGCTGTCTTTCATGGGATCCCGATCATATACGCCGTCAACCTTTGTGGCCTTGAGAATAACATCGGCATTGATCTCCATCGCCCTAAGTGCTGCGGCTGTATCGGTTGTAAAAAAGGGACTGCCTGTACCTGAGGCAAATATCACGACCCTTCCCTTCTCCAGGTGCCTTAAGGCACGGTTACGTATGTATGGCTCCGCAAGCTGCCTAATCTCTATTGCCGATAGAACTCTAACTTGAACATCAATGTTTTCCAGGGCATTCTGGAGCGCAAGCGAGTTGAATATTGTGGCAAGCATCCCCATATAGTCCGCGGAGGCCCTATCCATCCCCCTATTTGACTCAGCAACACCCCTTAGAATATTCCCGCCTCCGATAACAATCCCCAACTCAACCCCGATGTCATGGATCTCTTTGATCTGTTTTGCGAGTGTTTTCACTGTCTCATAATCTATTCCGAAGCCGTTCTTCCGAGCCAGTGACTCTCCGCTTAACTTAAGGACGATCCGTCTATATTTCGGCCTTCTTCTCACGAAGCTGCAGGGGCTTTACCGGTTTCCTCACCGAGCTGATATCTCATAAACCTTTTAACACGGATATTTTCACCAAGACGGCTGACTGTGGATGCAATACGCTGAGATACTTGAATGTCGGGGTCTCTTATGAAGCCCTGTTCCATCAAACATATTTCTGAGTAATATTTCTCCAGCCTTCCCTGTGCTATCCTATCAAGGACTTTCTCCTGTTTTCCTTCCTGCATTGCCTGTGCCTTGTATTCTTCAATCAATCTTTCAATTACGCTGGGAGGAACATCCTCTTTTGATATATACAGAGGACTGGAAGCGGCAACCTGCATGGCAAGGTCCTTTACGAGAACCTTGAAATCATCTGTCCTGGCAACAAAATCTGTCTCGCAGTTCACCTCAATTAAAACCCCGATCTTACCACCCGGATGTATATATGCCTCTACCAACCCTTCAGAGGTAGACCTTCCGGCCTTCCGTGCAGCCTGGGCAAGACCTTTAATCCTGAGGTATTCAACGGCTTTCTCGACATCCCCGTTGCTCTTCTCAAGAGCTTTCTTACAATCCATTACGCCTGCAGCGGTCCTCTCCCTGAGAGTCTTGATCGAAGACACATCTATTGCCACATAATCACCCTTGTTCTCCTTTGTCTTCCGTCACTGCAGTTTGTGATTGAGCATTGGACTCCTTAAGCTTCTCTTCCCTGAGCCTTGCTCCTTCAAGGCATGCATCGGCGATCTGGGCTGAATAAAGCTTTATAGCCCTGATACCATCGTTGTTCCCCGGGATCACTTGCTGTATTCCCTCGGGATCACAGTTGGTATCAAGGATGGCAACCACCGGTATCCCTGTCTTCCTCGCTTCTCTGACTGCGATATGATCCTTTCTCGTATCAACAACAAAGAGAACGGTGGGAAGATTTTTCATGTCCCTCAGTCCCTCGAAATACTTCGCCAATTTCTCCTTCTCATGTCTCAGCTTCATGGCTTGTTTTTTAGTCACACGGGTCCCACTACCCTCAGTATCCAATTTATCCAGCTCCTTCAGACGATCGATGTTCTTCTTAATAGACGGGAAATTTGTCAGCGTCCCACCAAGCCAGCGGCTGTTCACATACATCGCACCGCACCTCTGGGCCTCTTCCTTGATAATATTCTGTGCTTGTTTCTTGGTTCCAACAAAAAGAACTGTTCCACCTTCAGAAACAGTTTTTGTAATAAATCTTTGAGCCTCAATGAGGCTGCGTAGTGTCTTCTGAAGATTGATGATATAGACACCACTTCTTGCACCCAAAATATATGGCTTCATTTTGGGGTTCCATCGCTTGGTTTGGTGACCGAAATGGACACTTGCTTCAAGCAAATCTTTTACTGTCAGCTCACTCACAGTGTTTCTGTGTTTATCATATAAAATTCTATTTCGCAAGGAAAATTCATGTGTGGTAGGCGGCATTAATTTTAATATAATCTTCTGTAAGATCGCATGTCAGCAGCCGCAACTGCGCTTTACCTGTGTTTAGGTTAACAATTATCCTCGGAAAATCGGATTTGAGGACACGCTTGGCTCTTGCCTCACATCCGCCTCCATATCTTTTCCCGTGTCTGACAACCTGGACTTTGTCATAGAAAATATCGATCTTATCCTGAGAGACTTGAACTCCTGAGGAGCCTATTGCAGCCATAATCCTTCCCCAGTTGGGGTCCTCGCCGAAAATGGCTGTTTTAACAAGAGGAGATACTGCTATTCGTTCCGCAACCCTTCTTGCGTCCAAAAGTGTGGCTGCTCCTTTCACAATGATCTCGACCTTTTTTGTAGCCCCTTCTGCATCCTCCACGATCATCTCTGAAAGCCTGAAAGTTACCTCATCAAGAGAATCCTGAAAATATCCGATCCCTCTCTTTCCCAAAGGCTGACGACCCGATGACATGATAATCACTGAATCATTTGTGCTCATATCTCCGTCAACAGAAATTCTGTGAAATGAACCCTCTACCGATCTCCTCAGAGCACTTTTCAATACTTCCCATTCAATGAGGGCATCTGTCAATATAAAGCACAGCATGGTCGCCATCCTCGGATGAATCATGCCCGCTCCCTTGGCAATACCAGCAATTGAGAAATCACGCGTTTTATTCAAGACAACCTTTGGGAAGGTATCCGTTGTCATGATGGACCGGGCGGCTCGACTGAGTCCATCCGGCGAAAGGCTCGGGACGAGCTTTTTTATACCACGGCTGATTTTCTCTACAGGAAGCGGGGTCCCAATCAAACCGGTGGATGCGACAAGGACAAGCTTCTCGGGTATTCCCAGACAGCGGGCAGCAACCCTGCTCACTTTCCGGGCGTCCTCCAGCCCCCTTTTGCCAGTGCAGGCATTTGCGCAACCGGAATTTATCAATATTGCCTGGCATTTTCCCCTCTTTAACCTTTCCATATCAAGAAGCACATGGGCTGCCTTCACAGCGTTCGTAGTAAAAACACCGGCTGTTACCGCTTGGGTCTGACAAACTATCATGGCTAAATCCATATCCTTGCCATGTTTGATTCCTGCCGATATACCCCCGGCGAGAAACCCCGGAACGGAGATCTTCCCCCTCACCCTCACCCTACCCTCTCCCCAATGGGAGAGGAAAAATGGGCGCTGTCCCTATTTATTTTTATCGGCCGCAACACCTTTTGTATTTCTTCCCGCTTCCACATGGACAGGGCTCGTTTCTACCGACCTTTTTATTCTTCCTTACCACCGTCTGGGGTTGTGCCATATCCTCTCCCCTGCTCATGAAAACAGGCTGTCTCCTGAGGGGAGCAAGCCTTGATACATCTTCAGGTTTTGGAATTTCCACCCTGAAAAGTCTCTCAATAGCCTCATCCTTTATCCTGGATACCATCTCCTGGAACATATCGAACGCCTCTTTTTTATACTCAATGAGAGGATCCCTCTGACCATATCCTCTCAAACCGATTCCTTCCTTGAGGTGATCCATGCTGAGTAGATTGTCTTTCCAATTGGTATCAATGGCTTGAAGCAAGATCACCTTCTCAAGATGACGGAAAAGTTGCTCGCCCAGATCAATCTCCTTCTGTGTGTAGATTTTCTGAACTTCTGCAGTCAGCATCTCTTTGAGGTCGCCCTTTGTGAGAGCAGACCTCCTCTCCGGTTCCACAGAGAACTTCAAAGAGAACTGTTTATGGCATGCCTTCTCCAGCCCTTCCCAGTCCCATCCATCTGGACGGAAGTCTTCGTTTACATAGGTCCCGATAATATAATCAATGAGCTCCTCGAAAGTCTCCTGGATTATGCTCCTTAGCTCGTCTCCCTTGAGAACCATCTTTCTCTGGGAATATATAACCTCCCTTTGTTTGTTCATCACATCATCGTATTCGAGCAGATGTTTGCGGATCTCAAAGTTGTGCGCCTCCACTCTCTTCTGGGCATTCTCTATGGCCTTAGTGACCCAGGGGTGCTCAATTGGAACATTCTCCTCCATTCCAAGTCTGTCCATAATCTTCGAAAGCTTGTCCGATCCGAAGATCCGAAGGAGGTCATCTTCCAGGGAAAGATAGAATCGGGAGGACCCAGGATCCCCCTGCCTGCCCGATCTTCCCCTCAACTGGTTGTCTATTCTTCTTGCCTCATGGCGTTCGGTTCCTATGATCTGAAGACCACCCAGAGAGATCACATCTTTTTTCTCTTTCTCCCAACGATCCCATATCTCTTTGCGGAGCGCCTCCCTCTCATCAGAAAACATATCTGCCCTGACCTTTTCCTTAAATAGATATTCAGGGTTCCCGCCGAGAATAATATCCACGCCGCGACCGGCCATGTTTGTTGATATGGTCACAGCGCCCTTCCTGCCTGCCTGTGCAATGATCATTGCCTCTTTCTCATGATGCTTTGCATTAAGGACATTGTGAGGAATGCCCCGCTTGTCAAGGAGCCGGCTCAATATCTCGGATTTCTCAATGGAAATAGTCCCGGCCAGGACTGGGCGCCCTCTGGAGTTTAGATCCAGTATTTCATTGAGGACGGCGTTGAACTTCTCTTTTTGGGTTTTATAGATCATATCTGCGTGATCCGTCCTGATCATCGGGAGGTTGGTTGGAATTACATTGACATCCAGATTGTATATTTTCTTGAACTCTGCCGCCTCGGTATCGGCCGTCCCTGTCATGCCGGCAAGCTTCTTATACATCCTGAAATAATTCTGGAATGTAACTGTTGCCAGGGTCTGATTCTCGTTCTCTATTGTGACATTCTCTTTTGCCTCAATGGCTTGATGAAGTCCATCGCTCCATCTTCTGCCTGGCATCAGGCGGCCTGTGAATTCGTCCACAATTATCACCTGTCTGTCCTTGACCATGTAGTCCACATCCCTCTTGAAAAGGACATGGGCCCTCAGGCCTTGATTGACATGATGCAGAAGCTCAATCTGGCGGGGGTCATAAAGATTCTCCACAGAGAGTAACTCTTCCGCCCTTCTAACTCCGTCCTCTGTCAGGGCAACAGTTTTTGTCTTCTCTTCCACTGTATAATCTTTCTCTCTCTTCAAACGAGGTATGATCCTGTCAACATGATAGTAAGTTTCTGTTGACTCCTCTGCAGGGCCTGAAATAATCAGCGGGGTTCTTGCCTCATCAATAAGAATTGAGTCAACTTCGTCCACAATTGCATAATTGAGCTCACGCTGAACCATATCTTTGAGCTCGAACTTCATATTGTCCCTGAGGTAATCAAATCCAAATTCGTTATTAGTGCCGTATGTGATATCCGCTGAATACGCCTCCTGCCTTTCTGCGTCGCTCTTTTCGTGGACGATTACCCCAACACTGAGCCCGAGAAAGTTATAGATGGCGCCCATCCATTCTGAGTCCCTTTTGGCAAGGTAATCATTAACGGTTACGAGATGGACTCCCTTTCCTGTAAGGGCATTGAGATATAGAGGCATGGTTGCAACAAGCGTTTTTCCTTCCCCTGTCTTCATTTCTGCGATCTTGCCCTGATGGAGGATAATTGCTCCTATGATCTGAACATCAAAAGGACGCATCCTCAAAGTTCGTTTCGAGGCCTCCCTGACAAGAGCAAAAGCTTCGGGCAGAATCTCGTCCAGGGCCATCCCTTTTTCGATCTTCTCCCTATATTCGGCAGTCTTACCCCTCATCTCTTCATCGGAGAGCTTCTCCATGGAGGGTTCAAGGCTGTTGACCTTCAGCAAAAGAGGCTGAAGTCTTCTCAGCTCCCTTTCGTTCTTGCTTCCTACGATCTTCTTAAGCAGGTCTCCTAACAAGGCAAGAGATCAATCAAGAATATAATTTGCAGGATTTACAGGAACTCCGTTGAGGCGAACCTCATAATGAACGTGGGGGCCTGTACAACGGCCCGTATCCCCCACAGCCGCGATTTTATCCCCTCTCCTCACTCTTTTCCCTACCCTTATGTAGATCTCGGACAGGTGCCCGAAGCGTGTGCTGATACCATATCCGTGGTCTATTACAATCAAGTTTCCGAAGGATCCTTCTGACCCGACAAATGTCACAACTCCATCAGCCGGTGCAACAACGGGAGTCCCCATCCTTGTGGCAATATCAATCCCCTCATGCATTTTCTCATTTCCTGTAAATGGATAAGGCCTATAACCAAACCCCGATGTAATCCATCCCCGTGTAGGCCATATTGAGGGAGTGGATACAAGAAGGGATTTCTGATCCTTAAGAAATTCCATAAGCTCCTCAAAGCTTTTCTCCTGGATGCCTGCAGTTGCTTTCATATTGTTCAGGTCAGAATGCATCTTTCTTAGTATGAGCTCATGATCTACCCCCACATAAGCACCGTATTCACCAACTTCGGCAGAGTAGCCTCCCGTTCCCAGAATATTCTCTGTTTGCTTTGGTGGTTCAAGATTGGTAATAATCCTGAGCTTGGTATCAAATTGACGAAGCTTTCCCATCTGCGCCTCAATACCCGAAAGCTCTCCAGCGAAAGCCTGGATTTGAACACCCTGCTCCCTCACCTCCTCCCTGAGAGCCCTGAGCTCCTTCATTTTTCCTTTGGAGTCCACATAGTCAACCATAAAATAAAGGAATAGGACAAAACCAAAAGACATAAGGCCTGCGATTCCCTGTATCACCTTCGTCGGGAGTGTAAAGCTGTGTATCCGCGCAGTCTTCTCAGGGACAATGAAGAAAGTATAGTGCCTCTTCCTCGGTGACTTCATTTATTTAATTATCCTAAGGATCCATCACTATGTCAAGGGAATCCAGCCCTTCAACACAAGACACCTCGACAAGGCATTTGGCTGATAAAAGTCACATCGTTCTTTCTCTCATATTAGGGCAAAGGTCTCACAGTGAGATGGTGAATGCCCAATCCGGCCCGATGACGGTATTCCAGCAGGGATTCTTCCTTGTTGAAGACCACTTCTCCGTCGCTCACAGTATAAGTGAAGCCGCTGGCATAATGCC
>Ga0315308_1000248_pt1 | contig 29454 bp, 29 predicted proteins | sample TDP3_MG_FD_203078 | JGI IMG/M metagenome (GOLD analysis project Ga0315308, IMG submission 203078) | Freshwater sediment microbial communities from Lake Towuti, South Sulawesi, Indonesia - TDP3 | ecosystem: Environmental > Aquatic > Freshwater > Lake > Sediment | place: Indonesia: South Sulawesi... | reverse complement strand
CTCATCCGCCCATAACGGAGGCCAATGGCCATCACCCCACCGTTCAGCGCTCCACAGACCAAACCCCGGCGACCGAGGCCGCCGCCAAAGCCTGAGGCGATTCCGGGGATGAGGTCGCTCTCCATCCCCAACTCCTCCTGCATGACCTGCAGGACGGACTCCGCTCAGTTGTAGCCAGAGTCGAAATAGTGACGGGCTCTCTCCGCTACGCTTTGACCATCGCTCATGAAAAGACCTCCCCTCCACTCAAAAGTTCAGCTACCCTGGCCGCCACCCCCGAAGCCTGGATGACCGAATCGGGGATGTCCTGGGGAGCCTGGCAGAAACCGCAGGCGAAAATGCCAGGTACATTGGTATCCACCGGATGGGACAACTTGTCTGGAATGTCCACGAACCCTGCATCATCCAGCTCCAGGCCCAGCTTCTCAGCAATTTCCCGGTGACTGCTGTGGGGAATCAGTGCCTGGCAAAGCACCACCAGCCCCACTTCCATGCTCGTCGCCCTGCGTACCGGATCCTCTGCTTCTGTGAGAATGGTCTCGTCGTACCAGATGACAGGATTCTTAGTTTCGGGATCCTCGGTTATCTTCCCCGGCCGGCCTCTGATGTAAGCCACACCGTATTCCTGCTTGGCCCTGGTGATGTACTCCTGAAACCTCTTCCCCACAGCCCTCACATCCGTATAGAAGATAGAGGACTTTAGATCAGGATAGTGTTCGTTGGCCAAGATGGCTTCTTTGGTGGCGTGCATGCAGCACACACTGGAGCAGTAAGGGTTGTAGTGGACGTCCCGCGAGCCAACGCACTGGATGAAGGCCAGGGTGTCCGGAACCTTGCCGTCAGATGGACGTCGCAATTCCCCAGCGGTGGGACCGGAGGCCGAGATGAGCCGCTCGTACTCCAGTCCGGTGATGACGTTGGTGATCTGGCCATAGCCGTACTCTTTCAGTGGGGTGGGATCGTAGGGGTCGAACCCTGTAGCCAGGACAATGGCTCTCACCTTCAGCCTCACGGTCTCCTTTTTCTGCTCAAAGTCTATGGCCCCCGCCTGGCAGGCCTGCTCGCACAGGCGGCAGCGCCCTTTCTCCCTGGCTGTCAAATAGAGGCAGTTCGCCTCGTCAATGGTCATCTTGCGCGGTACAGCCTGTGGAAAAGGCAGATAGATGGCCTTTCGCCTGTCGAGGCCCACGTTGAATTCATTGGGGACGCGGCGCGGGCATTTCTCCACACAGTCGCCGCAGCCGGTACATTTGTCCATGTCAACGTAGCGGGGTTTCTTAAAAATCTTGACCCTGAAATCACCGGCCTGGCCCTTGACCTCCAGTACCCCCGAGTAAGTAAGCAGGCTGACGTTCTCATGTCCGGCACATTCGATCATCTTGGGGGCCAGGATGCAGATGGAGCAATCGTTGGTGGGAAAGGTCTTATCCAATTGAGCCATCCGCCCGCCGATGCTGGGCGTCCTCTCCACCAGATGGACCCGAAAGCCCATGTTGGCCAGGTCAATGGAGGCCTGGATGCCAGCGATGCCAGCGCCGATGACCAGAACTGCTTCTTTCTTCTTCATCACCCCTACTCAGGCGAACCGGCTCATCAGCTCGGCGAACTTACGGCCAGCATCCCGCTTCTTCCTCAGATTTAGAGTGCTGGCTGGCACGTACTGTAGCGCCTCCATCTGGCAGAAACGGACGCAGGTCGGATCACCATCACACAGGTCACACTTGACCACCCTTCTGGCCACGGTATCAATCCCCATGCCACCGAAAGGACAGGCGGCCACGCACATCTTGCAGCCGATGCACAGATCATAGTCTACTGCTACCCGGCCCAACTCCTCGTCGCGGGAGATAGCGTCTTTGGGACAGACAGCCATACAGGGCGGCGATTCGCACTGCTGACAGATCATGGGCAGCGCAAAGCCTTCTGCCTCCCATTTAATAACGTGAATCCTGGAACGGGTGGGATTGCTCACGCCTTCGTGCTTGACCGAGCATACCATTTCACACGCCCGGCAGCCGGTGCATTTCTCAGAGTCCACGAGTAATATCTTCTGCATGGTGAGTAAAGCCTCCTTAGGAATAGCTCTTACTAGAGCTTGTGGGACGGCTCCTTGTCCAGGCCCAGCTTCTCCAGCGTCTCCGGCCGGGGCACGCCGTTCTCATCCCAGCCATGAAGCCCGTAGTATTCATCAATCATCTTCTTGAACTTCTCGCGGTCGAGCTTCTTGCCCCGGGCGACCGGCAGGCCGACTGGAGTCGGCTCGTCGAAGTAGCGATCCACCAGCCAGTCGTGCTCCCTGGTCAGTCCCTCGCGGATGTTGAACAGCCGTTCCACGGTGTAGGCCCGGTCCGCCACCTCCCAGATCTCCTGGGGAGACATCTCAATGCCGGTGTTGTAGTAAAGGAGTTTACAGAACTCTTCAAAGCTGAGCAAGTTGGGGCTGAGAAAGATGGTGTGGTACTTGCAGACGCCCAGGCAATCCACAGCCTCGTAGACCATCTCATGCCACTGCACCTGGCGGGGCTTGCCCTCATAGTCGGTATAGTTGGACGTAAGGGGGCCATCGTAAGGGGTGGGATTGCTGTAAATTTTGCGCAGTACAGGTTCAGGCAGGTGATAGAGGTCAATGGCCGGACGGCTCCGCAGGTGGTCGGAACCCCTGGAGCCGGTGGCGATGCCCAGGGCCAGTGCCGGGGTGGGTCGCTCATCTGAGTGCAGGTTGCTCATCCCTTTGACCTGGATGTTATACTTAAGAGAGTCCTTGCCGATCTTTTCAGCCGCCCGCAGGGGCCCTTCGGCCAGGATGTCACCCAACCCCTTGCGTTCCGCTATGCGGTGGACCATCTCTATCACCGCCTCGTCGTTGCCCCATTCCAGCTTCAAGCCGTCGGTATCCTCGTCGGTCAGGATGCCCTTCTCGTACAACTCCATGGCCCAGGCGATCATGCTACCCGTCTCCAGGGTGTCGAGGCCGTAGGTGTTGACGAGGTGGTTGCCGACCAGGATGGTGTTGAAATTGTTGCAGCCCACCTCCATGCCGAAAGCGCCCTGGCTGGTATACTCCGGTCCCTGGGCATAGACCCCGGCATAGGGTCCTTCCTTGATGATGTATTTGTGACGGCAATGGATGACGCAGCCGAAACACCCCTCGGTGCCGAAGGAGACCTCCTCGATGTGTTCGCACTCGATGTCCCCGCCCACGAGCTGATTCAATTGAAAGTTCTGGCAACGGATGAGGCCCGTACTATTGGTCACCCCATAGATGAACATGGTGCCCCATTTTTGCATGATCTGAGCGAACTTGGTTCTGTTCACCTTATTGATCATTTGCTCATCGTATTCCAGGGCCTGCTCAGGGTGCTTGATCGCGATATCCATGGTGCCGCGCACGGCAATGGCCTTGAGGTTCTTGGAGCCCATCACCGCGCCCAGACCCGATCGGCCGCCAGCGTTTTTAAGGCCAGTCATCACGTTGGCGAAACGCACCAAGTTCTCGCCGGCCGGGCCGCAGCACATGACCTTGACCTCTTCGTCTCCCAATTCCTGGCGAATGTTCTCCTGGGTATCGAAGACCCCCTGTCCCCAAATGTGGGAGGCGTCCCGGATCTCAATTTCTCCATCGTTGATCCAGAGGTAGACAGGTTTCTTGGCCTTGCCCTTGATCACCAGGTGATCGAAACCAGCCCACCGCAGTTCCGGAGCGAAAAAGCCCCCCATATTGGTGCTCCCCACAAACCCCGTCAGGGGGGACTTAGCTGCCACGTGGGTGCGGGCCGAGGCTGAGGCCAGGGTACCGACCAGGACTCCGGCGCTGACCAGCAACACGTTGTCGGGCCCCAGCGGGTCAATGCCCTGCTTGGTGTGATTGTACAGGAGGTACATATCCATCCCCCGCCCCCCAAGATACAATTTGCGCATCTCAAGAGGGATGGGAGCGATCTCGATCTCCCCGTTTGAAAGGTTTATGTAGGCTATCTTGCGGTTGAGAGCCATTTTGTCGCTACCTCCCCTCCTGCTGCATCTCTGTTCCTCGCCTCTCCCAGCTTTCCCAGACCGGCTTTCTGATCTTGGCCAGCGGACCCGACCAGGAGATGTACCATTCCCCGCCGCAGTGGGGACAGGCCATTTTCTCCACTCCCTTGGGAACCTGGAAACGCTCGAAACAAGCTAAGCACCTGACTTCCCCTGTCCTTTCGCTTTTCTCTCTCATGGTGACCCCCTCCTAGAAATATATGTCACTTTTTTATATACCGTCTTGCAAACGCCACATTGATATTGTAACACACAACTCTCAAAAAGTCAATTCTCAAACTTTCTTGACAAGCATCGCCAAGTGACATATAATAACAGCAGTTAGACATAGTGGGGTTGGGTCCTTTGTAGCGAGGAGGCCTTCGGGGAGGGCTCTGGAGAGATTTGCACCAGGGGGGGACAAAAGTCCAGATAACCGCCGCATTCTTCCTACACAGGCGTATTAGAAATTGGCTATAAGGCAGACATCGTGAGCCTCTTGATGTGGAGTGGAAAGGATTGAAAATCTCGGTTACTGCCCTTGAAGGTGCTTGGTAAGAGGGGTGCAGGCTGAGATTTTTAAATTATAATGGGCATAAAGGAGGTGAAGAAAAGTCGGTACGTTTAAGTTTTTTCGTTGCGAACCATGGTCGTACAACTGAAAACTGGGGCTACGGGCCCCACCCCACCTGTGGCGCAACAGTGCCGCCTGTGCCGCAATAGTGGCGCTGTTGGCACGTTAGTTGGGGGAAGTCAGTGATTCGGCGAGACGAGCGAAATGAGGCTAGGAGAAATGGATGCCATTGATAACGAGTGGGAAAAACCACTGGATGAAAGTTATTGGGAGGTATTACTACGCGAGGGGGAATATTCACGCGCAACATCTCCTCATGTGGATGAAGCAGAGGTTCTACGAGGGCTTGGGGCCGAGTTGCTTCAACCCGAGGACCAGGTTCTGAGCCCCCCACGCTCGGATGTGAAAGGCGATCCGGAGGCAACAGGGGATAGCGAGAGCGCTTATGCCAGCGAAGAAGACCAATTGGAGCGAGACTGGCAGTGGATTCAAGAGAGCCTGGCTAGCGGCGAGGTCATTGATGGGAAGGTGACAGGCTGCAACCGCGGGGGGTTGTTGGTTGAGCTGAATAACCTGCAAGGATTTGTGCCCCTCTCACACTTGGCTGATTTCCCTCGGTATGTAGATGCCGAGGAGAGAAAGGCAGAGTTGGCCAGCCGGATAGGCGAAGAACTTTCGTTAAGGGTCATCGAGGTAGATCGAGAGAGAGAGCGTCTGATACTCTCAGAGCGCCAAGTGGCCTCAAGGGGGCGGTCAGCGGATGATGTGTGGGATAGAATCTGCGAGGGCGATGTCTGCCGGGGTCGGGTGGCCAACCTGTGCTCCTTTGGCGCCTTCGTTGACCTGGGCGGTATAGAGGGTTTGATCCACATCTCCGAAATGTCGTGGGGACGGGTGGCCCATCCTCGCGACGTTTTACAGAGTGGTGATGAGGTGGAAGTCTATGTGCTCGGTGTGGATAGAGAACGGCAGAGGATCGCCCTCAGCCTGAAACGCTTGCAGCCCGACCCATGGAGTCTGGTAGAGGAACGCTACAAAGTAGGTCAGTTGATCGAAGGCACCATTACCAATGTGGTCAGCTTTGGGGCCTTCGCCCGCATCGAAGAGGGTTTGGAGGGGCTGATCCACGTCTCTGAGTTGGCCGAGGGGGACTTCCTGCATCCGCGCAATGTGGTCAAAGAAGGCGACCGAGTTACCGTGCGTATCCTGGACATTGACAGCGCCCGTCACCGTCTGCGGCTGAGCCTCAGGCGAGCCTGGAAGGCCAATGAAGACGTCAGCGACTCCGATCAGTTATGGCCTGCTTTCTAACTCCCTCCGCCAGGATGGGAGGGGCCATGAAGGGAGAGTAGGACACACTTGAAACGACAGAACATCAGCCTGGACCCACGCCAGCAAGAGATCTTGGGCCTTCTCCTGCTGGCTTTGGGAGTCCTCACCCTCTTCAGTCTGCTCGACATCACCCCGGGCACAGTCAGCGGCTGGTGGGCCGGCTTCCTGTGTCGTCTCTTCGGTTGGGGAGCTTATCCTGTGGCCCTGGCCTTGGGAGCGAGTGGGGTCATCCTCCTGGCCCATAATCTCCAACCTGGGAACATCATCGGCTGGAAGATGGTCATCGGGCTGGAGCTCGTCTTCTTGGCCGGTCTGGCTTTGGTCCACCTCCTCTCTCCCCACCCCGATTCCCTTCAGTTAGCCCACGACGGTGGGGGCGGCGGCTACATGGGCTGGGCCATCAGCAGCGTCCTGAGCCAACACCTTGGTCTGGTGACGGCCTTTCTGATTCTCTTGGCCACAGCCATTGCTGGGTTGATTCTGACCTTTGATCTTTCCCTCAGCCAGATACAGCATGGCCTGACCTCTGCCTGGAAAGCGGGTTTGTCTTCCTACCGCCGTCTCAGGCCTCCGGCGGTGGCAAAGCCTCAGAAGCCCCACCCTGCTCCCAAACCAAAGACCAAGGAGCCACCGCCTCCTCCCGTGATCTCCCGGGCCAGACGGGCCTCGGAGGGCCAGAAGCGGACAACGGCCAGGGCGAAGGTGAAACGAGACAGCCGCCTTCCTCCTCTGGATATCCTCGACAGCCTTTCCCCCCAGGCCTTCAGCGACACCGACGCCCGCTACAAAGCCAGGGTGATCGAGGAAACCCTGACCAGCTTTGGCGTGCCGGCCAGAGTGGTCGAGATCAAGCAGGGACCCGTCGTCACCCAGTTCGGCGTGGAGCCCGGCTACATTGAGCGCCAAGACCGCGATGGGCGCATCAAACGGCGCAAGGTGAGGGTCAGCAGGATCCAGGCCCTGGTCAACGACCTGGCTCTGGCCCTGGCGGCCGCCCCCATCCGCATCGAGGCTCCCGTGCCGGGCCAGCCCATCGTGGGCATCGAGGTGCCTAACTCAAAGGTCTCCCTGGTCTCCTTGCGAGAGGTCGTGGAGTCACGGGAGTTCCAGCGCCTGAAATCAAAGCTAAAGATCGCTTTGGGTGCAGACGTCTCCGGCCAGCCGATCGTGGCCGACCTGGCCCTTATGCCCCACCTCCTCATCGCCGGGGCCACCGGTTCGGGCAAATCGGTCTGCATCAACTCTATCGTGACCTGTCTCCTGTTCCATAACACCCCCCAAACCCTGCGCCTGCTCATGATAGACCCCAAGATGGTTGAACTGGTGAGTTTCAACGGCATCCCTCATCTCCTGGCCCCAGTGGTGGTCGAACTGGAGGAGATCGTGACCTCCCTGACCTGGGTCACCCGGCAGATGGACGAACGCTACCGGCTCTTCGCCGAGATAGGGGCCCGAAACGTTGACGACTACAACCGCCGGGTAGCCCGCCGGGGACAGGAAATCCTGCCCTACATGGTGGTGGTTATTGACGAGTTGGCCGACCTGATGATGGTCTCCCCGGATACCGTTGAGCGTTCCATCTGCCGCATCGCCCAGATGGCTCGCGCTACAGGTATCCACCTGGTTATGGCCACCCAGCGGCCCAGCGTGGACGTGGTCACCGGCCTGATCAAGGCCAATTTCCCGGCCCGCATCAGCTTTGCCGTGACCTCACAGGTGGACTCGCGGGTGGTTCTGGACACAGGCGGGGCGGAGAGGCTGTTGGGCCGGGGCGACATGCTGTTGATGCTGCCCGACTCCAGCAAGCTGGTCCGGCTGCAGGGATGCTTCGTCTCGGACAATGAGAGGGAAAAGCTGGTCAAATTCTGGCGGGAGACAACCTGGGCGCAGGCCCCCGCCGAGGGCCCCCGCTATCCCTGGCATGGCCTGGCTGCCGAGGATGAACACGACGAGCTTCTGGAAGAAGCCATCGAGTTAGTGAAACGTCACAAGCGGGCCTCAGCTTCCTTCTTGCAGCGCCGCCTGCGCATCGGCTATCCGCGCGCCGCCCGCCTCATTGACATGATGGAGGAGCAAGGCATCATCGGACCGCCCGAAAGCGGAGGGCGCTGGCGAGAGGTGTTGATAGGGGATTTCGAGGACACTGAGGAATTTGGGGAGTACGTGGAGAGCGAATAGCGCCACTGTTGCGCCACAGGAGGGAGCAAGATGATCCTGATCGGTACCAGCGGTTTCAGCTACAAAGATTGGGTCGGCCCCTATTACCCAGAGAAGCTGCCCCAAAAGGATTGGCTCGCTTTCTACGCCCGCGAGTTCAAAACCTGCGAGCTCAATTTTACCTACTACCGTCTGCCTGATGCGCAGACCCTGGAACGTATGGCGGCCAAGGTACCCGCTGACTTTCTCTTTACCCTGAAAGCCCCAGGCGAACTAACCCACGAGCGGACCGACAACAAAGCCGCTTTCGCCCAATTCGTGGCGGCCCTGACACCTCTCATCGAAGCGGACAAGTTCGGCTGCGTCCTGGCCCAGTTTCCCTATTCCTTCCACGCTACCAAGGCCAACCGCGACTACCTCCGCTTCCTGCGCGAGCATTTAGGGGATCTGCCCGTGGTGGTCGAGTTCCGCAACGCCAGGTGGCTCACCCCTGAGAATTTCGCCCTCCTGCGGGAGAATCATCTGGGCTTCTGCTGCGTAGATGAACCCCGGCTCAAAGGGCTCATCCCTCCTGTGGCCGAGGCCACAGCCGAGACAGCTTACGTACGTTTCCACGGCCGCAACGCCAAAAAGTGGTGGCGGCACGACGAGGCCTGGGAGCGCTACGACTATACCTACAGCGATGAGGAACTCTCCGAGTGGGTGCCCAAGATCAAGGGCCTCGCCAGGCAGGCAGAAAAGACTTTTGTCTTCGCCAACAACCACTGGCAGAGTCAGGCGGTGGGCACGGCTCGGCAACTGAGAATGCTTCTGGAACAGTGATCAAGAACCTCACCAGCGGTCAAATCATCGCCATCGAGGTCAAGTGGTGCGACACCTTCCTCTCCAAAGGCCGGGGCCTGATGTTTCGCCGGTCCATCGGAGAAGATGAAGCCCTCGTCTTCTCCGAGTCGAGAGAGAGCGTCGGCCTGACCTCCATCCACATGTTCTTCGTCTTTTTCCCCATCGCCGTCATCTGGCTGGATGCGGAGGAGAAGGTGGTAGACAAGGTATTAGCCCGCCCCTTCCGCCTCTACTATGCCCCCCAACGCCCCGCCCAATACTACGTCGAGGGCCATCCCAGCATTTTGGACAAGGTGCAGATCGGAGACCGCCTGGAGTTGGAGCGGTAGCGGACCGCTCAATTCCTCACCGCAAACCACAGATTATGCGGCCCGTAAGGATTGAACCGAGCGACGAAGAAGGCCCAGGAGTGCTGGCGCCAAGATCAGCGTCACCTGAACCACCTAGTCTCTGACCATCCATCGGGTTGTCTCATACCAATGCCCCGGCCTCGGCATCCAGAATTCCTGCCGTCCATGCCAGTATATCACCAAAAACGCCGTCGCCATTGCTCATGCTAGGGTCATGCCGATCACCAGAGCCAACATGCGGTACGACGTCCTGGAACTACGCATGTGGGTCAGCGCACCCATCGCCAAGATAACCGACAATACGGCCATGTAGGGTCCTTCCTCATGAACCTCATCAAAGGCGATCATTAACACCAGCGGCAAGAGGCCGTAAAAGCCAAATGAGAGCCGGGTCCAGTCTCTACCGGGAGGCGTTGCGGGCGCAGGGCGTGCTGAGCAGCGGCGAGCTGGAGGGGCAGCGGGATGGCCAGACCGTGCGCGTGGCGGGGTTAGTCGTCGTCCGTCAGCGGCCACCAAGGGCTAAGGGGCACGTGTTCATCACCCTGGAAGACGAGGAGGGACTGGTCGACCTCATCGTATAGCCCGATGTATACGAGCGGTATCGGGGTGTGCTGCGAGGCGCACTGTTGCTGCTGGTCGAAGGGCGGCTGCAGCGGGAGGGGCACGCCCTAAGCGTGTTGGTGGTCAGAGCGGCGGCGCTCAGACAGCCAGGCACTTGATCACTCTGCCCACAGCAAGGCTGCCGGAACCATGCTGGCCGAGGTCAAACCCAGCCGTTGGCTCACCGTCCAACGAGAATCGTTGAATCCGGCTAACTCCAGGACGTAGCTGGCGGCATGGACCAGCGGGAAGTCGGCGTCAGACAGAGCTTCCACAGAAAACCCGGCAGCACGCCAGCGTTCCTGGAGCGCCTCCAAGGTATAGGTCTCCCACCCGGCGCTGGACCGAGCGCCATAATGCCAGAGTCGTGTCTCAAGGGGGCCCAGCGGGGCAACCGGATACCAGAAGTGGGGATAGAGCACGATGGCGCACCCGCCGGGCTTGAGCAACTGGCGAAGGGTCGGCGCACCGTCCCATAGGTCGAAACGCCCCATCCCCCGATAGCTGAAGACCACGTCAAAGGCCGCCTGCTGCACAGAGAAGGCCGGCGCGGGCAGATGGCGATTGATCAGCCCATAGCGATAGATGGCCGCGTTGGTTAGCCCATAGGTGCGCAGGGCCCGGGCGCCGTGCTGCGGTGAATAGGTGGCCTCAATGCCGATGACGCGCTGTGAGCACCAGGCCAGGGCGACGGTTGAGCCGCCGAGTCCACAGCCTACATCCAGGACATCCTCATCACCACGGAAGGTGTATCTTCCCAGGGATTCCAACCGCATCAGGAAACGCTGCCGGCGCTGCAGGCTCTCAGCCATGCGCGCCTGCTCCCCGGCGGATAGGGAACCTGTGGCCCGAGGAGGCGGGGGCAATCCTAGCTCCTGGAGCCACTGAGCAAAGTTGGCCTCTTTCACTCCCGCTCCCGCTTCAGCGCTTCGATCTCTCGCTCCACGTCCCGCAGCTCTTCCTCCAACTCGGCCTTGTACTCCTCCAGGGCCTCTCTGTACTCCTCCAGCATCTGCAGGTACTCGCCCCGGCGGGGGAAGCCACCCCAGCCCCGGAAGCCCCACGGCCCCCAAAAGCGCATATCGAAGGGCGGGAAGGCGAAGCCAAACCCAAACCTCGCGTGTTTGCGTCGCATGACTCATACCTCCTTGAAAACTCAACTTCAGTTGTTGCGATCTGGCAATTGCCCGATCATGCCTGTGACCATGCCGCCGCTGCCAACAGCGGTGGCACTTTCCACAGTAAACACATTGTCTCTGTTGATCGGGAACAGCGAGCAATCCTCCAATCGGCTGTTCCCAAAAAGAGGGACAGAGGGAAGCCTGCGAGCATCGGGAGCTATCGTTATAATCACTCCGGTATCGGTAATGGCTGGCCTCCCCCTGACCAGAATGAGACCATGCTGTTGCAGTAGTTTTCTCGCCACCTCATCGTACTCGCCAGGGATGCTGACGACAAGCCAGGCCACATTTTCCCAGAGCACACCTGTGATGTGAAAGCGCTCGTTGGCAGAAGTGCCTGGGGGAAAGTGGACGTGTTCCAGTGTCGTACAGAATCCTGCCACGAAACGGGGACGCGTCGCCAGTGCTATGATGTGCATGTACTCGGCACCGAGGCTGGCCAGGTATTCGTCAAGGCTTTGCCCCGTCGCTACCATTGTCTTGTTGTCTGTGAATTTCCACCACTGTGCTGATTCCACATTTCCTACCATTCTTCAACCACTGCTGGTGTGCTCCAAGGTGACCGGAAGACCTGGACCGGGTTCCGGAGGCGTGATCAAATTCAAGCGACACTTGTTCGTCGCTTATACCTGCTCACCTTCTGGGGCGCTGGCGCCGCTTGCACGACAATTTTAAGGTTCTACCCCTTGACATTTGCAGTTTTTTGTGGTACAATACTGGCAAACTGGTTTGTAATACAGACTAGTCTAGTATATCACACAGGAGGACAACACGTGATGAAGAATGACATTGACAAAGTTATCCAGCGCACGCACCGCTACTGGTACGAGGACGGCCTCGCCGAAATCGCCACAGGCTGCATGTTTGTATCATGCGGGCTCCTTTTGCTTGTGATGGGCTCTATTCCACCAGGATCGCTTCTAGCCCCTGTCCTGGCAGTCGGCTTTGTTATCCTTGTTGCCTTCGGTGGCCTGTTTGTCAGCAGGGCCGTGAAGGCCGTCAAGAATCGCGTCACCTACCCCCGCACCGGCTACGTCTCCTACCGTCATCCTGGAAGCAGCGGCCGCCCTTGGATCATCGGGGCAGGTGTGGGGATTACCCTAGCCGTGCTGGGTATCGTCCTATCAAAAGCCCATGCACCAACCTGGCTGGGCTCAATGTCCATGGTGCAAGGACTGATCCTCGGCGCCGTTCTGCTTTATATAGGGAACAGGCTGGGCCTCACTCGTTTCTACGTACTGGCCTTCCTTTCCGCACTAATTGGTGTGGTAGTCGCATTGAACGGCTTCGGCGACGCGCTCGGGAGTGCGGCCTACTTCGGCGAGATGGGCCTTGTCCTGACTGTATCTGGCTTGTTCACCCTGCGGGCCTATCTCAGACAGACCCAGCCGCCGATAGAGGAATAAGCATGGCTGATGATTTCCGCAGCATGATCAACGTTGACCGCATCATCCACGAGCCAGCGCGCCTGATTATCGTTGCCATTCTTTATGCCGTGGAGAGCGCCGACTTTCTCTACCTGCTACACGAGACGGGACTGACAAAAGGCAACCTGTCATCACATTTGTCTAGGCTCGAAGATGCCGGCTACGTTGACATTGAGAAGACCTTTCACGGCAAGGTGCCGTGGACCATCTGTCGCCTGACCGATAGCGGCCGCATCGCATTCGACGACTACCGCGAGCGTCTTAAACGTGCCATTGACACCATGCCTGAAGAAGGCTGTGCAGAGGCAGAATAGCCCGCCCGCCCATTCCTCGACCACCGCTCAGGCCTCGCCCAAAGGTGGATACGTCCCCATCAGCCCCCCGCAACGTGCCTTCCCACACGCTGCGCGCGGCCGCCTCACTTTCTGCCAGAGCAGTGGTCGAAAGAGAAGCAGCCGCCCCCCCGGCGCTGCGCACTTAATCCGCACCGACGAATAAACCGTTTCCCCTCACTCCAACCGCCCCTTGTACTGGAACTGCTTTTCGTAGAGTTGGTGCAGGGTTTGGATGGTGTCGGCCTCGGCTGGGGTCTTGTCCTCGCGCACGCGGAAGATGCGGGCAAAGCGCAGAGCCAGCCCTGACCGGTATTGGCTGCTCTCCTGGATCTCGTTGAACAGGACCTCGACTACGACCTGGGGTTGGACGAAGACCGTGCCTCCTTTGCGCGACCGCTCCAGGGCCAGCAGCCGCTCAGTCATATCCTGGAACTCACCGTCGGTCAGGCCCTTGAAGGTCTTGCCCACGACCAGGTACTCGCCGGAGTCTGCATCATGGGCAGCCAGGTGGTAATTGGACAGCCAGCCGTGCCGCCGCCCATAGCCCCAATCGGCGGCCACAATAACCAGGTCGAGGCTGAGGACGTGCTTGAGCTTGAGCCAGGATTTGCCCCGCACGCCGGGGGTGTAGGCGCTGCCCAAGTCCTTGGCCATCACCCCTTCGTGGCCGTCGCGATAGGCAGCCTCGGTAAAGGCCTCACCCTCCTCAATGGTCTTTGGGATCAGACGCCGCACCAGATTCAGCTTGCCAGCCGCCTTCTCCAGCGCTGCCCATCGTTCCTGGCAGGGTGCATCCAGCAGCGTTTTCCCGTTTAGATAAAGCGCATCGAACAGGTGAAGCTGGATCGGGATTTCCTCGACCGTGGTTGCCACAGCGTGCTTGCGGCGGAAGCGGCGCATCAGGTGTTGGAAGGGCAGGGGCCGGCCCTGGGCGTCCACGGCGACCGCCTCCCCTTCCAGGATCGCCTCCTCGGCCGCCAGCTTGTCCTGGATCTCGGCCACCACGTCCGGCAGGCTGGTGGTGACCTCGGCCAGGTGGCGCGAGTAGATGCGCACCTCGTCGCCTCGCCGGTGGATTTGCACCCGTGCCCCGTCGAGCTTGTACTCCAGCGCCACCCGCCCCTCGTAGTGCTCGAACGCCTCGATGAGGTCCCCGGCCGTTTGGGCCAGCATCGGCTTGAGGGGCCGGAACAGGCGGACAGTGGCTTTCTTCAGCCCGGCCTCCCCTTCGGTCAGGGCCACCAGTGCTACTTCGCCCAGGTCGCCCCACAACTGGTTGGCGCGGCGCACCAGCCTGGTCTTGACCCCGGCCGCTTTGGCGATGGCATCCAGCATGATGCCCTCGCTCACCCCATGGCGCATCTCCTGATAGATGACCTTGACCAGGTATTTGGCCTCGACCGGCGTGGCTCGGACCAGCAGCCCTCGCAGCAACGCCTCCTTGCGGGCCCGGGAGCCTTTGCCCGCCGTTCCGGCGATGTCCTCGAAGGTATGGAAGACTTCCAGGATGGTGAGCGGCGGCGGGCTGGGTGGCTGGCGGCGAGCTCGCTCCAGCAGCATGCGCACTGCCTCGCCACCATCCACTGCCTGGGCCGATATCTCGCCACGGACGGCTGGGCTCGCGTCGGTCAGCCCGTCCATCACCGCCATCACCGCCTTCCAGCTCACGTTCAGCGCCCGCCCGTCCCACTCGGGGAAGATCTGGCCGATGATCAGGCGCACGGTAGGAGGGATCTCCCCCGGCGAGAGACCCCGCAAGAAATCGGCCAGCAGCGCGGCCAGCTCCAGGCGCTTGGTTGTTCGTTCCAGTTGCTCGCCCAGGTGGGCCAGCCTGGCGAAGGGGGTATCACCCATAAGCGCTCTCCAGCGTCGCCTGGCGAAAGGCGTCAACAAATTCGGGTTTGACGCGCACATGCAGGTGGACGATAAAGATTGTGGTCGCTCCTTTTACCATTTACCACTGTTGAGATACAGGCGAATTTCGTGCACGATCTGCCGCACAATCTCGGTAAAGGTCGCTGCGTCACACCCCGTCGCGTCGCACCCAGGCTTTGCACATCGGGACAGGACAACAGGCCGGCCACGTGCTCAGGAGGGCACGTTCCCCCGTTCATTTGGTTTCTTTGGCCTGGCACTGTTGGCGCAGGACAGGGATAACAGCCAGCTTCTCAGGCGGCAGTTCATCCCAGTAGATCCCGGCTGGCTGGCCGTAGCGCTGCCCAGTGGCGATCACCTCCTGGGGAGTCGCGATGTAGTCCAGGGCCACGTCGTGGCGGGTCATAGGAATCGGCCCCTTAATGACCTGCAACGCGTGGACGGTAGTCACCACCGGAATGGTTTCGCCGATCAGCCCGGTCTGGCGGGCCAGGGCAAACTCCAGGTCAGAGTAGCCGCCCCCTTTGCCCAGACGAGCGCCGTCCCGCGTCACGCCCACTGAACCGGCGACCACCAGATCAATGGGCAGCATCTCCTCCAGCCGCACAGAGCGACCATAGCGAAAGGCTCCACGGATCGTAGACGCCCTGCCCAGGACTTCGGCGAGCTCAGTCGAGCCGTCGTCCCCCAGCTTGCGCTGCAGACGAGCCGGGTCCAGCTCGATGAAGGGCCGGGCATCGCGCAGCCTGGGCACGGCCATGTAGACCACCTTGCCCTCTCGCAGGGCTCGCAAGCGCACCGGCTTCTGAGGGCTATCAGGATTGCATTTGATCGCCCGCGCCGCCCGCCAGACCGGCAGACTTGCCAGTCGCCGTGCTGCCTCCTCGGCACCGTCGAAATTTGGAATGCGGCCCTGCGCACCGGGGAAGCGGACTACGCCTTCCCTCTCCAACAGGTCCCACATCCACTGACGAAGTTCCGCCTTGTCCATCATTTCGCCTGGCTCTCAGTGCTTCACTTTTACAATGCAACCAGTATTATACTAGGCCATGCCTTTTATAGCAAGCCAAGGTCGAGGCGGTCATTTACCACTGTTGCCGGCACAGGCCCTGGATGTCGGCGCTCCCACTCTGCCCGGCCTGGCGGGGTTCGGATGGACCCTGCCTCACCCCAACTCCGGGTGGGTCTGGCGGAAGCGAGCCAAGCGTTCCTCCGCCTGCCTGGTCGCGCTGAGGCCGCATCACCGACCACGACTACTTGACAATCAGCCCCCGCTTGGGTACACTACCCACTGATGAACGGTTACTTCTGGCTGGCAGTCGGACTGGCGGCATTGGGCTTCCTGGCCTGCCGCGCCGGGCGCATCTGGGTAGACACGGGCCAGCGGGGCTTCGGGCTGGCGCGTCGGCTCGGATGGACGCTCCTCGGAACCATGGCCTCCTCCAGTTACTGGTGGGGGGTGCGGATTGAGGCGCTGTCCCCTCACGAGCAGGCCGGCCTGCTTGCCCGCGAGATCGCCGCGCTGGGGTTGAGTCGCGCCGACAGCCTGCGCTGTCCCCTCTGCGGCGCTGAGGTACCCCACGCCTGGGCGCTCGCCTCCGAGGGTCGCCCCACCGTCGGGCCAGGCCCCATCGAATGTCCACGCTGCGACTTCCGGCTCGATTCATGCCGCCACTGCGCCCATTTCCTCCCTGGCACACCCCAGGCGTGGGGACAGTTCCGCTGGGGCAGCGGCGACATGACTTTCGGACGCTGTAACCCCTACAAGGTATCGCAGCCGGTGGAACAGGCCTGCTCACCGGGAATGGCCCGCCAATTGAAGGCCGGTGGCTACGAGCACGTTTGTGCCCCGTTGCCTATCATAGATAGTTTCCTGCCTCCAGACTTCTGCACCGCCTTCAAGCCCGACCGCAGGCGACTGCGGGCCAGTGGTATACGCTGGCCTGACGCTCGTCGTGCAGCCCTCCTGCGTCTGCTCGTCCTGCCTCCGGCCCCAGAGACAACGCCGCCAGAGGAACTTCTCCCGCGCGATGAGAAGTGGCTGCTGTGATCGCTATTCTTGACAATGTCACATTTATAATGCAGCAGTATTATACTAGGCCGTGCTTTGTATGGCAAGTCCGTTAATTTGATAAGGAGAATCGAATGTATCACGTTACACTTCGTGGTAGTTATGAACAGATGGGACGTCAACAAGGTCGTCCCCTGAAGCAGATTGGCCTGACCCTTCCCCCACCGGATCAAAAGATGCTCCGCTTTGCCAAACAGTGTGAAGGGATCGTGGGTCAGTATGCACCAGAGTTGTTAGATGAGATACGGGGACTGGCAGAGGCCGCTGGATTGGATTATGAGACTCTTGCCACGCTTACTCTGACCGCCCCCTTTGAACCCCAAGATGTGCCCAGTTGCAGCGTAGTGGCCGTAACTCCCGAACGGACAGCAGATGGCCGCCCGCTCGTTGGCCGAAACTATGACTTTTTCTACGACGTGTCGAAGGAGGGAGCCACAACCTATCGCACCTATCCCGAGGGGCGCTATGCCAGCGTAGGCAACTGCGACATCTGGGTGGGGCGCGAAGATGGGTTAAATGAAGCCGGTCTCTTTGTGGGGATTGCCTCCGCCTTCCTTCCGGGCTTGAAGCCAGGCCTGACCTTTTGGTTCATCGTGCGTTTCCTCCTCGATCGCTGCGCGACGGTAGACGAGGGACTGGAGTTTCTTGGAAGTGTGCCTCACGCTGGGAGTTGGACTTACCTCCTGGCTGACTGTTCCGGCAAGGCCGTGGTTGTGGAAACGACCGTGGAAGGGATCGAGCTGCGGTATCCAGAAGACGGACTTTTGATCATGACCAACCATGCAGTCTGCCCGGCGCTGGCAGGGAAAGAGACCTTTGTGCCGCTGGACTCTCATCCCCGCTACAACCGTCTCCGTGAGTTGCTTGGGGGGGATAGGTTGATAGACGCTGAGGCTGTGAAGCAGGCTCTGCGTGACCACGAGGGGTTGGTCTGCTCACACGGGGCGCACTTTCCCAAGCGCGAGTTTGGGACACTGTGGTCGGTCGTGGGGCGTCCAGGCGAGCGACAGTTGGACATCGCGGAAGGCCATCCCTGCCGGGCGCGGTATCGAACGGTGAGTTTCTGAGGCGGAGAGAAACAACCACATAGGCTCAAGCCATCCGCAGAGGCATATAGGAGAGCCATCGCCGACGGTCGCCATCCGCAGAGCGCGGACCGTCGGCGTTTGTGTTTCTTCTACCACTGGGTATAGTTCAGAACTTAGTTGCACCCTGCTCCGGTGGGATCGCCAGATCCCCCGCCCATCCGCCGGATCTGGCGATCCGGCGCCAGCAGGGCAGTACAGGTAGCAGGTCTGAGCCATTCACCCAAACTTTTGACCTATACCCCTGCCAAATGAGTGGGAAGTTGACAGGTGGAGAAAGTTGTGATACAATCTAGCTAGTCGAACATTAGTTCTATACCGCGAGTGAAGGAGAATTGTAAATGGAATGCCAACTCAAAGATATCAGAGTTCATTACGAGATATATGGTGAAGGCCCCCCCTTAATCTCGTTGCACGGGTTTTCACCCGACCATCGCTCAATGAGTGGGTGCCTGGAGCCTATCTTCGAGCATCGTAACGGATGGCAGCGCATTTACCCGGATTTACCCGGCATGGGAAAGACCCCAGGCAAGGAGTGGATTACCAACTCGGACCAGGTGCTGGATGTTGTCCTGGAGTTCATTGATCAGGTTATTCCCGGTCAGCGCTTTGTATTGGCGGGCGACTCATATGGGGGCTACCTGGCGCGCGGGATCATTTACCACAGGCCTGCGCTTGTGGATGGACTGCTTTTGATTTGTCCCTTGATCATTCCCGAGCATGCAGAGCGATCTGTGCCTCCACACGTCACGCTGGTGAAAGACCCGGCACTCCTGTCAAATTTAGAACCGAGCGAAAGGGAAGAGTTTGAGTCGTTTGCTGTTATTCAAAGCCAGAGAATATGGGAACGAACAAAAGATGAGGTCCTCGCGGGAATCAGCATTGCAGACGAAGACTTTTTGACCAGGTTACAGGCCCACGGCTACCCCATGTCCTTTGATGTTGACGCCGCTTCACCCTTTGAGAAGCCAACGTTGATACTGGTCGGTCGCCAGGATGCGATGGTGGGCTACCGCGATGCCTGGAAGATCCTTGAGAATTATCCGCGCGGTACATTTGCCGTGCTTGACCGAGCAGGGCACAATCTGCAAATAGAGCAGGAAACCCTGTTCAATGCGCTCGTCAATGAGTGGCTTGACCGAGTTGAGGAAAATCTTGTTTAACGAGTCCAAAGGAGGTTCAACGCAATGAGACTGAATGAGAAAGTTGCGATTATAACCGGCGCCAAGTCGGGAATCGGCCTGGCCACTGCGCTTCGCTTTGCTGCCGAAGGGGCCAAAGTTGTTATGGCTGATGTCAAGGATGCCTCACAAGAAGTCAGAGAAATAACCAAACAGGGAGCAGAAGCACTCTTTGTCCAGGTGGACGTCAGCAGCGAGCCTCAGGTAAACGCCTTGATTGAGAAAACCGTTGCTGCCTATGGCCACCTAGATGTGCTGGTCAATAACGCTGGCATAGAACTGGCCAAGAAGGTTACGGACACTACCGAAGTCGAATGGGATCGCCTGATGAATGTTAACCTGAAGGGGGTTTTCTTGTGTTCCAAAGCAGCGATTCCAAGGATGCAGCGTAATGGTGGGGGCGTCATCGTCAATGTCGCCTCAGAGTTGGGTCTGGTCGGGGGGTCAGAGATTGCTGCCTATTGTGCCTCGAAGGGTGGCGTTGTGCAGTTGACCAAAGCGATGGCGATCGATCATGTTGATGATGGGGTCCGAGTCAATTGTGTCGCTCCGGGTCCAGTTGCAACTGCACTGCTGGAGACTATCATTGAGACTTCTTCAAATCCTGAGGAGGAGCGACGAAGTATTGTGGAGAAGACGCTGTTGAAGCGCTTGGCGCGGCCCGAGGAGATTGCGAATGTGATTCTGTTCTTGGCTTCCGACGAATCGTCCTATATGACAGGTTCAGTGGTGGTGGTTGATGGCGGCTGGACTACTCAGTGATAGGGCCGACTTCTTAACACGGGCTAGGGGATCTGTGAAGGAAAACAAATTCAAACCAGAAGCAGAAACAAGAATGGATAGGCAACAAATCTGCCGAGTAATCTTTGCGTATCAGTTAGCCTATCCTGATCCGCTCGTTATCAGCGCTGGAGAAGAATTGACGATGGGTGAGAAAGAAAGCGAGTGGAGTGGTTGGGTATGGTGCACAAACCAGGACGGAAAAAGCAGATGGGTACCTGAAAAGTACGTGGAACGGAAAGGCGACACCGGCATAGCATGCTACGACTACGAGGCAACCGAGCTTTCGGTCAGTGTCGGAGAAGAGTTAATAATGGGTAAAGAGGAAAGTGGTTGGATATGGTGTACGAACCAGGAAGGGCAAAGTGGGTGGGTACCCGCAGATCATGTTGAGAAGCTTCAAGAGGCTGGTGGGCCTGTGGCTTGAGAGAGATAGCAAATTCGTGGCAATGATAATTAGGAGGGCGCATTTCGCGTTGGGGGCAAATCATGTCATTGCGAGGGCGTTAGCCCGAAGCAATCTCATCACGACTCGCCGGAGATTGCTTCGCCCCTGCGGGGCTCGCAATGACAGGGGCGAGCTTGCCCCGAAACTGAGACACACCCCTGATAGGATACGCAGAGAAAAGGACCGTGATGAAGACTCAAGAAGCCAAAGAATTGGGTGAGCGCATCGCCGTGTTAGTTCAGGCCGGGCAGATCGCTCAAGCCTACGCCTTGCTGTCCCCGGTTCTCGCCGAACGCACCCCGTTTTCCTTGTTGGGGCGCATCGGTGAGGCCATCGGCGCTGGCCTGCTGGAGGCAGTGAATGTCTTTCTAGAGCACGTCGCGGCTGACAAGACCGAAGGCGGCTGGGTGGTCATCGCCAGCGCACTGGGGGGACAGTTGGACCGCGATCCCGCCGGAGCTTTTGCTCGTTGCCGGGAGTACATCATCGCCGCCGACGTCTGGTACGCCACGGACATCCTGGGCGAGCGGGTGCCTGGTCCGGCATTGGTGGCGAACTTTCAGCCAGCTTTGGACTTGCTCGCTCCCTGGCGCGAAGACGACAACCGCTGGGTGCGCCGGATGGTTGGCGTCGCCGTTCATTTCTGGGCCAAGCGCTCGCGCGGCGAATTCGCCTCCCAGGCGGAAGCGTTGCTGGCCTTCCTGGAGCCGATGTTTGGAGAGTGGGACGTGGACGCCGTCAAGGGCGTGGGCTGGGGGTTGAAGACGATGGGCAGGCATTACCCCGACCTGGTGGCGGACTGGCTGGCGCAGCAGGTGGGACGCCGCCATCAGGCATTGATGCTGCGCAAGGCCCTCACTTACCTCTCAGACGAGCAACGCGCCCGTGCCACCGGACACTCAAGCCACGTACAGTGACCGATACGCCGGTTCCTCACGAATTGAAGCCAAGTCGGGATCTTGCTTCGACCACTCAGTAAGATCGGGATTCAACCGGAGTGCCTCGCCCAGTTTCGCTATGGCTTTCTCCCTCTCGCCGGATAGAGCGTAGTGGCAAGCGAGATTGTAGATGGTAACTCCCCGCCAGTTGGGCGAATCGTCCAGCGATGCGAGCAATTCTGCCGCTGTCTCCTGAATCTGGGTGGCATAATCTCGTTGGCCGCGTTCGAGGTAGAGCTGGGCAAGATGTTGCACAGGATGTGAGTAACCGCTACCGACAATACTTCTCCACAGAGGCCTGCCGTCTTGCCAGGGGAATCGCTCCGCGTCAACGAGATCACCCTCCGGCATGGCCCGGGTCTGCTCCATCAACTCGGCATGTGCGCGTTCCAATGCTTTGAGCACATCGTCCCAAGATTGGTGGCAGTATTGTTCGAATATCTCGGCATTAGCTTGATCAACGTCATCATACTTTGGAGGCGTCTCGTTGCGCCTGGCAGACGCAAGCCTTTGCCCCATACGTGCCTTCCACTCTGCCAGATGGGCCGCGACATCTTTGACCGACCAGCACTCTGGTGTGCCTGTGGCGGAGCACTCGCCGTCGCTCAAGCTGGCGAAAAATGTCCGCTCTTCTTCGTGTGCACGCTGGAGTAGATCAACCAGTTTAGCCTTAATCTCCATGCAAATCCCTCCCGATCTATACCATCTCAGATGAACCCCTGACTATGCCTCACCTTTGGCCGAGTCCCCCGCGCCTTGGTCTGCTCCTTCGCCCCTGGCTACCTTCCAGGTGCGATACCCCTCATAATCGGGTACCAGACGATCATATTCTCCATCCATCAAGGGAGATGAAATCATGAAATCAGCAGAAGCCCGATTGCAGGCAATCGGAATGTTCCACACCACCGCCAATCGCAAAAGTGCCTTGACATCGGGATCATGGGGCATTGGTTCGAGCGGATCCCAGAAAAAGATCAGAAAATCAATCTCGCCACCGGCAATCTTGGCGCCGATTTGCTGATCACCGCCCAATGGTCCACTTTGGAGTTTCGTGATTTCGAAGCCAAGCTCGCGTTCCAGTACCTGGCTGGTGGTGCCTGTAGCATACACGTCATGGTGCGCCAGAAGATCGCGGTTGTATTTGGCTCACTCTACCAGATCCTGTTTCTTATTGTCATGGGCGACAAGGGCAATCTTCTTATCATGTTCCATAGCGATTTTTTTGTGAGTCATACGACTTTTCTTTCTCTGTAGCGAAACGACCTGGACAGCGTGGCGAACTGGGTGAGCGGGCGACGAACCCGATCCACGCTCGCTTCCTCCGGGGCCAACGTCGAGGCGGCGATCAGCCCGGCCAGGCGGTGCGGAGGCGATCAATCATTTTCGGGAGTGGGGGTAGAGTCAGCGATGGCTTCGCCCACCATAACTTAGCCGCCAAAGAACGGATATGGCGATCAAATCGGATGTAAGGACCTGAAAGTTGATAGAAACTCTTTGAGCCTGCTTGGAGGAACGACATCTATCAACAACCTAACCATTTCAACCACCACATTGTAGGCCCATTTGGCTACTTCAGGACAACAGATCGGGATGAACAGTTCGGGTGGCGCGTCTGGGGGAGGGAGCGGAATTACCTTTCTGTCTGCCAAACGCTTTACGAGCTTATGGGGCTCAAATGCTTCCTCTTCAGCAGGCAAAGACCATTTCTCAGGCTTCTTGTGAACCAGGGCATTGCGGATCTTGATCAGAAGATCGAAATCTTGGTAAGGTGGTCTACCCTTGTCTAGTCTCCGCCTTCTAAAGACATAATAGGCGACTTGAACTTTGACATCGATCTGAGCCTTTTGCTGCTCAAGATCCTCTAGAATCGCTCCGAACGCCTTGACTTCTTCTGGCTCGTTCTTTGCGCACTGCGGGCCTGATACAAGCTCAACCATCTCATTCAGAAAGGCTTCAAAGCTTATCACGGAAAGAACAACGGCTGCTATGGCCTCTGGAGGGTAGTCCTTCGACCGTTCGTAAGCCTTTCTCGTCAACTGAAACAGTTCATCAGCAACAAAGAGAACTGCCATATCCTACTCCAGTGCAATGTTGGCGGCTAACGATCTAGGGCTCAGCAACCGAGCGAAGCGAGGTCTGTTGCAGCCTCTTGTTGGGCAGAGTTTGATTGCACGCAATCATTTCTTGCGATCCGTGTTTTGCCGTGCGGTGAGGCGTTTAAGGTGTGCGATGAACTTCTGACCGTTCGCGCTCAATACAATCCGCTGGTAGTACCTGGACGCGGGAAGTTTCTCGTATTTGACGAGCTGAAACGGCAATAGTTTGACTGCTACGAAATGGTACAGAAATCCTTCGGGCTTGTTCGGATCCGAGGTACTGTGAACGCCACTAGCTAGAGCATCACAGTTACCGACTAGCATCTCCAAGAGCGAAATGGTCTGGTCATTGTCGGTGCCAGCCAGGTGTGCAGGCACGGTGACCTCCTCTGCTTTGAGCACGCGCACCAGTTCCGAGAAGGGCATGCCACTTATGGTTGGTTCCTTGACCCCTGCCTTTACAGACTTCGGGGATGTTGCTTTCGGCATGGCTGCTTGGACTTGAGAGTGAACCTCTGTGAGCTTTTCGGCCGCGGCATGTACCTTTGCTGCACTACATTCGCGCACCCCAACGATCTGGTGGACTTCATCTATTAGTTGTATGAGACCATTCGCATCCGAGAGGCGCACTGCGTGGCGTCCAGAAAGAGGTCCAGGGAGGTCAGAGAAATCTACATCATCGGAAAGTAACGGCTTGATGTTCTTGTGCGCCCCCCAGGCTGCTCCTAGTTCGAAAAGCACCCAACTAGAGCGAATGGATCTGGGTGTGAGCAAACCAATGACTACAGATGACTCTCCAAGCTCGTCGCGCAGGGTTTTCGCTACTTCGCTCCCAACCGGCAGTTTGTGACCCGGCACAGACGTACAGCGGACTTGCTCGTCATCGAGGTGCATGCAGGAGAGTAGAAAATCGACGAGAGCTGTAGCGAGTTGTACGTCATCTGCTGCGTGGCTGATGAAAACCTTGGTTGTCATCGTCACCTCACGAAATACGCATATTCATGTCCCGTCGCTGCCTAACAGCGCGGCGGATAACCCACCAGCGCCAGCCCATGAAGCCCGACCGCGCTCCTACCCAACTTTCGTAGTGAGGGCGGGGTGGGCGACCGCCCCGCCGACCATGACCAGCCATGATACTCTAATGCTTCGCCCTTTCACGTTCCTCTGTAGCGCGTCTCATTTGCACCAAATCAGGATGGTCGAATACTTCCAGTATCTTTTTCGCCGGAACTACAATCGCAATACCCATGTTGATCATTGTTGCCTCATCGACCACTCTATCTAAGAAGGCATTCTTGTCTTCAGGGCGAATATCCCAATGCCCGTGGATCGATCCAAGGAGGAAAAATGAATTCAAGAGCCCGCCAATACCTGATGACCATACAAACACAGGAGAGCCACTGATACCCCCGATAGACCTTGCCTCGATCAGGTAGGCATTCATGAAACCGAAATCACCGGAGTATACCGGCTCTTCATCCATCATCGCGATATTGCCGACACGTACGATGGGTATATTTCGGGCGGAACCGACGAGATGCGCAAATAGGCCAACAATGAAAACCTCATCACCAGTCCCAATGGATTGACTTGCGATCAACTCGTCGGTGACGAACATCTGCTTGGGGATTGTCTCGCATTCGACATAGTCGGGAGGCGACCAAGGGGTAACTGCTACATCAACGCTGTTGTCTGTTGGGTGGTACCACCAGCGATGGTTAGCGTTCAGGAACGTTGACCTGCCATTTCTGGTGTTTACCCGCACGACGAAACCGCCTGTATTCTCAAAGACCCTTGCAACATGCCTAGCAGTAACGAGGTAACCGAAGCGGGCGCCCTGAAGCCCCTCGGCTGGAACCGAAACATAGAACGCGGTCCCAACAAGGCTGGGGCTTAAACTACTTGAACCTTGCACCGCAAGAAATGCAACACTTCTGCGAATGTGACTGGGTACTCGCATAGGTACAATTCTCCAACAACCGACTAAGGAAGTACGTCAATCCGGGAGCGCGCCGCCTAACAACCTTATACTCGGACTCTACACATCCATTTCTGTATCATCAAGTGTGGCCAGATTATCCAGCGGGTTCCGAACCCGCCCTACCCCGCCCACCATAACTTGGGCGGACGCCCATGATGCCTGCCTTTGCACCCTGGTATGAAGCAGAGTCACCTTTTTCTCCCCTGATTGTACGCCAGGTCATCCCGATCAATCTAACGGCGCGGCGGACAACCCGCCAGCGCCAGCCCATGAAGCCCGACCGCGTCATGCAAGCTTTGCCTTGATCGCGGTGAAATCTTTACCCTTCGGCATCACAAACAGGCATGTACCGCCACTGCGTTTCTCCCACAGCTTACCGATGGCACGTTTCTCTTTCGAGTCATCATTGCTCCACCGATCTGCCCCCTTGTATTCGACGACAAGATGCCGCCCATCGTGCAACCGGCACACAAAATCAGGGTAGAACTTGTCGGTGGAGGTCTGCAGCCAGAATGCCTGTGAGCCCCGTGCCGGGTTACGTACCCAGAATTCTACCTCTGGCAATGTTTCGATGTATTGGGCACACAGTTCTTCCTCGCCGCTGTCAAATGCCCCTATGTGAGGATGATAATAGTGCTTCTTAAAGTCGTAATTGCCTTTGTAAGGCTGATTGTAGGGGTAGCGCTGGGGATCGTAGGTGAAGCAACATTCTGGCGTAACTTTTAGAGGGGAAGTGTCCAGGTCGAGAAAGGCTTGGTAAGCCTCTTTCTGGGCCGCTTTGCGGTGAGCGTCAATCTTGGCCACTACAGCAGCTCTCAGACGATACTTGTTATGCACCAGTTGGTCCAGCGTCAGCCCTCGCTCGTCGAGTAGTTTCCGTATAACTTGGGTCAGAAAAGCGCCTGACTCGGATGGCAAGATGTCGTGCCGTTGGGGGATCGTCTGATCCAGCCAGTAGATGAGGTCGCTTTCTTCCCAGCCTTGATCAGATGCCAGCAGGCGCATCTGCTGGTGCAAATCGGTGATGAACTCGACCCTGAGTTTATCCTTCTGAACGTCTATCCTGGCCTGTTGTGCCTGGGGGCGCTCGGCGGGAAATTCCTGTTCTGTCAGGGCAGCATCTTGCTTGGACAACGGCAACATGCGTTTAAAGTGCGTTTCTTCAAATGGCTCCAGCGAAAGCTCACCCTGCTGATAGGCCAGCACAGGGATGCTGAATATTTCCCCACGTTCCGCTGGAGAACGAGTGTCGTATAGGACTCTTGTCTCTCTAAACGCCCTGTCAACTGCTGTTTTCCCTTCGTCGGTCTCGTAGCACGCCTTGAGCGCGATCAAGTCCCGCTCACCCATCGGGCCGGTGAACAGAATCGCGCCACTAGCGCTGTCCACGTGCACCTTGGCTGCTGTTTCGGCCGGAAGACTGTCTAACTGAGGGGCTTCTGATACAGCGATGGTTACCGTTGGAGGTGTCTGGCTGAAGAGCGGTAATTCCTTGAGGTCAAGCTGAGTCTGCCGGGGCAGAACGACCATATCTTTGGCTTCCAGCCGATTGAAACCGTTCTGGACCAGGCCGTCGATCAGGTTTTCGGCGGTCGCTGCAAAGTTGGCCGAGGCGGCGTAGGCGTAGGCCTGGTTAAGCGGTTCCTGCCGCTTGCGCTTGGCGTGAGGTAAACGCATCACGCGCCCCAGGATTTGCTCTACAGCGGTACCGGAACTCATCTCCGCCACCGAGCAAAGCACGTAGGCAAAAGGACAATCCCATCCCTCGCGCAATGCTTGGATAGTGATCACAAAGCGGATAGGACAACCTTCGGCCAAGATGTCTACCCCTTCTAACCCTTTCTCGCTGCCGGTGGCGCGGGCGATCTGCTCTGCCGTGATGTTGAAATCGTCTCTCAAACACTGTTCCACCACTTCCACGGTGATGGGGTTCTTGCCCCGCCTGGGCTGAGCCTGCAGCAGCATGACGGGCCGGATGAACTCACCGCTAGCCTGCCTCTCTGTTTGGGCGTGGGCGTCCAACTCGTTGAGCCTGGCGATGGCGTCGGCCAGCAGTTCGCGCCAGTTGGCACGCGTCTCCAATAGGATGGGCATTTTGATCATGTCTTCGGCCTTGAGTTCAGCCGCAGAGACACTGTATAGTACGTTGCTGGGGTTCTTTTCACTATCCGGCGTAGCGGTGAACTCGACGATGCAGGAGGGGTTGAAGCGGGCAAGCGTGGCGAAAGAAAGCTCGGTGCGGGCGTTGTGTGCCTCGTCCACGATGACGACCGGACGGTGCAGCTTGAGGACGTTTGCCAGCGAGTAGATGGGCGCGCCGTTGTCGTACGTCTCCAGATCGTCCAACGCAGCCTGGGGGTAGCCGGAAAAGTGATCCATCAGTGCGCCCGACGACTCGTACACCTTGCGTCCCTCGATGTCCTCCACGCGGAAAGCCTGGATGGTGGAGACGATGATGGTGGTGCTGGTGTTGAGCGTGGCGCGGGTGACGGAGAGCGCCTCGTTGACGTCGAGTATGGTGACTGCGCCCAGCTTCTCTTCCAGCGCGAGGCGGTAGGGGTGGCGACGGTCCTTGAGCGCGTCCAGCGTCTGCTCGCGGATGGCGTTAGAGGGCACCAGCCAGAGCACCACGCTTTGATCGGCTTGCAACAAGTCCTTGGTGGCGCAGGCAACCGCGTGGCAGGCGACGAACGTCTTGCCACCACCGGTGGGGATGCGCAGGCAGACGTAGGGCAGGCCCGCCAGTTCCGGGATGGGATGGTAGGGCATCCCTACGCCAAAGGTATTGAGCGTGCATTGGTAGAAGGCGACGTTGGCCGCGTTGGGCGCACCAACGCTGTTCAGTTGGACACAGGTCTGGAAGTACTGACGCAGCGCGTCGAGCGCGTGCTGTTGGTATTCGCGGAGAGTGAACATTTCAACTAACCTTCACCTCATACGGAATCTGGCGGAACGTGATCCCCGCCTGTTGCAGATAGGCGTCGCTCAGCATACAGCCGTTGCCATAGATGACCTTGGGGCCGTCGTGCAGAGGGAGGGTGGCCAGCACGTCCTGGGTGAGGACGTTGCCGCCCTCTTTGCTCCTATCTTCCAGGACGCCGTTGTAGAGCAGATAGACGGCCACGCCATTCACTGCGCCGAGCAGGGGTGTTTCTGGCGTACCGCTTTGCGGCAAGGGTTCGCCCGTCTCGGTGAAGAAAACGTGATGCGCCAGGTCGGTGAAGGAGACCGCGTCCCGAATCTGGCCCTGGGCATCGAAGAGCGTGGGGCCCAGCTCGCAGAAGCGAAAACCACCACCCAAGCCTTTCTTGAAACCTTTTACATTCTTCTTACCATAGAGAGTGATTTTCCCATTCTCGACGCACCTCTCAAAGCAATCGTATCTGTCCCGATGTTCTTCAATGATGAATTCCATTTCATCTAGAATTTCCGATGATTTCCTGAAGGCCGTTACCGTCAGTTTCTTCTCGAACAAAAGCACTCCATCTGTACCCGTGAACTCGTACCCCTCAATAACGCGTCTCAACCGCTCTGCTGTAATGTTGCGAGCTATGGGAGGTTCCATTTCCACGAGAATAAATCTCCGATTATCACCATCCTCAGAATTGAGTGCGAGAACTGCATGAGCCGTAGTGCCAGTCCCTGCAAATGAATCCAGAATGATGTCATCTCCTGAAGTAGTCTGTCGTAGCAGAGTTTGAATTAGGGAACGAGGCTTGGGAAATATGAATTGTTCTCCTCCCATAATCTGAGAGACTTCCTCCGTTCCTTCATTCGTATTTCCACACTCGACGAAGGACGAGAAGCCACCATGCTCACTCTGCAGATCAGCTACAAACTTTTTGTGACGCGGCCTTCCCCCTTTTCGAGAGGGCCAGATGATTCTCCCTTCCTTGATCTTCTGAGCCATTGTTTCCTTGGAGTATCGCCAGCCCTTTTCCGGGCAAGGATAGACATCGCCTGTTTCAGGGTTAACTAAGTCGTAGTGTAAATTTGGACGCCGTTCTTTAGTTGCAAGCCCAACAAGGTTATCTGACATCCAAAGCCCTCGCAGGTCATTATCCGGATTGCTATACTTCTTTAGTTTCCGGTAAATCTGAGTGGTCATTCGGCGAAGAATGTGGCAAAATAGGGGTACACCCAATTTGCCAGGAGATAAAGCCGAATGTCACTATCATCTACTGCGGTA
>Ga0315308_1000246_pt1 | contig 29583 bp, 41 predicted proteins | sample TDP3_MG_FD_203078 | JGI IMG/M metagenome (GOLD analysis project Ga0315308, IMG submission 203078) | Freshwater sediment microbial communities from Lake Towuti, South Sulawesi, Indonesia - TDP3 | ecosystem: Environmental > Aquatic > Freshwater > Lake > Sediment | place: Indonesia: South Sulawesi... | reverse complement strand
AGTTGCCAACTAAATGATGCGAGTCCGACATAGCCTCCGGCTGTCGTATTCATTTTCGCATACCATGCTTGACTTATGGTAAGTGGGGTGCCGGAACCGAGTGAGTTCGACCATGCTGAATCTTGGTCTGTGTTTGTCAAGCTGTAATAGACCGTACCTCCAGTGCCACCAACGTTGACGTATCCAGTGCTGTTGATCGTTCCTAGGAGAGCGGCGTAGACGACGAGCACAGCGGCCACCGAAAGGACTGTCATCAAAGTAACGCCTACAAATGCTTTTTGAGACCTTCTTTTATCCACTTTGTCTCACCTCCAACGTATGTCTAACATTTCCTGCAGGAGACCTTCGCTTTTCCTCCTTGCTATGAGGACGTGGTATCGTGAATATTAAGTCTATTATCGTATGATACAGATTTATACTAAAACTCTAATTAGTCAACGCAGCCATTCGGCAAGTGAAATCTGATAAGTGTTGTAGTATTTCTTTGCTGTCACAATTCCTCTGGTAGATAGCCTATATAGAATTCTATGCGTCTTGACCCTGCTGAACCCAGTTTTCCTAGCAATGTCGCTCTGCAGCATCGTTCCACCCGCACCCATCAACAGCTCAACAACCTTCCTCTCGTCTTCCCTCAAAACCCTCAAAACCGCACCGATAGACCCTTGTTCCTTCGGCAAAGAGGCCTCAGTTCGAGGCCTTTCCCTGATCTCTGGAAACAAGGCCATATACGCCAGCAACCCAGCAAAGAACGTTGCAGGAACGACGAAGATGGGGATCAAAGCATAGAACTGGGGGCCCATTCCTCGGCCAGCTCCGGGTGACTCTCGGGGCACGTAGAAGTTTACCAGCAAAAGCGCGAGCGCACCAGCGATAAGCGAGAGAACAAAGAGGACAAATAACGTTGCAGCCCGCATGTTTCATGCACAAAACATTCTAAAATCGCCTCTCTTATAAGCTGTTTCACTTTTTGAAACGTTTCGTTACACCGAACGTCTAAATCGCTTTCTGACCATGGTCTCCATGACGAAAACCAGCACGGAGGTGAAATAACATGAATGGAAAAACAAAGCCTTTGCTGCTAGTAGCCGTGACAGTTGGTTTAATCGTATCTGCCATCTATGTTGCCCCAACTCTCGCCTACATGAATGGAGACACAGATCAGACACGTGACAGAGACAGAATCAAAGACCAAGATTGCCTACTCAACTGCGACCAGGATCGAAACCAGACGCGCACTCAACTTCGCCTTCAAACGTGCCTGCAAAGTCTAGGTCCAGCAATGCAATATCAGTATCAGCATCAATACAGATATCAACATATGCTCTCGCCGTAGTCCGGTGAGCGCTACTATACAACCCTTCTTCTTTTTTTGTTCTGAGTCTATTCTGAACATGAAACTGAGCCTTGGACATCCTTCATACTTCAGCCGATGCCGGGCACCAATTTCCTAAGCAATCTTGCTATATCCTGCATCTTCTCGAACATTCCCGTCTCCGAATTCATTGAGGTTATAATCTGTAGAATCTTGTCAGGCGACAAAAAGATCACAGAAACCAGAAACATTAAACTGAAAAGGTAAAAGACCTTCCTAGACTCGCCTGACTCACCAGTTAGGTCAGTTATCTCCGTGACGCTTCGGACTCGTGACGTAATCTCGAAGACGATTTGGTGAAATCTATCTCTTGCGTTGGAGAACCATCTCTTGAAGATCGCTTTCAAAGCCGGCACCCGCCTTGTGGGTTCTGGAAGGCACTCAACCTTCACAGCTCACAAAATAACAATTGCTTCCGAACACTATATTCATTATGCACGCAGAATACGAATTCTCCAGAACTCTGACTGGGAACCAGGTATGGTCTTGACCTATTGCGCGAAGCCAGACCAGCAGATTCTTGTTTGCTTCATAAGCTGAAGCGAGTTCAGTGAAATTGGCGTGCTCAGCGTTAGCTTTAATTGCTGAACGAAACAATAGCCTTTGCGACAGTTTTGGGAGGTGAATTGGCTTTTATGGGCTGCTGGAAATGGTTCAACGGCGTGTTAAAAGAGGCAGGCGTCACCGTGACTCCTGAAAACCAAGGAAAAATAGACAAGGTAATACACCAACACATTGACGAACACTCCAAATATGGACAATGCTCAGCTGGTTGGAGGTCCATGGGCAAGAAGGTCAAGATGGACGAAAACGAAAAGAAAAAGCTGATCGCTTCAGTGAAAGCTGCAATGAAGTGACCGCTTTCGCTTTCTGCTTTCTTTAGTATTTGGAGATTCTGATTAGTCGAAAGCAAATGAGAGAAGGAGGTGCTCAAGAAAAATGTCGAGCACACCAAGAGCAAACGTAGGCGAGAAGGCCCCAGACTTCACTTTACCGGACACTGACCGAAAACCCAGAAAACTAAGCGAGTTCCTAGGCAAAAAACTGGTCTTGGCCTTCTTCCCGGGTGCTTTCACATCTGTCTGCACCAAAGAAATGTGCACGTTCAGAGATTCCCTCACAAAGCTAAGCGAACTGAAGGCTCAGGTTGTGGCGGTGAGCGTCAATGACCCATGGTCAAACAAGGGATTTGCCGAGAGAAACATGTTGACCTTTCCCCTTCTTAGCGACTACAACCGTGAGGTGGTCAGGCTCTACGGCATCGAACTGAAGGATTTCGCGGAGCTGAAGGGATACAATGTCGCCAAAAGATCTGTCTTCATCTTAGACCAAAATGGTGTTGTGCGCTACAGGTGGGTCTCAGAAGAACCTGGGGTCGAACCAAACTACAGGGAAATAGAAGACGCCCTTAGCAAAATCGCATAGAAAGAGGACCTTCGGAAAGCCTCTCCTTTTGTGACCTCGAAGCCGAATCACACTCTCAGCCATGGGAAATTGCGCGAAAAAAACTGTTACTGTAGCGCCACAGTAACGCCAATTTAAATATCCTTCTTGCCAAATCCATACCACGCACGCAATTGGTTGGACTGGATGAGATGAACAGAGACAGAACAACTATTATGGCCAATATCCTATCATTCTGTACACGAGCTGCGCCCAAAACCAGAGTAATGCTCAAGACCAACTTGACTTACAGACAGATGAAAACCTACTTGGCCTTTCTCGCCTCTGCGGGTCTGATTGAGCACCATTCAAATGAATACGTGACAACCGCGAAGGGACACAGTTTCCTGAGGGCCTATGGTCAACTCCATAACTTGCTTGATGGGGGCGCTGCATAGCTTTTGCGTCTGTCCAGAGTTTCGTGCGCTAGAGCAGTGACTTGATAACTCCACCGTCGACCTGTATTACCGCGCCTGTTATGTAACTCGCCCGTTCCGACGCCAAGAACACTACGAGGCTAGCGATTTCGCTGGGCTGCGCTAGCCTTCTCAGTGGTATTTGACTCTCCCAGCCCTTGATTATGTCTTCGTAGGGCTTGCCAGTTGCTTCAGACTGTACCTTAGCCAGTTCTTCAACCCTTTTTGTGAGCGTCCAGCCGGGACAGACCGAATTCACTAGGATGCCGTCATGTGCCAATTCATTCGAGAGGGTCTTGGACAGACCAAAGATTCCCGCTCGCAGAGAGTTTGATAAGACAAGTCGATCTGCCGGCTGTTTCGCAACGAATGATGTCATGTTTATGATTCTTCCCCATTTACGCCGTTGCATGTGAGGTATGACCTCTCGGCACGTGCGGACAACAGTCATTAGGAGTAGGTTGACTGAGTCTTGCCATACGTCATCAGAGGTCTCTTGGAAAATAGTGGACGGTGGGCCTCCAGTGTTGTTGACGAGAATGTCGATTCTTTTGAAATGATCTGCAGCGTGGTCAACGAGTCTCTTTATGTCTTCCATTTTTGTTAGATCAGCCGCGATGGGCAAAATCTCACGGCCTGTTGCTGACTCGATTTGCTTTGCCGTGTCTAGAAGTCTCTGCTTGTTTCGCGCACAAATCGCAACCTTGGCTCCTTCTTGTGAAAGCCCTAGGGCAATTGCTTTTCCAATGCCTTGGCTTGACCCTGTCACAATAGCTATTCGATCCCTCAACCCCATATCCATTAGCTGCTTCCCTCTCAACCTTATCTAACATGGATATTAATCAAACGCTGGCGAGGCGACTGTTAAGTTAATGAAACGTGTGTCAGCAGAGTGCTCTAGCTTTTTGTTATTGTCTTGTTCTGCGATTGAGAAACGTGAGAATTGGCGGATCGTCGCCGCTATTTGCTCATGACTTTTCTGGCGGCGATTTCCACGTCTTCGGATTTTATGGTTTTTCTTCCGGCGTGCATGGCGTAGTCCATGGCTTCTCGTGCGATTTTCACGCCGATTTCGTCTAGAACTTTGGCTAGTGCTTTGGCTGCGCTTTCGCTCACCCTGTCTGCTCCTGCTTTCTTGCATATTCGGTGCATTGGAGCCACGGCTAATTCTGGTCCCGGCATTTTAACCATCTCGCAAGCGTCTTTTTCTATTTTAGCCACTATTTAACGTTTGTGCGGGAGAAATTTCGCTCTGTGCGGTCTTTCGAGCTGTTGAAGACTGTCTTAAGCGCGACGATTGCGACATGGCAGCAGGGCTGTGACTGGACGACAGTTTTTAATTTCGGGAAGAAGCAGGTTATCGGCCTAAGCCTTCTACCGCTATTGTTGCGGCTGTGGCTGTATGGGCGTCGTCGTCAAACTGTTCCTAGCGACGATGACGTCCAGCATGCTGTGGCGGTTCAAGAAAATGTGTGCATGTTAGTAATGACCATGACTTAGGAACCCTAGCAAGCGTTATGCTGCGGGGGGCGAGGCTTCTTTTTTCCTGTGCCATTAACTCGCAGCTAGAACCGTTAATAATACCGTAGTTAGATTGCGTGGTGGGTTGAGTTTTTGTTCAGAAGAAGAAGTCAACTGGTAGCGTTCTGTTTCTGCTTCTTTCTATGTTGAATCTGAGAAGATAGATGATGTTTATTAGTTGGTGATCTGTTTCGGAAATGAACGGTCGCTTCGAAATGAGGTTTGTGGACGCTCACGTTCATCTTTCAGATCCGGAATACGGTGGCAGAGTAGATGAAATAATGGAGGAAGCCAAGCGAGCAGGCATAGTAGCTATGGTTTCAAACAGCATGAACCTTGAGAGTTGCAGAGGAAGTTTGAAGCTTGCTGAAGAGCATGGTGGTTTGGTTTTTGCGGCTTTGGGTATACATCCTTGGAACGTTAATGACTTTGGTCCAGCCGAGCTTGAGCAGACTGTTGATTTTATCCTAGAGAAGGGAGCAGACCGGAAGAGGGTTGTTGCAATCGGAGAGGTAGGCTTGGACCCGCAGTACGCCAAGCGTAAACAACAGAGAGAGTTGCAGGTCAAGGTTTTTCGTGAAATGCTTCGGTTGGCTGAAAAACTCGCTTTGCCGATTATCGTTCACTCGAGGTGGAGCGCGCAGAAAATCATCGATGCTTTGCCGTCTTACAGGTTGAATGGCGTCTTGTGGCATTGGTTCAGTAGCCCAGCTGATGTGTTGCCGAGAATTGTGGATCGAGGAGATTACGTTTCTGAAGGGCCACCAGCTGTCTTTTCACCCAGAATTCAAGACGTTGTGAAACTCTTGCCATTGCAGAACCTGCTAACCGAAACAGACGGTCCGGTGCGTTTCTATGGTCCTTTCAAGGACAGATTCACTACGCCAGCATTCATCCCTGAAGTAGTAAGGGCTATTGCAGAGATCAAGAATGTCAGCGAAGGCGATGTTGCAGACCAAGTTATGAGCAATTACTCGAGACTTTTTGGTATAAAGTTCTAAGAGGCAGCCCCAGAGCCACAAGGAGGAACATGGTCATAGACCCGCGTGAAGCATTGATGCTCAAGATGCTCCAGATTATCAGGATGTTGCGTTTGGATAGAATGTTGCGCCTCGGAGCGTCTACGCATTCATTTACAGACTACTTCAAAGGTTTCGAGAAGACTGAGGTTGTCAAACGGATTTTTGGCGAAAAAACGCCAGAAGTTCTTCAAAATCTGAAGGTTGAGTTCACTTGGATAGGCGGCTACATGTGGGTTAACAATCTTGACGGACACATCATGGTTAGTTCCCGCTATTTGAACACTGGTGACAAAATTGACATATACCTGGACGTGATTCATGAGCTCGTACACGTCAAACAGCTCATGGAAGGGAAAGAGCTTTTTGACATTCACCATGGCTACACTGAGAGGCCAACAGAAATCGAGGCCTACCGTTACGCGGTTGAAGAGGCGCGAAGAATCGGTTTAAGCGACGAACGAATCTGCGACTACCTCAAAACCGAATGGATGAGCGACGATGACCTGAAACTACTGGCAAAAGCCCTGAAGGTCGTATGTTGACCAGCCAACAGAAGGTTCGACTGAGCTAGAAAACTAACCTTTTTAAGACAAACATGCATGCTTATGTAAGCGTTAAAAGTTTCAACAGCTCGAAAACATGCGTCGGCAAACAGAGGTTGAACAAGAGTTTGGGCAAAGTGCGTCCAGAGAGGGTGAAGAGAATCGCTAGGGAACTGATAAGACGGAGCCCAGACAAGTTCTCCACAGATTTTGAGAGTAACAAGAAGACCCTTGACTCAATCACCAAAGTCTACTCCGCCAAGCTTAGAAACCAAATCGCAGGATACATCACAAGACTTGTGGTCATCTCAAAAGCTGCAGAAACTGAAGAAGAGGCAGGAAAAGAAGCCGAAGAAGAAACCGAATAGCCCTCTACACAAGAGCGTTTAAATGTTGGTTATCATCAGTCACTATGGTTTTGACGGGTGCAAGCTCCTGCTCGTTGACAGCAGGCATAATATGGTTTATAATATTCGCTTCACTAATCGTTCTTCACAAGCACAGGCTGACCAGCTTTAGTGGACAATAAAGGAGAGCTCAGTGGAGTGCCTTTAATAAACACCTACAGTAAAGGCTGGGCACTACGTTACTTGAGAGAAGCAAAAGCCGAGCTGACGGCTGCGCAAAAGACACCTTATATGGCGCCGGGTTTGATCCTTGAAGCCCTGCGGAAAGCCCAAGCAGCGATATATTACAGCCTAGGCGACCCATCTTCGGTCGAAGCCATCGTAAAGCAAACAATAATTAAGAACGAGCTCGTTAAAGACCCGGCTCTGCGGTGTTTAGTTGAGATCGAGAAGACCGTTGAAGAGTTGGCGCAGGTGCCTGAGTCAGAGATCGACAAAGCAATGGAGCGGGCCGCAGACATCGTTCAGATCGCAGTCGACATAGTAAAGCTGTTCACAGGTGAACAAGCTGACTAAGTGTGGCTCAAGTGTTCTGTCAGCCTAGGTGAAACTCTTTGTCTGGGTCAGCTGCCTACGTTGTCAGAAACAAACAGCTTGACCTGAACATAGCCATAGTTGACATCAGCTCACTGCACCTGCACGAAGACATCATCCCTGAGCTGTTGCGGAACCTGGTCGAGTCGATTGAGGCAGACGGTTATGTCAAGCATCCAATAATTGCGGACAAGGACACGCTGGTCGTGTTAGATGGAGTGCACAGAATCGCGGCGCTGAGGAAAATGGGCTTCAAGAGAGTCCCAGCGTGCCTAGTCGACTACAACACTGCGACCATCAAGGTTTACGGTTGGTACAGAACCATCAAAGACGATTTGTCTCAAAAGGAGATTCTCAAACAGGTTCGTGAAGTCGGCCCCACTCTAGAAGAAACTCAGGATTTCAGCGCAGATGCCATCGGTGTTTCGCCGACAGTTGCGGCCATAAGATTCAAAAAAGCAACATTTCTCGCAAAGTTTCCATATAGCAGCCTAGAGGAGGCCTACGCAATCATCGGGCAAATTGAGCAACGGCTGAAAACTCGAGGACTAATTCTGCGTTATGAAACCGAGTCAGATGCGCTCCGAAGTTTGAAAGAAGGACGAGTTGGTGCCGTCCTCTGCACACCTAAGTTAGGCAAAAAGGACATAGTTGAGGAGGCCAAGTCTGGTCATGTGTTCGCTTACAAGGCAACCCGGCACGTTATACCAGCTCGTCCCCTAAGCCTCAATGTGCCTCTCAGCCTCCTGAAAGGCGATGACAAATCACTTGCCGACGCGAACAGCGACTTGAAGAGGCTACTGCAGAAGCGACGCTTACGAAGGCTACCGCCTGGCAGTATTGTCGATGGCAGACGATACGAGGAAGAACTGTACGTGTTTGAGTGATTAAATATGAGCGTAAAGGTCAAGGTCAGGCTGCTTGGGGTTCTTCGCGGGTTCTACGGCAAGGGTCAGTTCTCTCTGAGACTTCGGCAGCCAACTGTGAGAGATATTGTTGAGAGAGTAGGCAGATCACTGCCAGCAGAGACGAGAAGACTGCTGATTGACCCTGAGTTAGATGACCCTCGCCCGAACGCCCTCATACTCCTGAACGGAAAAGAGATCAGCGTGCTGAAAGGATTGGAAACTGAGGTGGGAGAAGACGACGAGGTAACGCTTATTCCGATTGCACACGGCGGTTAACTTTCGATTTGTGGTCCACGTTCAATCGGGATCTCTTGTTTTGGCGGCTCAGCTTCTTTTGGTGTAGGTTGGCTTACTTCAATCGGGTTCGTGGGCTTCAGTTCGGTTAGGGCATTCAGAACATAGCACTTCTTGATTTGTCCGCATTCTTGACACTCATAAATAAGCGACAGCGCCGGCAACGGATTGTTCGAGAAGTCAATAAGTATGTGCGCCGTCTGTCTCTGACACTTGACACATCTCAGATTTACAGGTGGATTGTATGGAGTGTCGACCATAATCTATCACAGATAGCCTTGCTTTGGCTTTCTTTAAGGGTTATGAACCAAGAATATGGAGCACGCGTCAAAGCACAAGCAACTTTGGCTTCCGCATTATCAAACTTGTGCGTGCAGACTTGACAGAATGTTCACAAACATCTCGAGAACTCTGTAGGTTAGTCCCCAGACAATAACGTCGTCGAAGACATAGGCATCGCGCTCACCGAAGCTGAACTTCACTTTTGTTCTATTCCGTATCAGCCTTCTCAGGGAAATCCAAGCGAAACTGTCCAACTCGTAGTTTAACCTAACTGTCGGTTCATGTTCGACAAGAACCACAAACGGCAGAATCTTCATTTCTGGTCTTGGCGTTGATATGAGAGTTTCCAGCACACCGAGAAAGCGGCAACGATACAGCAGGTTTATGTTGGTCTCCTCCAAGGTTTCTCTCACAACAGTCTGTTTCAGGTCCCTGTCTTCAGGAGTACGTTTTCCACCTGGCAAGGCCACGTTGCCTGACCAAGGATCAGAAGGACTCTCCACCCTCTTGACCAAAAAGACTTCGAGTTCTTCGTTAACCATCCTCAAAAGCAACGCAACTGCGGCGTCGGCTACTAATCCCTCTTGAACTGGCTTTAGCACCATAGGCAATTCTTCGATGATGTCGACGTGAGTCAAAGTTGAATCAGACCTACGGATTTCCATGGACTTCTTAGGTGCCACGGCGGGTGTTAAATGTGCAGCTGTGCGATCGCGTTTCTTATAGCTGAGACAGAATTTTCAAACTGCTTGTGGGTCTCAGGGGATAGCTTGAGTTCCAGAATCTTTTCAACTCCGTTCTCGCCGAGGATGACTGGCACTCCTATGGAGACCTCTGAGAAACCATATTCACCTTTTAGACAGGTCGAGACGCTCATTACGCGGTTTCGGCCTCTCAGCACGGCATCCACCATTACTGCAATAACAACGCCTGGGGCGTGTGTCGTGGCGCCTTTCAGCTTTATGACATCCGCACCTGAGGTTTTGGTAAGATTCACGATTCTGTCAATTTGCTCCTTGTCGAGCAGTTCAGTTATCGGTATGCCCGAGACCGAGGCGTGGTCAACCAAGGGAACCATAGAGTCTCCGTGCTCTCCTATGACCAAAGCGCGGATGTCCTCTCGAGAAACCTTGAGTTCTAAGGCGATATACGACCTGAAACGCATTGTATCAAGGATGTTACCCATGCCAAAGACACGCTTTCTCTCAAAACCCGACTCCTTGCAGGCCACATAGGTCATGATGTCCACCGGGTTGGTCACCACCATAAGTTTGCAGTCAGGCGCGTGCTTCACAATCTCTTGCACCGCCGATTTAACCACGCGGGCGTTAGCGTTCATGAGGTCAAGTCTGCTCATGCCAGGTTTTCTGCCAGCGCCCGCAACAAGCACAACGACTTCCGAGTCCTGCATGGCGCCAAAATCGTTTGTGCCTACAACTCTGCCGTCGAACTCTATTGCAGGCGCTGCCTGCATCATGTCAAGGGCTTCGCCCTGAGCCAAGTTTTCAACAACATCAATCAGAACGACATCGCTGATTCTGAACCTCAAGATGTTGAAGGCTGCCGCGCTTCCAACCTTACCAGCGCCGATAATAGTAATCATCGGATCGCCACAGCTTCATCAATGTTAAGAAGCCCACATAAATGTTCTACCACCCCTATCACAACTCGGTTCGAACTTTCCTAAAGACAAAAAAACGTTATCAATGTAAGCCCTCGTAGCTTTTACTTGCGAGAATTTCGCCAACGATATTATAGAGACCTCTAGCACATGAGAAAGTGTAAGAACAGAAAGTCCCTCAGGTGCCCTTCAACATGAAGAGGTTGCGTGGTGCAGAGAAGCCCAACCTATCATTCATTATGCTAATCTCTTTCCTAGCCTCCTTCGCAGCGGCCAGAACGTTCACAGCATTCTTTCCCTCAGCTACCCTCATAGTACAGGGCTATCACATCCACCATTTTTGGTATGGCTTGGCGTTGCTAGCTATAGGCGGCTGGATGGGTATCAACTACCGCGACGAGCAGACCGACAGAATCGCCGCAATGATTTTTGGCACTGGAGGCGGGTTAGTCGGCGATCAATTTGGTCTCTTAGTCACTCTCGGCGACTACTACAGTGAATTGACCTACACTTTCGTCATATCACTGCTCGCCTTCGCCGCCATGGTGACTCTGTTCAAGAGACACGGACGCGCCATCGTGACTGAGATCTATGGGTCATTTCGCCAGAACGTCGATCTGTATATCGGCTTGCTACTGGTGTTCCTTTCGTCGGCATTTCTGCTTCAGAGCGACAACCCTTCTGTGATCACGCTTTCGGGAATCACTTTCCTCATAGCTTTGACCTTGATTATAATGCGTGTGGCGCGTCACCTAAGAAAGTAGGTTTACATTTCCAATTCTAACGTTCCTCAAATGCTTCTTTGCGACCTCACAGCATTGGTTGGCTAGCTTGCGGCTTGTGGTTGGAAGGTCATCAATCACGTATTGTGGATAAAAGGCCAGCAGCGTGTACGGAATGTTTGGGTCGATTTCCGCGATAAAACCTGCTATGCCATTGACCTCTTCAATGTCAACATAACCCGGTACTAACAGAGTGCTAGCCGTCAAGATCGGCAAATCTGGCCGCTGCCCAAAATATTTTTCTCCAATCATCTTGAAACTGCTAAGGGTGGGCGCGTTTGAAACACCACATAGAGCCACATTCAAACTTTCACCACAAGCCTTAAGGTCGAATTTTAAGTTGCCTCCGCTTCCTAGCGAAAGTTCCGCGGCTTTGAGCGCCAACTCCTTCCTCTCGTAGCCATTTGTTTCCCAACAGATGCGCATGATTCTCTTTTCGTTTTCAGCCCTCTCCAAGGCTAGTTGACTGGTTCTTAGGGCGTGAGGCATCTGAGCAGATGGGTCACCTCCAAAATAGCAGATGCACGAAACATGCGCGTCAGCCTTCTGAGCTAAGCTTTCAGCTGTCATCTGTGGTCCAAGTCTGCTCGCCAACTCTCGGTAGTGCCAGTTTTGACAAAAGAGGCAGTCGTAGCTGCAGGCACCATAGAACACGGCTAGATTCGAGTAGCCAGTTTCAGCCGTCTGCCTATATGCATACTTCGGATAGCCTATGCCTGTGCAGCCGGGACAGAACCACCACGCAACACAGTTGGTGGGCAAAGGGTCATAATACCATTCCAAAACGCCTTTTTCAGGCGTGCCGCCCATCCGCACGAGCCTGCCATCAACATTGAAAACCAGCCCACAGAAGCCCTTTCCACTCAAACCAATCTTGCAGTCGTTAGCACACATTGCACAGGAGATGCCATTCGGATCTCGAGGCGGTTTAGGAGGCAAACCAAACCTTGCGCGGCTCTCAGCGTGCACGGAGTCAGTAACCGTGAGGGCGGATTCAGGCCTTTCTCGAATGCACTGCAGACAAACGCCCAGCCGGCTGGATATTGTTGGTGAGCGTTGTCCGCAAAGCCGGCATTGTCCCAAACCGTGCACCAGAGAAAAAGATGGTTCAACGTGTGTTTTAACCTGTCGTTTCTACGGTAGCTTCTTGAAAACGCTGCCTCTGTTGGTTTTCCGGCCGATCCAGTACGCGGGAACCATCAGAACCAAGGTAGCGTAAAGGATCAGTTCTGTGGCGGCCAGGTTGATGAATGGGTTACTCAGGTCTACGAAGGGAAAGCCCACGTTGATGTCACGATGCATTGTCAGATCCCAGCCGAGGTGCAGAAACGCGCCGGCCAGAGCAGAGAGATACGTTGCCCTCCAAGAAAACTGTACCCACTGAATGCTGGGGAAAATCCCTTGAAGAAAACCATGTGACACAAGCTCAACAGCCTTTGCCAACACCACCATTGCAGGAGCAATGAGCAAAACAATGCTGAATGGATTGTGTGTGATCATGTGGTAACCTTGCCGAGCAAAACCGCCAAGCAACAGTGGAAACTGAGGAAACTCAACTGAGAAGAGAATGTATAGGACTGGTTCTAGGTCAATAAGTAGAGAACCTAAGAAAAACGCCAAACCGTGAAGGCGACGAAAAAACAGAAAATAAAACGTTGCCGCAGGAATCACGTGAAAAGGTGTAACAGGCACGGGCTTTCACCGTGTTATGGTGAGGGAAGCCTGCGAGTCATGACGTAGGCGTCTTCACCGTCAGCGTAGTAGCCGTGGATGCTCCTCGATGTTTCGAAGCCCAGTTTTCTGTACATCTCTGTAGCAGGTGCGTTGGTGACCCGCACTTCAAGGTAGCATTCTTTGGCTTTCAGCAATCTCATAGACAGCATGGCTTCCTGCATAAGGGCTCGACCGATTCCCTTACGCTGCCGCTCAGGAAGTACAGCAATGGAAATCACGTGTCCACGTTTGGAGATGCCGAACAAGCCGAAGTCAGGCAGCCCCGTTTCGATTCGACACATGACGTAGCCCACGATTTCGTCGTCAACCTCAGCTACAATGAAGGTTTCAGGATAACGCTCGTATAGGTCCATGAAAAAATGTGTTGAATAATTCTCAGGCAAGCAGACCTGATTAATGTGTATGACTCTGTCTAGGTCAGCGGGTTGAAAGCGTCTAAGCGTGAAAGTTTTCTGAACCATGCGAGCGCCAACTTGCTCAGAAATGACCACACAATGAGTTAAATCTTTTGCACTCATCATTCAGACGAGTGAACCACAGGCAGAGTAATATTCCCATAAGGCATGACCCACACCTTGCCGTCTCGTCCTACGATGTCGAAAGCATCACGCAGGGCATCGTTCAGTGCACGAGCGATTCGCAGCCTAAAAGTGCCAACCGCATGGTAATCCGGCAGGGTTGAGACAAGAATGATCCGAACCTTCTCAAGCGACTTCGCCAAATAATACGCCTTGTGCCCACCAAGCTGGAAACGTCGCTTGATTTCGGTTTCCATCTCTTTCAGGTCCTTAAACCTAGTCATCCAGTCGTAGAAAACGTCGTTTCCGTGTCCATCCGGGCATTCTGCGGCCCAAACTATGACGCCGCCTCGTTTGACTGCTTCAAGAGCGTCGTCCACCGCCTTGTGAGCCTGATAAAGGTCAATGTCAAGCGGGTGTCCACCGGGGCTCACAATAACTATGTCGGCTCTGCGTTCGATAGGCACCTTGTACATGTCATCCACAAGTTTAACACCTTCATAAAATGCCTGTTCCATGTCGCCTGCAAAGGCCCTTACTAACTCCCGCCTACCGTTGGTCACAATGTTCACGATGAAGTCGGCTTTAGCCAGTCTTGCGGCTTCAACCATGTCTTCGTGAACAGGGTTGCCCTCCAAGACTCCTGTGTGAGCCTTTGGATGCAGTATCATGGCGTGATTGTGCTGGATGGTCTCTTCGCCTGACACCGCGGGTAGCACGCTTTTCCTTCCGCCGCCGTAGCCCGCATAATAGTGCAGTCCAATGTCGCCTATCAACACACGCAGGTCGGCTTCAGCGAAGACTCTGTTGACGTAAACCTTAGTCCCATGAGTCTTGGTCTTGCCTAGCAGAACTAGGTCTTTGGCTCGACAATCGTGACTTATCGCATTGACCCTGTGAAGCGTTTCCTCACCCAGAATGGCGTTGATCTCCTCGGGTTTTGCGGGACGATGGGTTCCGCATCCAATAATCACAGTTACGTCGGTGTCCTTTACGCCAGCCCTGTTGAGCTCGTCAAGAACAGGTAGCACCATAAGGTTGCTGGGCGTTGACCTAGTTTGATCATCAACCACTATGACCACTTTATTGCCGGGTTTGGCCAATTCGCTTAACCGCTTGGTTCCGATGGGTTCTTTGAGTGCTCTTTCAATCTCTGCCCGGGGTTCCTTCACAGCCTCTTTTTCTTTCGGTTCGATGTTGCCCAAGTAGTTTCGAGTCGGGATGCGAGCGCAGATTTCAGTTTTTCCGTAGGGAATCCATGCATCCACCAAATGAGCTACCTTCTTCAGAAGAATTATGAAAGCGGCGGAAATTCATTTAAACATAGCGGAATGATGGCCCGCTATTACTTGGGAAGGTTTATGCTTGAAACGAAAGATACAAAGGTGTGGTTTTTGGTGCTTGTTTGGTCTATAACCTGCCGATTCCTTCTGCGTCTGCAAGTCTGTGGCCAAATGCGTAGTCGAATCCTCTGGCACGGGTGTTCTGTACCGGTTTTGGCAGAAGAATTCTATGCAATTGTTCCATCGTCTTTGACACATTCTACCTTAAGAATCATAGAAAGATCGTTTGTTTTGACAGAAAAAGAGTGAGTAGAGGGTCAGGCTACTTTGTAGACGGTGTCACGTTCTCTGACGCGGTCTTTGACTTTTAGCCCTATGCTTTGGCCTTTCTTGGCTGCTTGCACGTTCTCGTGTTCGATTTGCATGGAGTCAACTTTCTGCTCAAAATTGGTCGTGGGACCTTGGATGCGGATTGTGTCGCCTACGGATAGAGGCGCCGTCAAGTCAATGACAGCCACATTGATCTTGGAGAAGAAATGCGTCACCTTGCCAACTTCCTGAAGTGGTTCTTCCAAGCCCAACTAGAGTTTCACCCCTGCTCAATCAATAAGAAACATGGGAAATGCATATAACACTTGTCAAAGATGCTTTGATGATTAAAGGAGAAACCTCAATGTCGCTGACCCTACGCGATGCGCAGTACGCTTCTTGGAAAATCTTCCATAAAATAAATTCGAAGCTGGACGCTGAACGTGGGCGAGGCTGGGACCCATTTGTAATTGTTACAGACATTCTTGAGGAAGCCGGTGAAGTGGCGTCTGTGGTTAAGGGTTTGGAAGGGTTCAAGCCGCCTGAGAAACCTAAGGATAAAGAAACGTTGGCAAAAGAGTTGACTGACCTGCTCTATGGCATATTTGTGTTGGCTGAGCATTACGGCGTCAATCTTGAGGAGAACTTTCTGCAACACGTGAATGATTACTTGTTAAGGTTTCTCACTTAGTCCTGCCTAGTTGAACGACGTTTCTAGCTCTCTTCGGCGCCTCAAGCCTCTAATTTGTATTTGGATTTCATAAAGGCAAAAAAAATCGACCAAGTGTAAAACAAGTTGAAGAGGAAAAGAATCCGGACTAGAACAAGGGAGTTTGCGGCATGAAGGTTGATCTTAACCGTCGAGACCTTCACTTGATCAAGCTCTGGTGGTTGAGTTGCGAGGACATGATGATTCCCGAGGGCACTTGTGAACAGTGTGAGTTTGTCGAAGAATGCATGATTGTGAGAAAGAAACTCTATGGTAAGAACGGAGGCAGGGGAAAGCAACAGTTAGACGATCAAGCATCCACTCCAGTGACTCCCATTGAAGAATTGATAGAAGTCTGAAACGTCAAAGGCTAGATCTGATTTTTACGTCAGGCATCAATTTATTCTCAGTAAAGACGATGCGAGTCTTGCCTTTAGTCTTCTTGCCGCTCCTGCGGCTGTTCCGAAAGTGCTGACACGATTTCACGGGCCTCCTCAACAACGGGCAAGGATTCCTTCAGCTTCTCCAGATACTGCAGAGCCCGAAGCGTCTTGAAAACTGCTAGGCCTCTTTCGGTGAGCGCATAGACACTGCGCTTGCCTATGATCTGACGTTTTTCCACGACTCCGTTTGAGTCTAGGAAATCCATTAAGCGCTTCAAAGCCTTCGGCTCGATATGGGCCTTGCGAGCTATCTCAGATGGCTGCCTCGGTCTTTCAACCAGTTTTTCAAGGATGTTTAGGTATTTTTCCAGTTTTGAAGCTGGCATTTCGTGTGGCACCATGTTGCTTGTCGTTAACATTAGGATAAATCGTTTCAGAATTTGGGATAATGATCTCGAATCTGCGTTAGTTTTGAGCCTGGGGTCTCGTCGCCATTCGTCTTTCCTCGTTCTGAATCGGACTAGTCTACAAGCTAGATAGACAGATCTCACTGCCACAATCAGACGGAGAGGCAACAGTCGCCAAAACAACGACATCGTGGCTGCGATCTCAGTTTCGCTGGTTCTTACTGCTTACATACCCTGCAAGTCGAATCAAGTCTTTGAAATGTGCTTACAAACAGCACGCGTGCTTGTTCTAAAATATGGAAATATATTCCTCTGTTACCACAACTCTATTGGGGGTCGATGGTTAGACCGTTAGTTTTCGCATGCTCCTTTCTCTCTCTCGCCTAATGAAACCCCCACTCAAGCTTCCTCGATGAAAGAGAAAAAAAAGAAACATTCGAAGGAAAGAACAGTGAGGACGGGTCGCGAGTATTCTGTCTCTCACGCGATGTTCAGCATTCTCGATTAGTTGCCTTTGCCTTTTGCTTCCTATAATATTCTTTCGTATAATGGAAGGCGCCAGCTAGAACAAACCTAATTTCAGCCAAGGGGAAAGCGGAGAGATCTCCCCTTTCCAACTGATTCTCACTCAATGTCTTCAAAAGTGCGGACTCTGCTCTCTGTTATTAATCTAAATGGAACTTGAATAATAATTGTGGAAAAGAAGCAAGTTAGAAAAAGAGATTAGAGTCTTTGTTCACATATGAGAGCAGGGAGGCGATTTCTTGAGCGGCATACGCGGAGAAGCAAGGGGACAGGGAAAACCCAAGCCTCTGAAGAAGAAAGAAAGAGAAGAAAAGCGTAAGAGGAAAAAACTCGCCAGACTCGAAAGACAAAAGTCCAGATAGTCACATCCGTATATCTACACGTAAATATCCGATATGGCCTAAGACTTTAGCCAGCGCTTGCATCAGTACTGTGGTTGAAAGGGGCAGTGAACCATGAAAGGAGGGGAAGTCCGCAAATGTCCCAAATGTGGGGGCGAAATGAGATCTGGAACAACTTCTGGAGACTTTCGAGTTCTTAAGCAGGGCGATCTGGTCGGCGACAGGGCAAACGCTCTCTACTGTAGCGACTGTGGTTTCGTTGAACTATACAAGGAACCGTCAACAAAAGAACCTCGGCGAATGCAGGTGCGCCCTGCGGAGCCAGAGCTGCAACAGACTCCAAAGGAAGAGCTGCAACAACCCGAAGGAGAAGAACTCAGGCGCAAACCCCAGAAAAGACTAGTCAGGTAAGCTGAACTGACAGGGGCATTTAGACTAGCTTCTGGACATACTGAGCTGTATCCTTGCTGTTCTGAGGATTTTCCCTGAGGTGATCTCTCACTCTTTTGTAAAGCTATTCTAGTAGTCGATTGCCGCCGTCAACCTGAATAGTCTCGCCTGTGATGTACGAGGCGTCGTCTGATGCAAGGAAGATTATAGCTCTGGCAATGTCAATTGGCTGTCCGACCCTTCTTAGAAGAGTTTTCTCTGTGTAGTATTTCTTCTCTTCCTTGCTCATTCCCCATGTGTCGACAGCGCCTGGGGATACGGCGTTGACCCTTATAGGCGCGAGTTTCCTAGCGAGTCCGCGCGTTAAAGGTGTGCCAGCGGCTTTTGTAAGTGTGTAATCCAATCCCCCTGGGTCGTAGTCCATAACGACGTTGACTATGTTTCCGTTTGTTTTCTTCAAGTGTGGCGCAGCGAAGTGGGAGCATATGAGTATGCCCATTACGTTGATGTGCATCATTGTTTTCCAGTATTCCCAGTCTGGCTTGCTGAAGTCAAAGAGTGGAGGGGGATGTTTTGCTGCGTTGTTGACTAGAACGTCGATTCTGCCGAACTTGCCAATGGTGGCGTTAATCATCAGGGATACTTCTTTTGGGTTTGACACATCCGCTTTGAAGGGTAGTGCTTCAGCTCCTAAGTTGCGAACTGTTTGCACGGTTTTTTCTGCCTTTTCTGGAGAAGAATAATAGTTCACGGTGATGTTGGCGCCTCTTTCTGCGAACATGCGGGCGGTTTCGCTTCCTATGCCTCCGCTCGCTCCTGTTATAATCACTGACTTCCGATCAAAAGTCATAGTTGTCGCCTTGACTTCGTTAACTTAGAGATAGATTCTTAAACCTTGGCTTCCTAGGGGAAACTTAGGATGGGGCGAGGTTCCTCGCAAATCACGCTAGATCAGAATTGATTTCATCTTCGAAAGCGGGGTAAGAAACGCCCAGTGCGCTTCATGTAGGCGCGGTATTCGTCGCCGAATTGTTCGATTAGCATAGCCTCTTCCTTTGTGACCCGCGCATATAGAAGAGCAGGCCCTATCAGCATTGCCAGTGCGACCGCCCAGTTGGCTGCCTCTACGGCAAGACCGAGATAGAACACGAATTCTGCCGTGTACATTGGGTGCCTTATCCATCGATATGGACCATTGGTAACTAACTTGTGCTCCTTCCTCATTTGCAGGCGAGGTGAAAACTGCTCTCCTAAGGCGTGGATAGCCCAAGCGAACAAGGGAAATGAACCGATTGCCAGACCCACTCCTATCCATCGTAGCCATGTCTCGAGTGGAAGCGAGAACTGCGCTATCCAATCTGGATAGATCAGGTAAAGAAGGATGGCAATAAGCCAGAAAGGAGCTAATGCAGCTCGAAGAGCGACTCTTGTCTTGCCTTCCCATTTTGAGGCTTCTTCAAAACGTTCTCGTATTGACCAGCTGCCTAATCGGTCAAGGCGTCTCGTGAAGCTGATGGCAAGAAATGCAATCCACAGTAAGATGAAGGTGATTCTGAACGTCAGTTCGCTATTCATGTCACTATTCTCTAGTTTGCTGCTTGTTCACTGATGCATTAGGGCTCTTGAGAAAGGGTTACTCGATCAGTTTTAGCAGGTCTTCTAGGATGTAGTTCACGAAGTCTTCTGTGGAGCTTTTGCTGAACGAGGTGACAACCGTGTTTCTTGTGATCCCGACTACTATGCCTTGTTTTTGAGCTTCGAAGACCACATACCAGATTTGCCCATGCTTCAAATAATCCTTGTACAGTGTTGTGTCTGCGATGTCTGGTCCGGCTAAGCAGAGCTTCTCAACGCCTGGGATGTCAACTTGGTCGAACCATATGAGTTTTGTCGCCTGCGGAGTTGCTTCGTGGAGGTCTTTCAAGGTCTCGTGTGAAATTCTTGTCTCCACGATTGTGTGTGGTGTTATGAAAAGAACCTTGCTGAGTTTGTTGGCCACAGAGTTTGTTAGCAGCTTCTTTACGCCGCGAGCCACAGATGGGCCCTGCACGATGAGGAAAAGCCTCTTTCCAAATGGCTTAATCCAAAACGGCGCTTCCTCTGTCACCGGTGTCTCAATGAGTTCGCGTCTGTAGAAGCGTTGACGCATGAAATCTCTGCTGAAGACACCTGACAGGGCGCCTCCGTTTATTTTTAGGTCTAGGATTTCTGTGACTAGCGTGATTTTTTGCTTCTCTTTGGTTTCGTAGAGTTCTTCTTCATGGAAGCGTTTGAGCTTGCCAGCTATTAGTTCGATGTCGGCTTCCTCTTTGATCTCGAAGACTTTGGCGGGCAGAACCATACTGGCTGTTTTTGTCGGTTAAGTTTTTATGACTTGTGCAAGAATTCGTTGTTCGATCTCCAACAGCGAATAATCTCATTCTGTGGGAGGGCGCGCATGCAAACGTACAAAAGGCTTGCGTGTGCTCTTAAAGACTGGCCGAAACATATGTAAGAAATCGCTTGGAAAAAAACAACGATAGAGGAAGGACCAGTTAGATGACGGAGACTACGCGTTTTGTTAGAGCAGCGATTGTGATGTTTCTGGATACATTGCTTGTTATGGTTTTGATCTGCCTGTTTTTTCTAGATAAGCTCGTTAACGAGATTCTGTACGATTATGGCTTAGTTTTCAGCTACGGCTGGGCTGAACCCTACTGGCTGTGGATGAGAATAAGCATGGCGCTAATCGGGATTGCTATTTTCACGTTGAGTGCCCTCGAGTTTCTATATCCATTGCTGCACAGGAAAAGCGCGCATAGGAATTTGTGCACGTGCCCAAAAAACCCTAAAAGTTACATTCCTGAGCTAGTCTTAGGGATGACGCACTGCTAAGGCTCTGCTTTTAGAGGAACTCCTTTCTCTCTCTTTAAGACTTGGCAGTGCCGACTATCGACAGAAAGCTCAACACTATGAGGGTTTCGTAGACAACAGCAGATAGAAGTAAGAACCCAATTGGCGTCAGATCACCAAACATGGTGGACGGGGCGGGATTTGAACCCGCGTCCTCAGCGATGCCAACGCTGCGATCATACCAAACTGATCTACCCGCCCCCCCGGAACACGCATACCATAAAGACGAAACCCTTTAAGCCTTATGCCAACAACCTGGAAGAAGAAGGCACTAGGGCGTAGCGCTCGTCTACTTGCGCACACGTTGCGCCGCAGCCACTAAAGCGAGAGTGCAATGATACCTTATGACGTAATTTTGGCACGAACATTCGCTTAGCTCACCTGAGGTCAATGTAGAAGAAGTTGTACAGCGCAGTTCAGCGTGGACAACTACAACTAGACACGCCACAGCCCCACAGCCAAACATGATGATGAGACTATAGCGCAATTTGTCATCAACAAGCACACAGCCTTTACACCACGCGTACTATTAGGCATGATGTTTACCTGCCTTTCCAGTTCTTTCAGTCTTTGACTTCTTCGCTATGATGTTGAAGCCTCGTTTCTCAAGCTGTTCCAAAAGTGCCTTAGCATCTGGGTCCCATTGACCCAGTTTTCTGCTGATGTGCTCTGTCCAGCTGTAGCTGTCAAAAGTGAACGTTTCCTTGCGGTTTCTTTCCAGCTTTATCATGTATCTTGCTTTTCTATAGTAGTCCTGTGCCAAGTATCCGTCGTCCATCTGCTTCATAGCTCTAGAAACTGCATCCCGATCTAGCTTGGGATATCTGTCCCCAAAAAGCGCGAACTCCACAGGATACCGAGGTCGAGGCGGCGGATCCTCAGTAGGATAACCCATAGCCAACTGCACCAAAGGAAAAACCTTCTCCGGCAAATCATATTCCTCAGCGATCCTGTCAGCACGGTACATTGCACTGCCGAGGAAACAGCTCCCAAGACCAAGGCTTCTCCCAGCCACAACCATGTTCTCCGCCATGTAAGCCGCGTCCTGAATCCCAAACATCAACATCGCAAGATCATTTGTCACAGGCTTCCACCCCCGCCGCTTCATAATCAAACCAAACTTATGATAGTCAACACAAATCGTGAACAAAAGCGGAGCATGCCAAGGATTCCGCCTCCTATTCCTCGACAACAAGACACTGTAGCCCTGATAAGCGAAAGGCGCCTGCTGACCCGCCCTAACAATGCTTTCCACAACCTCATCAGAGGGCACTTTATCCGAGTACTTTCTGATTGACCTGTGCTCGAGCATCGTTCGAATAACAGCGTTAGACTTCATAACATCCGCCTTCTCCCGCTCGACTATTCCAAACACCAGTCATATATGACTTTCACCCACCAACACCAAGACCGAAGCCAGCCCACACATGTGATGCATCGAAACGAACGAAGAGCAGAGTGAAAACAGCTCTAGAGCATAGTTCTGCACAGCCAGAACTTAGGATCGCATCGGCCACGAATACAAAACCACCACGAACTTCTACATTGACCATAGCAAAACGGCTTACTGCAAATCAATATTGCAATATCGCAAACTATTAGCCTCTAAAACCAACAAGAAACTCCGTTAACACAAAAAGAAAAAGGAGCCCAAAGCAAAGTGAACGAAGTACTTTTTATGGCCTGCAAGGAACTAATCGACGACGCCAAGACAAGATGCGCCGACATGGTTTTCAAAGACATCTGCCTAGAAATTCTCGCCCGAGCACGAAACGTCTTGACAACCGAACAATTCATAGAACTCAGCAACTATACTGCAGAAAGGATCAAAGAGAAAAGCCTAACAGCAGCTGAACTGCCGCTGTAACCCCTGCTTCACCATCCTTGCTAGAACATGCTACTCAACCGATACATTCGCCAGGAAGCGTAAGCAAGCGCCAGTCTAACAAGCACAGAGATAATAGCACCGAAGCTCTCAGTGTAGGGATTAGGAACATACGTAGATATCAGTCAGGGCCCACAAGCAGTCTGAGAACGAAAAACGCTGGCCACAACGACGTGACCAATCAAACTAAGGAGAAACGCCGTAAAAGCAAGAAAGGCGCAACGGGCAACGGAAGTTACCCACAATCCGATAATATGTTACATGGGCCAAATGACCCCAAGCCGCACATAAGAGCATTGCAGCTCTTAACTTGTTCAGAAACATCAGATAATCCTCCCATATTTGTCAAATCTATCAGAGTTTGCCCATTCCCAAAACAAAGAGTTCACTGCTTCTCTTACGACTAGCGCTCGGCTTAATGAACCGCACGTACTGAAAACACTGCCGCATCTCAAACATGAACCCGTCCAGCAGATCGCCTTGAAAAACCTTCACAAGAAAGTTTCCACCAATCTTCAAAAGACTGTTCGCAATCAGCAAAGACCGATGAGCCAGATCCATCTGCCGGGCGTGGTCAACCTCCCACACGCCGGAGATATTCGGTGAAACATCTGAAACCACTACATCAGCAGCGCGAGGCAAAAGACCCTGAATGGCATCCACTATGGCCGGATCGGTAACGTCGCCAACAATAGACTTTGCGTTCTCGACTTCAAAAGGCTCAACCTCCTTAACATCCACACCTAGAACAAAACCGCTTTCACCAACAACGTTTAGAGCCGCCTGCATCCAACCGCCCGGAGCCGCGCCTAAGTCAACCACAACATCTCTAGGCTTGATGAACCCGTATCTATTAGCAACTTCAAGAAGCTTGTACGCTGCGCGGGAACGAAGCCGCTCCTCCTTAGCCCTACGATAATAATAATCTCTTTGGCGCGCCCTCAGCCAAGCCTTAGGCAAAACTAACTGTCACCAGAAGGAACCATCTCTTCCTTCGTCAAAATCTGAATCCAATCGGTCAGGCGTACACAGGCATTAGGCGAAACAGAACCATAAGCGCCACAACGCGGATCATTAGCACACATAAGACACGGACACTCGGCCACAGAATTGATCGAAGGAGGCTGCCGCTTCGGAAACAACCTATACGTCCAACGACCAGCACGCAACTCCCGATCACGCTTGATCAAACCCTTATTCTCCAGTTTCAAAGCTATCCGAGAACCCTCTCGGCTGCTCGCGCCCAATTTCCGCCACAAATCAGACTGGAGCACGCCTTGACTTCGCGTGTTTGATATGAAATGCAACGCCTTGTATTCTAGGTCATCACGTTTAGGCATATGATGATCGAATCCTACATCAGGGTCTTAGTCTTCATATATATGTACGCAGATTTAGAATAAAAATCTACGTGTTCAACACGTATGCACATGTGGAGTTGCAATGCCATGTCATCATACAAGAAGACCAAGGACAGATCATACATACTCGGCATCGAATCCACAGCGGACGACTTCAGCGTAGGCATAGTCTCAAACGACGGAAAAGTCCATGCCAACATAATCAGCACCTACATGCCAGAACAAGGAGGAATCCACCCGAGAGAAGCCGCCAGACACCACGCCGAAGTCGCGAGCGAGGTCATAACAGAAGCCCTCAAAACGGCAAAAATACACGCTGAAGACCTAGTCGCCATAGCCTTCTCCCAGGGACCAGGACTAGGGCCATGCCTACGGACAGGAGCCACAGCGGCCCGTGCGCTAGCCTCATACCTGCAAGCGCCGCTCATCGGCGTCAACCACTGCATAGCACACATGGAGATAGGCAAACTCATAACCCACGCCAAGGACCCAGTTACACTGTACGTTTCGGGAGGAAACACAATAGTAACGGCCTATGACGCTGGACGATACCGAGTCTTCGGCGAGACCCTTGACATCGCGGTTGGCAACTGCTTAGACGTTTTTGCCCGCGAAGCTGGTCTCAGGCAAAAACCAGACATGCCCTTCGGAGCCATGGTTGAAAAACTGGCAAATCAAGGCACGAACTTCATTCCGCTTCCATTCAGCATTAAGGGCATGGACTTATCCTACAGCGGTTTGCTGACGGCTGCGACAGAGTTGCTTCGACAGGGAAAGCACCGCCTCGAAGACGTCTGCTTCAGCCTGCAGGAGGTAGCCTTCTCCATGCTCACCGAAGTAACCGAGAGAGCACTAGCACATACCGAAAAGAGAGAAGCTGTGTTAACAGGGGGTGTGGGCGCAAACAAAAGGCTCCAGACAATGATAAAGAACATTGCGGAAGAACACGGCGCAAAATTCTCAAAGGTTCCCACACAATTCGCCATAGACAACGGCGCCATGATAGCGTGGACAGGCCAACTCGCATTCAGACATGGCATCACGACTCAGATAGACCAGAGCATGGTCAAACTTAAGTGGCGACTCGACGAGGTCCAAGTTCCTTGGGTCACAGGAGCCTAAAGCAGCAGATGCTAATTAAAAAGGGCGCGGAAGCCAACCTTTACCTAGAGGAGTGGCAAGGTCGCAAAGTCATCATGAAACGCCGAATGCCAAAGACATACAGGCTGCGTGAACTGGACGAGGCCATAAGAACTCAGAGGACGCTACATGAGCCGCAACTGATTCACAGAGCCAAAGAGGCAGGCGTTCCAACACCTACAATCTACCTTATCGACACGTCGGACACAAACATCATCATGGAATACGTTGAAGGCAAGCAGGTCAAGCAGATACTTAACGACATCAATAAAGCAGATAGACTCAGCCTTTGCCGCCACATAGGCACCTTAATTGGACGACTTCACAAGCACGAAATCATCCATGGAGATCTAACCACATCAAACATGATCCTCTCCGCCAGCGGCAAAGTTTTCCTCGTAGACTTCGGACTAGGCGAACAATCTGAAGAACTTGAAATCAGAGGAGTAGATCTACACCTTATGAAGCGAGCCCTTCAGAGCACACATTACAAATATGCCAAAGAATGCTTCGATGCGATCATGGCTGGATACACTCAGCAGATGGGCAAGGAAGCAGCAGAGAGAATGTTTCACAAAATACGAGAGATAGAACGCAGGGGGCGATACATTGAAGAAAGGTAGAGTAGCATTCTTCGCAACAGGCAACGTTCACAAATATCAAGAAGCCTGCAACATACTGTCCAAATCAAACCTCGCGACAGCCATGCTCAACCTTGAAACCACCGAAATCCAAGCCGACAACATAGAGACAATAGCCAAAACCAGCGCCTTAGAAGCCGCTCGAAAATCAAACCTGCCAGTGTTCGTTGAAGACGCAGGCCTCTTCATAAAACCATTAAACGGCTTTCCAGGACCTTACTCATCCTACGTCTACCGCACCCTCCACACAAGAGGAGTGCTAAAATTGATGGAAAATGTCCGCAGACGCGACGCCTACTTTCAGTCAGCAGTCGCATTCTGTGACCCGAACAGGCACTTCAGAGTCAAATGTTTCAGAGGCAAAGTTGACGGTTGGATCACTCGTGAAGAGCAGGGAAAACAAGGCTTCGGGTTCGACCCCATATTTATACCAAGAGCCGGAATGGGCAAGACATTTGCAGAGATGACTCTTGAGGAGAAGAACAGGTATTCACATAGGGCGCAGGCACTTCGAAGATTCGCCACATGGTATGTATTGCATATCAAATAAGGAATGCGGAAAGAAAAAGAGGAGATTGGCTAGGTTCTGTCCTAAGCTACTGGTTTGGGTTGGCGTCTAACAGAGAACCCGACTGCGATTGCACATGAGAGCATCATTGCGGGGGATCCAAGTTCTGTCTAATGTCGTTGACCAAACGTCGAAATTCAGTTTCAGCAAGGTCGAGCTGACTAATGAATTATTATAGATAACTGAGCCTCCGGAGTAGTTTGAGAGAAGTTTTAAATATGCCGAGCCATTCGCTGTTTTAGAGTCCTTGGAGGACAACGTATGCCAAAAGCTGAGAAGGGTAGGTCTCATTCGATTCGACCAGTTGGCAAAAGACCGCCCGGTTGGGCAAAATACACGCCTGAGGAGGTCGAGTCTATCGTGGCCAAGCTTGCCCGAGAGGGTCAGACTGCTAGTAAGATAGGCGTCATCCTTCGAGACCAGTATGGTGTGCCATTGGCGAAACCGGTCGCTGGACAAACCATCACAGAGATGATGAAGAAAGCTGGTTTTGCCCCTGCCGTTCCCGAAGACTTGGATGTTTTGTTGAAAAGGGCTTCAGGCTTGCGTGTCCACCTTGAGAAGAACCGAAAGGACTCCTACAATAAGAGGTCGCTTGAGCTTATTGAGGCCAAGATTCACAAGCTTGCCAAATACTACAAGCGGGAGGGCGTTTTACCCCCTGACTGGAAATATGAGGCTAAGGCTGCTAGCCTCATCTAGTTTTGCTCAGGAGTCTGCACGCCACGGAAAATAAAGCCCAGTTAAATGCTTTTTTAGAGAAGGCAAATGAAGCAGCCAATGTAATCGAGAAACACGTTGAAAACGCCGGCTTCATTCATGTTGTTTCGCATTTAGACGCTGACGGCCTAGCGGCTGCCGGAATTGTTGGAAAAGCATTGGCCAGACAGGATGCCGCCTTTCGCATCAGGATTCAAAAATGGCTTGATGGCAAGATAATAGATACACTTCTGGTTGACAAGCCTTCATTGATGATCTTCACCGACTTCGGTAGCGGCGACCTTGAGGTCTTAAACCCCAAGTTAGCTCATCGTGAATTAGTGATACTTGACCATCACCAGCCCGTAGGTGAGGCTGATCCTGCTTTTGTTCAGGTGAACCCTCATCTGTTTGGTATCGACGGTTCCAAGGATCTAAGCGGGGCTGGTGCAGCTTACTTCGCGGCTAAAGCCTTAGACAGCACGAATGCTGATTTGGCATGTGTCGCCGTGATTGGTGCTTTGGGCGATTTGCAGGATAAGTACGAGCATCGGAAACTCGGAGGCCCAAATGCCGTCATAGTTGAAGATGCAGTGAACGCAGGCACTTTGACGGTTGAGACAGACTTGATGTTCTTCGGGAGAGAAACGCGCCCGATTCACGAAGCCTTGGCGCGCACGACCACGCCTTTCATTTCTGGGATAAGCGGGGAGGAAGACAAAAGTCTGGCGCTTCTGATGAGGTTGGGCATCACGCCTAAGACAGGCGACAGGTGGCGGGCGTTGCGGGATTTGTCTGAAGAGGAGAAGAAGAAGCTGTTCAACGCGCTTGTTGACTATCTGGTCTCCAAGGGTTTGCCTAGCGATGTGGCGCTGAGCATACGAGGAAATGTCTATACACTGATGCATGAGGAGCCGTGGACGCCGTTGCGCGATGCGAGAGAGTTTTCGGTTCTGCTCAACGCCACAGGACGCATGGATAGGCCGAGTCTGGGCATTGCGGTGTGCATGGGTGACAGAGGCTCAGCCCTGGAAGAGGCAAATGCCGTTTTGGAAGAGTATAGGCGAACCCTGACCAAGTATTTGAATTGGCTTATGGAACCCAGCACTGATCGGATTGAAGAGTTAGGCAACATTTATGTTGTGCGGGGTGGCGGTGTGATCGACGACAAGGTCATTGGGGCAGTTTCGTCGATTCTTTCCACCAATCTAGCTAACCCTGAGAAGCCTGTCATTGCTTATTCAGTGGTTCAGAGGGAAAATTTAGTGAAGATCTCGGCTAGAGCCATAGAACCGGTCGTTGGCAGAGGACTCAACCTAGGAGAGATACTGAGGCTCGCAGCTGAGAAGTACGATGGGAAGGGTGGAGGACACAACATTGCCGCTGGCGCGCAGGTTCCGGTTCAGCAGCTTGAGTCATTTATCAGGCTTGTTGACGAGCTCGTTAAGCAGCGTCTTGGAGTTTCAGCAAGTGCATGCTGATATTGTTCTTTCCTATAAGACGGTTAGGGAAGCTGAGGCAGTGGTCAGGGCTGTTTCGCCGGATAACGTTACTGTGCCAGTGGGTTTGTCTGTGAAGACTGAGAGAAGGGGGAACAGGGTGGTGACGAGGGTGGTTTGTGAGACTCGGTTGGAGACGTTCACTGCGACGTTGGATGATTTTTTGAGTGCTGTGTCTGTGGCGGAGAGGGCTCTCTCGGCAGTCGGGAATAGATGAGTCGATTAGGTTTATGTTGCCAGGCGTGGCTTTTGTGTATGTTGAGGTGGCTCTGCGGGGAAGAGAATTTCGGAAGAAGAAGGCGGCTTTTCCCTTTAGCCTTCTTCTACCTATGTTGAAGTTCGTTTTTCGGCATGGGCTGTGTGGATGTCGTCGTCAGACTGAACCTAGTGACATCGTCATCCAGCATGGTTGTGGCTGCGGGCTGTGCTTGGATAGTTGTGGTTGTACACGCAGAACTGCACTGTACAACTTCTTCTATGTTGACTCGCTGGGATGAGGAGAGCGTGTTCTGTTTTCATGTGTTATTAACTTCGGCTTAGAAACAGTAATAATACCGAAGTTCTGAATGTGCGCGTGTGGCTGTGTGAAGTTGTTGTTGCTCTAGTAGCGCTTTGTCACAACAACTACTTCTATGTTGGATGAGGCTTCAGAGGGCAGTGTGCGTGTTGATGCCCAATCGCTCTTAGTGTCATCAACAAGTGCCATGTACGGAAGGGACGACTGCTTCTTTGCTGCTTGTGCGTGTTCATGTTACCCATCGTTCGAGAATTCTGCATAGAATGCCTATCCAAACCCAAAAGAAATTAGGAAAAAGAAGAGCGCGCGCATTTATTCATTGAGCGTAAGTCTCCTGACGAGTTTGAGAGATATGGGCGTCATTCGTAGAAGGATTAAATATTGCAGCATGAATTTTTTTATCACGAATCCCGGGTGTGTCCGCTCTGAAGAGAGTAAGACTCAGTTGGACATTGTTCGAAATAGGCGTCTTGACTTTAGTTATTGCGGTTCTAGCAATTGCTTCTACGTATCTGAATCAGTCGCAGCAGCTTGGTCTTGCGCTGGGCTTTCTGCTAGTCGCGTTTTTTCTCATTGCCATCTCAATGCTCCTACGAAGGATAGAAAATTCCAAAATTGGCAAGCAGGACGACACCGGC
>Ga0315308_1000245_pt1 | contig 29624 bp, 29 predicted proteins | sample TDP3_MG_FD_203078 | JGI IMG/M metagenome (GOLD analysis project Ga0315308, IMG submission 203078) | Freshwater sediment microbial communities from Lake Towuti, South Sulawesi, Indonesia - TDP3 | ecosystem: Environmental > Aquatic > Freshwater > Lake > Sediment | place: Indonesia: South Sulawesi... | reverse complement strand
GGAGCCAAGGGGGTTCTGTTAGATACTCTTTTATCTGGAAATGCCAGGGCTCTGCTGAGGCCCTTCGACAGACCCTTCGACAAGCTCAGGACAGGACTCAGGACAAGCTCAGGGCAGATCCCCACCTACAAACCGATAGCAAGCCACATAGTGCTCCTCGCCGACACAGCAGGGGCGGAGGGCCCTTTTCTTCCTTAATCAGATCACGCTGGCGCTAACTCACGTGCTGGCAATGGTTCATAATGCAGCACCATGATCTGGTCAGGCCACAACCCTAGTGACTTGTACGTGCGCCCATGACTGTCGCTGAATTCAACCTCAAAGGCGTTGCCATGGGCAAGAATTTCTACCATTGTACCAACTTGCCCACGCCATAAGGTATGTTCGGGTAAATCAACGGTTAGTGCCACCACATCCAGCAACTTGATGGTATCTCTCATTTCATCGCCTAGGCTTTGTGTTTACCTGTTCTATGCGTTGGGTCGAGGCTGTAATCGCGTAACTTCCGAATATCCACTACAGCGCGGTCTGCGTTGGGTATTTTCATCGTTTTGACTTACTCCGCAAACATCTCAGCAAGTACAGCCAACACCGCCTGCTGAGTCTCTTCGCCAATCCGCCCAAGCCGTTTGACCAGCCATGCCTTGTCCACCGTCCGCAACTGATCCAGAACGATCTGTCCCTCCTTGCCCTGAAATCGGCACGCTACACAGGTCGGATATGGGCGTCCCTTCGTCGTCATCGGCGCAACAATCACCGTCGCAATGTGGCGATTCATCTCATCAGGCGATACCACCAGGCACGGCCTGGTCTTCTGGATTTCGCTACCGACAGTCGGATCAAGGTTGACCAAGTAGACATCAAACCGCTTTACGCCCATTCCCATTCGTCCGCATCACATTGGGTGAGGCTGACGACCGCCTCATCAAGCAGCCGGTCATCGCCGTGCTCAGCCATCATCCGAAACTGCTCATCCCAACCATAACGTGGACGCCGGATGGGGCGGATCACCAGTTGGTCTTCCTGAACTACCAGTTCGACAGGAGAGTTCAATGCAGCTTTACCCCCTTGGTCTTAATCTCCCAGGCCAGGGGGTGCTCGTCGCAGAACTGCTCGGGTCGGAAGCGCACTGGCTCAATCCGGGGGTCACTACGCAGCAGAGCATCCACGATCTTCCGATGGTCCTCCAGCAAATCACCGGTAAAGTCTTCCGCGATCAAGGCTACGTCAATGTCACTGTCAGGACGAGCCCTTCCCTCAGCATGGGAACCATACAGATAGGCCGACACCAGACGAATACCCGAACCTTCGACCTCCTCCAAAAAGTGAGCAACTGCTTTCAGGACGTTATCATCTTTTCGATCCATGTCCCAAACTCCTTGATCTCCTTCAGTTCCGCCGCACAGAACTCCTGGGTACATTGGCGTTTAAACTGTCGCTCCATGTCCGGGTAGCGCGTCTTGATGGCATACTCGGTCACACGAGCGAGAAAGGCAAGCTGCTCGGCGTTCAGCGTGAGACTACCCTTTCCCGACAGATAGCGCAGGTTGTGGCTGATAGGCGCGTGTTCGCCGGTTACCTGCACCACCTGTGCCTTCAGCACCTTCTCCAGTGCATTTTCACAAAATAGATCTTAACATCGGATGACTGGAAACGCACTTCTGGTGATGATCCTCCCACTGACAGCTTTTGAACATCCGGCTTGAGCTATCTAATCCCCACCAGAAGCCGCGCAGATGGCCTGCCTGGACACATTTTTCAACCTGTCTCCCACAACTTGCGGGCTATCCGCCCATGGCCATAGGAGCATGTTAAGGTTAATTCTGTGAAATTGCACCAGGTAGAGATGAGCGAAGAAGAGCGCATGGGTGTAATCGCCACTTTGAAAGAGGTGCTCGGCGGCTATCAAATCGTCGGCTGCGGTCGTGAGCCAGTACCGGACAACTTTTTCAACATCCAATTGTGGATCCTCCCTCATATCGCTTCATGACAATGAGACCAACTTTTTGACGCACCTTCCACAAACCGATAGCACGCCACATCGTGCTCCTCACCGACGCGCACCAGAGGCGGAGGGTCCTGGCGACAGACCTCCATGGCAAAGGAACAGCGGGGCTCGAAGGGGCAGCCGGGGAAGACGACCAGGCCGCTGGGCACTGAACCGCTGATGGCTAGCAAAGGCTGGCCCTGGCTGCCCGGCCGGGGGATGGCCGCCAGCAGCCCTTGAGTGTAAGGGTGTTTCATCTCTTTGAATATATCCCGTGTGCGGCCTTGCTCCACCACGTGGCCCACGTACAGCACAGCCACTCGGTCGCAGGTTTCGGCCACCACACCCAGGTTGTGCGTGATGAGAAGGATGGAGAGCCCCCGGCTTTCTTTCAATTGCGTGAGAAGGGTCAGAATCTGGGCCTGAATGGTCACGTCCAGAGCGGTGGTCGGCTCATCGGCGATGAGCAGGCTGGCGTTGGAGGCCAGGGCCAGGGCGATCATCACCCGCTGTTGCATCCCCCCACTCAGTTCATGGGGATAGGCCCGGACAATCTGCGGCGGGTCTGGCAGGCCTACGGCCTTCAGCATCTCCAGAGTCCGCTGGCGAGCGACCTTCCGCGTCACCGGCTGGTGCTGACGGATCACCATCTCGATCTGCTCTCCTACGGTGAAGACGGGGTTGAGGGAAGCAGCCGGGTCCTGGAAGATCATGGCGATGCGCGCCCCACGGATATTTCGCATCTCCTGTTCGCTCAGAGACAGAATATCCTGGCCATCGAAGGTGATCCGGCCAGCTACGATTTCACCAGGAGGTGGGACCAGCCGGAGGAGCGAGAGCCCGGTCACCGACTTGCCGCAGCCGGTCTCACCCACCAGGCCAAAGATCTCACCTCGCTTGATGTCCAGGCTGACGCCGTTGACGGCATGCACCTGACCGGCGTAGGTGCGGAAGCGGACGTGCAGGTTCTCAACGGAAACTAACGACTCGTTCACTCAAGCGGCCCTCCGGGAGCGGGGATCGGCCACATCGCGGATCGTATCGCCCAGCAGGTTGAAAGCCAGGGTGACCAGGAAGATGGCCAGGCCCGGAAATGCCCCGTACCAGGGCTGGCCCATGATGTAGATGCGGCCATCGCTGACCATCTGCCCCCAGTCGGGGGTGGGCGGCTGGGCCCCCAGGCCAATGAAGCTCATCGCCGCCCCGGTGAGAATGGCCGAGCCGATGTCCATAGTGCCCTGTACCATGACGGGCGTCATGACGTTGGGCAGGATATGCCGGAAGATGATGGTCGTCCTGTTCACACCAATGCCTCGCGCGGCCTCGATAAAGAAGCGTTCGCGCAGAGAGACCGTCTGCGCCCGCACCAGACGGGTGTACCAGGGCCACCAGGTAAGGGCGATGGCAATCATGGCGTTGGTAAAACTGGGGCGGCCCAGGGCGGCGGCGATGGCGATGGCCAGCAGCAAGGGCGGAAAGGCCAGCCACATATCCGTTATGCGCATGATGACCTCGTCCAGCCATCGCCCGGAGTAACCCGCTATAGCGCCCAGAGGCGTGCCAATGGCCACAGCGATGATCACTACCAGGAAGCCGATACTGAGGGAGCTACGGCCGCCGAAAAGGACGCGGGCCAGGACATCACGTCCCAGATACTCGGTGCCGAAAGGGTGTTCACGGCTGGGTGGCAGAAACTTGTTGGTCAAATTAGGTGCGCCTCGACCCTCCTCCGGGTAGGGGGTGAGGTAGGGAGCAAAGATGGCTCCCAGCACAAAGGCCACAATCACCAGCAGACTGAACACACCCAACCAATCGCGCCGGAAGGCGCGGGCCATCAAACGGTATTCCTCAAGTTGAGCCTCTCGCCGACGGACCCAATCGCCCAGCCATCTCTCCGCTATGGACATAACGTTCTCCTCGCTGCTTGCCCTCACCCACCCCCTAACCCCTCCCTTGGCCCCTCCCCTTCCCCCCAATTTGGGGGGAAGGGGAGGGGTTGGGGTGGGGAAGGGGGGTGAGGGCTATGGATAACCTACGATCTCCTTGGCAGGCGGCAGGGGATAGGTGCGTTTGCTGTGAGCTAAACCCATGTCCACCAGCCCCTCGGCCAACTTGACCGCCACCGCCGGTGGGTCAATGACTGGCACCTCACAGCCCCTCTCCGCCAAGCTTTTCTGCACCATCGGGGCCATCCCGATCATCTCCGTGCAGCCAGGAACGATACTGTGCGCTCCGTCCTCGCGCACGGCTCTGGCTGACTGCTCAATCACGGCCTGGATCACCCGCTCCCGGGCCTTACCCATCTCCAGGACAGGGATGTTGATGGCTCGCACCGAAGCGACCTTCCCTGCCAGGCCGTAGCGCAGAATCTGGCGATGAACTCCCAGGATGCCCTGCTCCAGAACGGTGATCACCGAAAACCGATGGGCCAGCATGGCCGCCAGGTGTATCGCTGCCTGAGCCGGGCCGACAATGGGGATGGAGGCCAACTCGCGGGCCGGGTCGAGACCCGGATCAGCCATGCAATCAAGGACTACCGCGTCCATCCCCTCTGCCTCGGCGGCTTGCACCCTGGATAAGACACCGGGGATGGCCAGCGCCTCATCGCGCACTGATTCGATGGAGGCCGGGCCCCTGTCAATGGCCACGGCGCTGATCTCCGTGCCAGGTCGGCCCGCATGACCGTAAGCTTCCTGGACAGGGGCTACCCAATGCTCTCCCACCACAGGGATGATGACGCGGATCCTGGCCTTTCTGCGCAGTTCACCAGGGTGCGAGAGCGCCCCCGCGACGGGGGCTAAGAGCCTTTGGTCAGAGCCGCCTCCGGCCTCCTGAGGATAGCCGATGACCTCCTTGGGTGGTGGAGGAGGATAGGTGCGCTTGCTGTGAGAGAGGCTCATATCTACCAGCCCCTCGGCCAGCTTTAAGGCAGCCATGCTGGGGTCAATGACCGGCACAGTGTAGCCCCGCTCTGCCAGAGCCTGCTCCACCTGTTGGGCTAGCCCCCTCATCCCGGTGCAGCCGAAGAAGATGATATGAGCTCCATCCTCCGCCACAGCCCTGGCCGATTGCACCACCAGAGCCTCCATCAACCGTTCTTGGTCCCTGTCCAGCTCCAGGACGGGGATGTTGACAGGTCGAGCCGAGGCCAGGTTGCTCTCCAGGCCATACAGCCGGGCCAAGCGGTCAATGAGGGGGATATCCCGTTCGAGCACTGTCAGCACCGAAAACCGATGGGCCAGGATGGCGGCCAGGTGCATCGCTGTTTGCGCCGGGCCGACGATAGGGATGGAAGCCAGTTCGCGGGCCGGGGCCAGGCCCGGATCGGCCATACAATCAATGATGACCGCGTCCATCCCCTCGGCTTCCGCGGCGCGCACCTTGGCCAGGATGTCTGGCACCGCCAGGGCATCTTCGTAGTCAGATTCCAGGGAGGCGGGACCTCTATCGAGGCCGACGACGCTGATTTCGACGTCCGGTCTAGCGGCCGATGTATACTGAGGCCCCGTGGCGGCCACGAACTCTTTGGTCGTCACAGGAACAATGACTCGAATCTTCATGACAACAGGCTCCTCAGTGGGAGAAACCCTTAGGGTTTATCAGCCCAGCGTGACGCGGGGATCCAGGAAGGTCTGAAGGATATCCAAGAATAGATTGATAAAGACGTAGAAAACAGTCACCACCAGGGTCACAGCCATGATGACCGGGAAATCAAGGCTGAGGATAGCACGGGTAACGTAACTACCTAAACCAGGCCAGGCGAAGATGACCTCCACCAGGATGGCCCCTGTCAGTGAATAAACGAAAGAGAGGGCCAATACCATCAGCGTGGGAACAATGGCGTTTTTTAGAGCCAGGCGAAAGAGGATGGTACGCTCCGGGATGCCCGCCGCTCGGGCTGCAGTGATGTACTTCTCCTCCAAGACTTCGACCATCGTGGAGCGGGTCATGCGGATGGTCAGGCCGATGGCGTAAGTCCCCAGGGTGAAAGCCGGCAGGATGAGATGGACGAAGGTGCTGCGCAGAGCCGGCCAATTGCCGCTGATCAGACTGTCCATCACGTAAAAGCCGGTGATCTGCTGAACCGGATTGTAGAGAGAGATTGCTCTGTCCACCCGGCCGCCCAGGGGCAGGAGCTTGAGTTTGCCGAAGAAAAAGAATTGCAACAAAAGGCCCATCCAGAAGGTCGGCATGGAGACACCGGCCACGGCCAGCAACCGGCTCGCATGATCGAGCAGGCTACCCTTCTTGGCCCCGGAGAGGACGCCCAAAGGGATGCCGATGAGGACGGCCATGGTCATGCCTGTGATGACCAACTCCAGGGTCGCCGGCAGATAGGTCTTGAGGTCGGTCAGGATGGGCTGATGCGATGCCACGGAGACACCAAAGTCGCCGTGCAATAGATCGTTCATGTAACGAAAGTACTGAACGTAGAGAGGCTTGTCCAGACCTAGTTTGATGCGGGCGGCAGCGATCTGTTCTTTGGTAGGGCGGGGGCCCACCCAGCGAGCGGCGGGATCGGAGGGTACAACGCGGGAGATGACAAAGGTGATGACTGACACACTCAGAAGCACGAGCACCGCCAGTGCCAGCCGCCTGGCGATATACTCCAGTTTTTTCATCTGGCTTCTCCTTTGGCCCTCACCCCATCCCCCGACCCCTTCCCCTCTCCCGTGCCCATGCACAGGCGAGGGGAAGGGGAGATTCCCCCCCTCTCCCGTTGCCCTCAGCGAAGCTGAAGGGCGGACGGGAGAGGGGGGCAGGGGGGTGAGGGCTACTCCTTCCACAGCTTGTAGACAAAGATGATGTGGGGATAGGCCGGGTTGTCCACATAGCCCTTGATGTCAGATCGAAGCTCATGGTTATTAGGGCGATCATAGAAGAACATGGATGCAGCATCCTCTATGAGTATCTTCTGTGCCTCGAAGAAGAGCCGTTCCGCTTCCTTACGGTCGCTACCTGTCAACTCGTTGGCCTGGTCTATAAGCTTGTCAAACTCGGGGTTGCAGTAGTAGCCGTCGTTGAAGAGGATCGTCTCCTCGCAATGGAACATGTTGAAGAGAAAGTCATAAGGAGTGATCCAGGTTGGCCACCAGTACATGACAAAGATGTCCTGAGCCGCCAAGGGGTCTGACTTGGCCAGGTCCCACTGAGGCTCCCATTCCATGCCCCGCACCTCCAGGTTGATTCCCAGCTTGGCCAGTTCTGCCTTCCACAGTTCACCCACCTGCTGCTCGTCCAGGTCGCCGATGGCATAGGTCATGACCAAGCTGAAGCCACCCTCAGGGTAACCGGCCTCAGCCAGGAGTTGCCTGGCCTTGTCCAGATCGTAGGTGTACTGGAACAGGTCTTCACTGTGGCCCCACATCCCGGTGGGAACGGGCCCGTAGGCTTGCGTAGCCTGGCCCAGCATCACTTTGTCGATGAACTCTTTATAGGGGAAGGCGTAGGAAAGAGCCTGCCGGACCAGCTTGTTGTTCGTGGGCTCCTTCTTCATGTTGAAAAGGCCCACCAGGTTCATGAAACTGGGGTTGATGTAGACGGTCACGTCATCGCGAGCGTCCAGAGCGGCAAAGTTCACCCGTGGTAGATCGTAGCAAGCACTCGCCTCCCCGGCCTCGAGCATCTGCTGCTGCACCACGGGGTCTACGACAATCTCGAAGACGACTTTGTCGAATTGGCCTTTCTTCCAACCGCCCCAGTAGTCGTCGAAGCGGGTCATAGCCAGCCGTCTACCGCGCTCGTAGCTCCCGATCATGTAAGGGCCACTTCCACAATCATGGCCCTGGTTGAACCACTCGCTGACCTTCTCCCCCTGGGCCTCGGTGCAGGTGGGGCTGAAGATCCAGGCTCCATACCCTGAGGCGGCAATCAGGTCCAGAGGCGCGGCGTATTTCAGCTTGAATTCCACGGTGTAGTCGTCTATGACGTTTACCTCCTCCACCGAATCCCAGATGAAAGCGGCCCCCATGCCCAGGGTCTTAGTCCGTTCGACAGAGTACTTTACCGCTTCGGCATTGAAATCGGTGCCATCGTGGAACTTGACCCCCTTCCGCAGATGGAAGGTCCAGGTCAGGCCGTCCTCCGACGACTCCCAACTGGTGGCCAGCGATGGGCCGAGCACTTCCTTGCTCCCGGGCGGGTTGTAGAAGACCAGCGTTTCATAGGCATTGCCCATCACGACCGAGTCATTGGAGAAACTGATGCTCGGGTCAATGTCGGGGAAGGTAGGCCCGTGAGCGTAGACGAACACGTTCTCCTTCACCTCCGGCACTGGAGTGGGAGGAACAGGAGTGGTTGTCGGTGGCACGGGCGTCGCCGTTGGGGGTGGTGGCGCTGTAGGAGCAGGCGTAGGTTTCGGTCCACAACCGGCTGCAACTAGGATCAGCAGCAACGAGAAGACCAGTGTCAACTTTATGTACTTCATTTTCTTCTCTCCTTCTCTTGATAATAGGGGTGCCTTCGCCTTTCTGGCGAGGCGCACACGGGGTAGAGGTATCGCTTGTTGGCTCAGCATCACCTCCTCTCCTACCTTCTCTGAGCGCTAAGCTATCAAAGCCCGGCGTAGGTTATTGCCGCTTGCCTATATATTACCACTTTCGGCCCCATCTGTCAATAGGTTTGAATCAAGTTTCGACCTGAAAGGCAACGATCATTTGCTCAAAATCCGGAAATCGCTTATACTAAAACGAAATGGTTGAAGGAGTGATGAATGACAGAGGAGCTATCGCTGCTAGCCGTTTTCGCCCATCCTGACGATGAGAGCTTTGGCATCGGGGGGACACTGGCCAAATACGCCGCCGAAGGCGTCAAGGTGTCCCTTATCTGTGCCACCGGTGGAGAGGAGGGGGAGATCAACGATCCCAGCCTGGGCACCAAGGAGCAGATAGCCGAGATCCGGGAGCGGGAGTTGCGCTGCGCCTGCGATGTCTTGGGTATCACAGAGCTGCACCTTCTGGGCTATCGAGACTCGGGCATGGCCGGCACCCCGGCTAACGAAGATCCCCGTTCCCTTGTCCAGGCCGACCCCTATGAGGTAGTGGGCAAGATTGTACGCCTGATGCGCCAGATCCACCCCCAGGTAGTGGTGACATTCGAGGAAGGTGGCGGCTATGGCCATCCCGACCACAAAACCATTCACCGCCACGCCAAAGTGGCCTTTTATGCCGCTGGCGACCCCACCCAATACCCCGAACATCTGGCCGAGGGCCTGGAACCCTACACCCCACAAAAGCTCTACTACACGGCCTTTCCGCGCAGTGTGTTCCAAAAGTTAATCCAGAAGGCGAAAGAGATGGGCCTGGAACTACCCGACAGGTACATGGACCTGGAGTCCTTGGGCGTGCCGGACGAATTCTGCACCACCCAGGTTGACATCAGCGCTTATTTAGAGGTGCAGGAGCAGGCCCGCCAGTGCCATCGGAGCCAGCTTGCTCCCGATGGTCTTTTCACCCTTATCCCCGAAGAGTTACACCGTCAGTTTAGGCACACTGACTGCTTTGCCTGCGAGGGCAAGATGCTGGAGGAGGGAGAGTGCCCCGCAGACGATCTCTTCGAAGGGCTGCGCTGAGATGCCGGATAGACCTCCCAGGTTTCCGAAACCTCGGAAGTCTCAATAGCGGGCTATAAGCCCCCTTGCAGGAGGTGAGACTTATGACCCAGCTCCAACCTCCTATCACCGGGACAACCCACACCCTACCTTTCGACAAACTGTCGCCGCGCGACTTTGAGCGGCTGTGCCTGTGGCTGGTGCAGCGCGAGGGGTACGAACGTGCCGAGCACCTGGGCGCAGCGGGCAGCGAACAGGGTCGCGACATCGTCGCCTGGCGTGAGGGCGCACTGTGGGCCTTCCAGTGCAAGCGGGTGCAACGCTTTGGCCCCAAGGACGCGCTGAAGGAAGTCGAGAAGGTGCTGGCCCTGCCGGAAGACCAGCGTCCAGAAGGGCTGGTGTTCCTCGTCACCTGCGACGTGGTGGTTAACACCCGGCAAAAGGCCCGCGAGCGCTGCGAGCAGGCCGGGCTGGAGTGCCACTTTTGGGCTGGCACCGAACTCGACGAAAAGGTGAACCGGCACCCGGATATCGTGGAAAAGTTCTTTGGCAGCCCCATCCGCAAGGTGTTCCAGGCGGTGGTTAATGTAGTGGTATCCCTCTGGGGATTAGCGATCCTGGCAGTGGCCATTGTGCTAGTAGCAGTTATCTTTAACATTCCTACTTTGCGAGGATTACTCCCCGACTGGCGAGGCCTACAACGCCACGCTGGTGCTGTGGGGCTGGTACGACACTCTGAGCATCACGCCTCGAATGGAGCGCATCAAGACAGTGACTACATACTACTCAACGGAGGAAGGGCAGCACCTCAGCCTAGTTGACCCGGAAAAGGTCGAGTTTAGCATCGTCACTGAACTACCCATTCAGGCTACCTATGTGACACTATTCACACTGGGAGTGGACAAGTTCACCAGGGGGAACATTGACCAAGCGTTGACCTACTTTAACAGCGCTCTGGCATCTTTATCATCCTTACCAGACTTTCAAGATTACCATAGGTACCCTTCATTTCAGCGTTTTAAGAGAGCCACCAGGTGAGGCCCTGTTTTTCCGCGGCAACTGTTACTATGTTTTGGGGAACTACTCTGAAGCAGCCAAAGACTACGAGGAGGCGATCGAGAGCAATCCCAATTTGGCCAGTACCCATGTGAATCTCGGCAATTCGCATCTCCTTGAGTACAATTATGAACTCGCGTCTGACGAATACGAGAGGGCAATTGAGATAGAGCCTAGTTCTGCCATAGCCCACATCAACTTGGCCCTTCTTGAAGCAAGCGAGGGTAATCTGTCCCGTGCATTAGAATTAGCCACTATTGTAATCAACCTTGATGATTCAGATCAGGTGTTCGCATACGGGGCACGGGGGGCTATATACGCCCAGGTTGGTCAGTGGGAAGAAGCTGCCAAGGATCTGACTCAAGCCATAGAGCAAGACGGGACATTCGCACTTGCTTATACAAACCGTGGCCTGGCATACAGAGAGCTGGGATATCTGGATCAGGCACTTGCTGATCTCGAGCAGGCACTCAACTTGGATCCGCGCATAGCCGAAGCTTATTACAACCGCGCGCTAGTTTATATAGCCAAAGGCGACTATCTTTCAGCTATCACTGACCTGACGAAGACCATTGAATTGGAGCCAGAAGGTATTGGAGATGTGCCTGGGTTGATAGTGGTGGTCTACCCGTCCGATGTCTCTATCGAGGAGGTGAATAGACTGCGAATGAAATCGCAAAATAGTGTGCGCTTAGCTGAGATTTACCATGTCCGCGGAGAAGCATATGCATCTCTTGGACGAACTGAGGAGGCACGGAGTGACTATCTGAAGGCAGCAGAAATATATGCTCAACTAGCCAAGGCAAGCCGCGTAGAGATCTGCTCGTATGTGGCCGGAGGATCAGTAGGAAGCATACTGACTGAGTTCAGCAGTTTTGATAAGGCTATAATAAACTATACCAGCCTTCTCGAAATCGATCCTTTCTGCACAGATGCCTACTATGGCCGCGGTATTGCTATCACCTCAACAAACCCGAACAGGCTATAGTGGATTTGAGCAGGGCTATTGACTTGGAGCCCAACAAAGTTGATGCCTACCTTGGACGAGGGATGGCTTATGCCGAGATGGGAGAATATGAACGAGTTATCGCCGACTTTACGAAGGCGATCAAAATCAAGCCTGACCTCGCAGCAGCTTACAGTAACCGAGCAGAAGTCTATGAACAAGTGGGTAGCTATGAACAGGCCATTGCCGACTACAGTAAAGCAATTGAGATTGACAATAACCTGCTCGAAGTCTATTTGAACAGGGGTTTTCTTTACGAGAGGCTTGGAAGGAAAGACCTGGCTATTGCTGATTTTGAACGAGTCTTAGAGTTTCCAGTATGCTCTGGTGGCTATTACGAGAGGTCGTATCATTGGGTTGCGCAACATCTCAAAGAACTAAAAGGCGAATAGAGACATGACCCCTACTTCGCCTGCCGCCTCCTCACCGCTTCCCACGCCATACAGTGGGGTCGTTGAATCACCGAACCACTGAGGGGGATGAGGACACTGAAGAAATGACGACCAGCGGTCTCAGCGAATTCAGCGGTTCAGTGATTCAACGGGTCTGTGGAGGAGGATGGAGAATGGAAGGATTAAGGGGGAACGACTGTACAGCGGCCAGAGCTCATTCCCGAGGCGGGTGCCAGCCAGCTATAACCCAGCGCCGACGGGCCTTCACCAAGATGGAGCGATTCAATTGCAACGCCATGACCGTTGCTCGACCAGTGGGAGTCAAGCCGATGATGTGGCTTTTGTCATCGCTCCAGGCAAAATGTGTGTGCCAGTCCTGAGTGCGAGGATTAAATAGGGGTACGGTCTCGCCGCTTTCTGGATCCTCGGCATGGGTGTGAGTACCCTTGAATTCGTTGCAGGGACGGCAGGCCAGCCATAGATTCTCGCGAGTTGTCGAGCCCCTGGCTGCAACGGGGATGATATGATTCAATGCTCAGGGATACGCCTATCAACACTTCATCCGAAAGGCAGTATCCACAGCGATGACCGGCGTCTTCTGCTACTTGACGACGCAATTCGGGTGGGATATAAAGTCGGGTCACGGTGTCCGGGCGTGGAGTTCTTCGAGGGTGGGCAGTTGATGACCCCGGCTTTGGAGCAGCGCATAGGCATGGGCTTTGCGCAGCATCAAAGCCTCAGCCTCTTCTCGGAGGCGGGTCAGCCATTCTTGACCTTCGGAGGTGAGGTTGCCAGATTGATGGCGCTCCAGCAACACATCATAGAGCGCAACTTTGTCACGGTTCATCATGCTCTCAGCAATCCGCCAGAGGGCTTCGTCGGACAGATGCTCCATGGCCTCAAGTTCCGCCTGAAGAGCCGACGGGAGGTCCTTTTCTACCAGTGGCGGCAGACTGCGAGCAAGCGCCTGAACAACGATTTCATCTACAGAACTGGTTGCAGTCTGTGCTTGTGTCTCCAACCGCTCGTAAAGATGCTCCGGCAACTTGAGGGTAACAATACGAACAGACATAGCGTCCTCTTTCGGCAATTTCTGAGACCCTGGACAGCATTACTGTCCAACATAATATCATATTAGATTACAAAAAGCAAGTTGGGCCACATGGAGGAGAGGTGGAGTGTGAGGGAGCAAGAAGCTCTGTTCGAGCAGTTGAAAAGCCCTCGCCGGCGCGAACGGCGGGCTGCGGCTCGCCAGTTAGGCGAACTTGAGAAGGAGCCCACCGCCCAGGCTCTCGCTTATCTGGTCCTCGAGGCTCCCAACTTGTCACTGAGCCGGACTGCGGCCGAAAAACTGGCCAGGTTGGATGCGTGTTGCGCCAAGGCTTGTCTGCTGCAAGACGCCGTGTACAAGATTCCTCACTGGGCGGCCAATGAGCAATTGCCGAAGGCGCTAGCGGGCTCGCTGGGTTATCACCAGGGCTCTGCTGAGACGTTGGTTGACAACGTGGTCATCGCTCTGGAGGGAGCATTGGACCCAGCGATTGTTTGGGCGGCGGCCAGGGCGCTTTTGCGTAGGAAGGACCAACTGACCCGTCACCTGGCCATTAGGCTCCTGGGCGGCCTGCGGGTGCCCCAGGCCATCCCCTCTTTGAGACGGATTGTGCGTGCCGAGGAGGGCCTTCTCCGCTCAGAGGCAGCCAGCGCCCTGGAACAAATCAGAGGATAAGCGAGCGCCGATTGAGTAGTGAAACGTATCGAAATCAAGCGAGCGGGGCTGTATGCATAACCCGCTTGGTCTCGATACGTCGCTTCGCTCCTACTCGACCGGCGCTGAGCTCACCTCCCTGAACGGTTTTACATTAGCAGAAAGGACTGATCAAATACTGTGACCCCTCAAGTAGCCATCGTCAGGTGTCCCGATTATCAGCAGCCAACTGTTGACCGGGCAGTACGGGAAAGCATTGACCTACTGGGCGGGATGGGCCAGTTCGTACAGCTCGGCCAGAAGGTGCTTCTCAAGGTCAATCTGTTGTCGGCCACGCCGCCGGAGAGGGGCATTGTCACCCATCCGGCGGTGGTCAAGGCTGTGATCAGGCTGGTTCAGGAGGCGGGAGGTATGCCTCTCATCGCTGATAGCCCCGGGACCAGCGTCCCTTACACCCAGGCTGGCCTGCGGAGGGTTTATAAGGCCAGCGGCCTTCTGGAAGTAGCCGAGCGCGCCGGGGCGGCTCTGAACTGGGACACGCGCTACGAAGAGGTCTCCCATCCCGATGGCTTTTTAATCAGACGGCTGGAGGTCATCAAGCCGGTCCTGGAGGCAGACGTGGTCATCTCCCTGCCCAAGCTCAAGACTCACACTCTGATGACCTTCACGGGAGCGACCAAGATCCTCTTCGGGGTGGTGCCCGGCTTCGCCAAGGCCGTCTTTCACGCCAGGATGCGCAACGTGACCCACTTTGCACTGATGCTTCTGGACATCATCTCCCTGGTCAAACCCGCTCTGGTGCTGATGGACGCTATCGTAGGCATGGAAGGTGATGGTCCCTCTACCGGGCCCCTTCGGGATGTGGGAGTGATCCTGGCCAGCCGTGACAGTGTGGCTCTGGACGTCGTGGCCACGAGCATCGTAGGCTTCGATCCGCTCAAAGTGCCTACCTTGCGGGAGGCGGCGGTTCGCGGGCTGTGGACGGGCAAAGCGGATGACATCGAAACGCTGGGAGCTTCCGTGGATGAGGTTTTCGTGCCCGACTTTCAGCCACCCTCGGCCAGCCCGCACGAGGATGCAACCCTATTCAATCCCTTTGTCACCAGGCACTTTGGGCCTCTCATCACCAATCATTTCACCCTTAGACCGGTGCCTCAGCGGGGCCGCTGTGTAGCCTGTGGCGATTGTGTGGCCGGTTGCCCTCAGCAGATCATCACCATCGTGGACAGTCTGGCGGTGATTGACTACAGCCAGTGTATCCGTTGCTATTGCTGTCACGAACTATGCACCGAGGGGGCCATAGATTTGGAGCGGCCCTGGCTAGGCGGCCTTGTGCATCGGGTCAGTGGGGGGAGGTTGTGAAAAGGCGGGGCTAAAACTCGAACTCCTTCAACCGTTCCATGGCCTCCCGCACACGCGGTGTCGCCATGCCCACTGAGATGCGCAGGTATCCCTCGCCACACTCTCCATAAGCCGAGCCTGGAGCAAAGGAGACCCCCTGCTCAATCAACAGCTTTTCCGCGAACCCGGCCGAGTTGTAGCCCTCTGGCACCTCGGCCCAGACGTAGAGGGTGGCCAGTGGTTTGCGGGCCTTGATCCCCACAGCGGTCAGGCCCTCCAGGATGATGTCCCGCCGCTCCTGGTAGATGGCGTTGCGGCCCTCCAGCCACGTCTGGTCACCCCTCAGAGCCACCACCGCCGCCTCCTGGATGGCGGTAAAGATGCCCGAGTCCACGTTGGTCTTTACCTGGCCCAGGGCCTTGATGGCCGCACGGTTGCCTACCACCATCCCCATGCGCCAGCCGGCCATGTTGTAAGTCTTGGAAAAGGAGTTGAACTCTATGGCCACCTCCTTAGCCCCCTCCACTTGCAACAAGCTGGGCGGACGGTAGCCTTCGTAGGTGATTTCGCAATAGGGGGCGTCGTGGCACAAGAGCAGGTCGTGCTCCCGGGCAAAGGCCACCGCATTGGCGAAGAACTCTAAGGAAGCCACCGCCCCGGTGGGGTTGTTGGGATAATTCAGCCAGAGGAGCTTGGCTTTCCGCGCCACCTCAACAGGGATGGCTGCCAGATCAGGTAGAAAGTCCTGCTCGGCCAGGAGAGGGAAACGGTGGGTGGTGCCCCCGGCCAAGTAAGCGCCCAACTCATAGGTGGGGTAGGCCGGGTCGGGGACCAGGGCCACGTCGCCGGGGTCGAGGAAAGCCAGAGAGAGGTTGGCCAGCCCCTCTTTGGAGCCGATCAGGGGGAGCACCTCGCCCTCGGGGTCCAGGTCCACTCCAAAGCGACGAGCGTAGTAATCGGTGATGGCCTGGCGCAGTTCTGGCAGGCCGTAGTAGCCAGCGTAGCCGTGGCCGTCCGGCCGGCGGGCCGAGCGAGCCAGGGCTTCGATGATCTCATCGTTGGGCGGCATGTCAGGGCTGCCAATGTCCAGGCGGATGACATCAACTCCTTGCGCCCGCAGTTCGGCGATGCGCTGCCCCAACCGGGCGAAAAGGTAAGGGGGCAGGTTAGAGAGACGCTTTGCTGGTTGCATATTTACACCCCTCTGCGATCACGCCCCATATTTCGCCAGGCGCAAGGCATTGGCCATAGCAATGGGCATCAGATCAACGGCGGGGAAGCGTCCCAGAGCCCCCCGACTGCATCCCCGCTCGGAGAACTCGTCGGTCTGATCGGCGCGGCAATAGCAGGAGTGAAGAAGAGTGGGCACCGGATGCCAACTGTGCGATTTGAGGAGGGCCGGCGTAGAGTGGTCGCCGGTGATGATGAGGACCTCCGGATTCAGGTCCAAGATGGCTGGCACCAACTCATCTACATGCTCGAGGATAGAGACCTTGCGCTCAAAGTCGCCGTCTTCGCCAGCGCTGTCGGCCTTCTTAACGTGGACGAAGAAGAAATCATAGTCCACAAAATGGGCACGGAGGGTTTCGACCTCCTCCTCGAAAGCCTCCCCCGTATCCAGCACATCCATACCCACCAGCTTGGCCACGCCGCGATACATGGGATAGCTGGCGATAGCCGCGGCGCGTAGACCGTAGACCTCCCTCATGCTGGGCAGGCCCGGGTTCTTGGCCAGGCCCCGCAGAGTGACCATGTTAGCCGGGCGGTGGTCAGCCAATATCTCCCTGGCCTGGGTGATCCACTGGTTGAATAACTGAGCCGTCCGCTCCGCCTCCGGCACCAGGGCCTCCACAGGGAGCGGAGGCACTCCCAACTGCTGGGGATCGGTCTCTGTCAACCCTCCCTCCAGACCCTCGCCACGGAGGACCAGGACGAAGCGATGTTCTTTGACTGCCTCCACAAAGACCTGGACACCTGGCAGCTTAATGCCCCTAAGCAACTGGCAAAGTTCGACGTTTTTTTCTGTAAGGATGCGCCCCGCTCGCCGATCGGTGATGAGGCCCTTCTCTACGGTGCAAAAGTTGCCTCGGGCGGCCACGTCTTCATCGTGCAGGTCGAAACCGATGCCCAGGGCTTCCATCACGCCCCGCCCAATCTCGTATTTAAGCGGGTCATAGCCAAAGAGGGCCAGATGGGCTGGCCCGCTGCCAGGGGTGATGCCCGGTCCGATAGGCACGCTCAGACCACATAGGCTCTTGGCAGCCAGGTGGTCCAGATTGGGGGTCCGGGCTGCTTCCAGTTCCGTGGGCCCACCCGGTTCCATAGGCAGCCCTCCCAGGCCATCGATGACCAGCATGACGATCTTGCTGTCGTTAGCAATTTGCAGTTCCTGCATCAGCTCAAAGTCAGCCACGATTTCTCCTTTCTAAACACACGGGGACGATTTTTCGCAATTATATCACAGGTTGCTAGATTTTGCACCCTTCGGCACTGCTGACAGCGAGGAGGGTTTTTAATAGAATTGTGATCACACTCTCTGACAAGAGATTCCCTAAAAGTCTGAACCTTTCTATGCGAGCTTCCCCAAAAAGCCTATTGGTGATATAATTTGGGGGACAAGATCGCTTCTTGAGGGAATAAGATAAACCCAATCTTAGGTACTATGAAGATAGTAGTCGTAATAGGTCCTGTGGGGTCTGTGGATAGCGAGTTTAAGTCATAAGATCCCCCTAGATGTTGGGGGTATGGGTATGGAGAAAGCGATTCCTTGTATGGTGTTGGCATAGGGCTTGTTCAGTGGGGTGTGGACAAGATTGCGGATAAATGAGGGACAAGGGTAAGTAAGTTAGTGGTGGGAGAGGGCGGCTTCTTGAGTACCAGGCACAATGGGTAGGGGGAAACCCTTGTGATTAGCTCGATATGTGGGGGAGTTTGCTGGTTCGGAAGCAGTATAGAGGCCAAAAAGTGAAAATACAGTAAGAGGTGCCAGAAGAGAGTTATCCCCAATTTGGGACACTTATCCACAGTTTTTAGCCACTTATCCACAGTTTTCAGTTCCCTCAGCACGAGGCCGGCCTGGCTGGTTGCTGCTTTAGAATCAGTATAAGAAAGGATATTGGTTATGAAATCTGACTGGCTTGCTCTTGTCCTATCCTACGTTTACGTTTTTGCTGCTATCGGTATCGGTGAGGCCTTGCGCAAATGGCAGGGCTACTCGACGGACTTTACCCGCAAGTTCATCCACATAGCCGTAGGCATGTGGTCGGTGGGCACCGTCCTCCTTTTCGAGAATGGGCACTTCGCCATAATTCCCCCCCTTTCCTTTGTGGTCATCAATTACATTTCCTACCGTCGGGAAACCTTCAAGGCTATGGAGGTGGGCGAAAAGGGCAACCTGGGCACTGTTTATTTTCCCATTTCCTTTGCCCTCATTATCTATTTTCTGTGGGCCAGGCGGCACCTGGTGGTGGCCAGCCTGATGCCGATGACCTGGGGCGATGCCCTGGCAGCCATCCTGGGTAGACACTATGGTCAATACAAGTACAGCATCAGGGGATTCACCCGTTCGCTGGAGGGATCGTTGACCATGTTCCTTTTCAGTTGGCTGGCCACTTTTCTGGCCCTTTTGTTCTTCTCCCCTCTCAGTTGGCAGTTGAGTCTGCTCTACTCCCTGATTGTGGCTGTCATCGCTACCGTAGTGGAGGCCGTCTCTATTTGGCACGTTGACAATCTGACAGTTCCTCTCGTCTCCGCCCTTCTCCTTTACTTGTTGGCTCGTTAGGTAGCTATTTCCATTTGCCAAATCAGTTCTTCTATGCTAAACTATAAATGGATGTGCCCCCGTAGCTCAGCGGATAGAGCAGTGGCCTCCGGAGCCATGTGCGGGCGTTCGAGTCGCCCCGGGGGTACTTTGTTCACCCCAGTTCAACCACAATTGACGTGCGCCCGTGGCCCAAATGGATAGAGCAAGGGTCTCCTAAACCCTAGGTTGCAGGTTCGAATCCTGTCGGGCGCACCTCCCACCCCAGGCCCTCACTTACGAGGGCCTACGTTTACCACAAGAGTTATCTGCGAAGGAGAAAACTGATGAAAGGCAAAAACCTGGTCAGCATGGGGGATTTCTCCTGTGAAGAAGTTGAGCGCGTCATCGAGCGGGCGCGGGCTCTCAAAGCAGGATGGAAAGCCGGGGGCAATCCGCCACTCCTGGCCGGCAAGACGATGGCCATGGTTTTCGAGAAGCCCTCGCTGCGCACCCGGGTGACCTTCGAGGCCGGGATAACCCAATTGGGCGGCCATGCCATCTACCTGGGCCAGGACATCGGGTTTGGCACCCGGGAGACGATAGCTGACATTGCAGCCAACCTCTCTCGCTGGGTGGAGATCATCGTGGCCCGCACCTATGCCCATGAATCCGTAGTGGAACTCGCTCAGAAGGCTACCGTGCCCGTGATCAATGCCCTCTCCGATCACGAGCACCCCTGCCAGGCCCTGGCCGCCCTCCTTACCCTCCATGAACACAAAGGCAAGGTGCAGGGGCTCAAGCTGGCCTGGCTGGGAGATGGCAACAATGTCTGTCACTCGCTCCTGCTCATCTGCGCTACTATGGGCATCCACATGACGGCGGCCTGCCCCAGGGGATACTGGCCTGATCCAGGCGTGGTAGGGTGGGCCAGAAAGTTGGCCCAAGAGAGCGGCAGCGAAATCGTCGTCACCACCGACCCGGCGGCTGCGGCCAAAGGAGCCGACGCCCTTTACACCGACGTCTGGGCCAGCATGGGCCAGGAAAGCGAGGCTGAAGAGCGCAGCAAGATCTTTCCCCCTTATCAGGTCAACCAGGCTCTGGTGGATCTGGCTAAAGAAGACGTGCTGGTGATGCACTGTCTGCCAGCCCATCGTGGTGAAGAGATCACGGCTGAGGTGCTTGACGGTCCCCATTCGGTGGTGCTTGACGAAGCGGAGAACCGGCTGCACGTGCAGAAAGCACTTATGGTGGAGATGCTTGGCTTCTGATCCTGTACTGTGGAGGGCGTCGTGACTCTCATCTACCTGGGCATAGTCTGGCTGGCCGGTATATTTCTGAGCTCGCTCCTGAATCTGCCTGTGCTCTTCCTCGCCCTGGTGGGGCTCGTGCCGTTGGTCAGTCTCTTTCTCTGGCGCGAGAATCCCCAGGTCAGGCTGGCCAGCCTATGTGCCCTGGTTCTCCTCCTCGGTGCCTGGCGCTACTCTTCTGCGATTCCCCCCCTCGATGAGGGCTCTCTGGCTTATTACAACGAACAGGGTTGGGTCAAACTGACGGGCGTTGTCAGTGGTCAGCCCAACATGCGCGACACCTACACCAACCTGCGGGTAGCCGCCGAGAGCCTGGCCCTGGGCGATAAGGAATACGCTGTAACAGGCACCGTCCTGGTGCGAGCGCCTCGCTACCCTGAGTACCACTATGGGGACCGCCTGGAGATCGAGGGTCTCCTGGAAACGCCACCCGAGTTCGAAGATTTCTCCTACCGGGACTACCTGGCCCGCCAGGGCATCCACTCCCTCCTGCGTCGCCCCCGCATCACCCTCCTGGCCCGTGACCAGGGCAGCTTTTTCTACGCCAGACTCTATGCTTTCAAGGGCCGCGCTCAGGCTACCATAGCCCGATTTCTGCCTGAGCCACAAGCCTCCCTTCTGACGGGCATCCTGTTGGGTGTGGAAACGGGCATACCCGCCGATCTGATGGCTGATTTCTCGGCCACTGGTACCGCCCATATTATCGCCATCAGCGGCTTCAACATCTCCATTATCGCTGGCCTCTTCAGCGGTTTGAGCGCCCGTCTTTTCGGCAGGCGGCGGGCCATGCCCTTGGCCGTGGCCGGGATCATCCTCTACACCATCTTCGTCGGCGCTTCGGCAGCCGTGGTGCGGGCGGCCATCATGGGCAGCCTCTACATCATCGCCATCCACTACGGCCGCCAGAGCGACGCCCTCAACTCCCTCATGGCCGCCGCTATCCTGATGACGGCTCTCAACCCCTTCACTCTGTGGGACCTTGGTTTTCAACTTTCCTTTGCCGCTACTTTGGGCCTGGTGCTCTACGCCCCCGTCGTCCAGGGCTGGTTCGAGCGCGGCCTGCGCAAGCTGCTATCAGAAGGGGCAGCCCAAAAAGCCATTGGTCTGCTTAACGAAGCCCTCATCGTGACTCTGGCCGTCCAGATCACTGCCCTGCCCATCGTCGTCTACAATTTCCACACCCTCTCCCTGGTCACCCTCCTTACCAACCTCCTGATCCTGCCCGCTCAGCCAGGGGTGATGCTCTGGGGAGGCGTGGCCATTATTAGCGGGCTTCTCTGGCTGCCCCTGGGCCAGGCCTTGGGCTGGGTGGCCTGGCTCTTTCTGACTTACACTATCGTCATCGTTGAGCTTATGGCCCGTGTGCCCTACGCCTCGGTGGACATGGGGCGCGTCAGCCTGGGCCTGGTCTGTCTCTATTACGGCTTGCTCGCTGGAGGTACTATCGCGACCGCACAAGAATCCTCGCGCCTCAAAACACTCTGGCAGCGCCTGACCGAGCGTTTTTCGACCAAGGCATTGGTGGCTGGACTGGCCATCGTCGCGCTGTTGGTGTGGGTCACTGCTTTCAGCCTGCCCGACGGCAGACTGCATGTCACCTTCCTCGACGTTGGTCAGGGGGACGCCATCTTCATCCAGGCCCCTCGGGGTCAAAAAATCCTGGTGGATGGTGGGCCAAGCCCTGCCATCTTGCTGGCCGCCATGGGCCGGCGGATGCCCTTCTGGGAGCGCACCATTGACCTGGTGGTTCTCACCCACCCCCACGACGACCACGTCAGCGGTCTGATCCCTGTCCTTGAACGCTACAGGGTCCAAGCTTTCCTCGACGGGGGCCAGGAGCACCCTACGCCCACCTACACCCACTGCCTGGAGTTGGTCCAGGAGAAAGGCATTCCCTACCACTTGGCCCGCGCCGGAATGCAGATTCAATTGGGTGAAGGGCTGCAAATGAAGGTCCTCCACCCTCAGAGTGAGCTCCTCTCAGGCACCGATTCAGATGTCAACAACAACTCCATCGTATTGCGCCTGACCTATGGCCAAATCTCGTTTCTGCTGCCTGGCGATGTGGAAGAGGAAGAGGAAGCGGTTCTGCTGTCCAGCAACGAGGACCTGGCCAGTCCCATCCTCAAATCTTCCCACCACGGCAGTGATACTTCCCTCGACCCCAGGTTCCTGGAAGCGGTCAACCCCCAGTTGGCCGTCATCCAGGTCGGGGCCGACAACAAGTTTGGCCACCCCGATCCGACGACGCTGGCCAAGCTGGAGGAGCACGGCGTGATGGTGCTGCGCACCGATCAGAACGGCACGGTGGAGGTGGTCAGCGATGGTGAGAGGTATTGGATCAAGACAGAGCGGTGAAGGGGAAAAGTATGAGCGCTGCAACGGGCGATTCTGACCATTCAAGGGCTAAAACCGATGCTCCTGGAATCTAGCCTGAAATTGTTGACAAGGGTCTGATTCAATGCTAGAATGAGAGTAATGTGTACTGTGTGGAGGAGGAAATGAGATGCAGCAACCCACTATTACTTTAACTGTACAGCAGGGTCCCCAGCGTGGCCAGTGTTTCTCCGTGGCCAAGGACAGCATCGTTATCGGCCGCATGGCGGGCAGCGACATGGTCATCAGTGACCCCGAAGTCTCTCGCCGCCACGCCAGCATCACCTGGGAAAGGGGTCAGCCCGTCATCAGGGACCTGGGCAGCACCAACGGCACCTTCGTCAACGGTGTGCGCCTCACCGGCCCTCGGGCCCTACACGACGGCGACACCGTCGGCTTGGGCAAGGTCCAACTGGGTTTCCAGTGCCCGGCTGTAGCAGGGGCTTACCCGACAGTAGCCAGGCCAGCCCCACCGCCACCAGCCTATGCCCCACCGCCATCCCCAGCGGCAGAGGCCAGGAGGGGGCCAGGGGGCTTGTCGTGGCTGGCCTTGGGACTCTTGGGGCTGGCGGTTGTCATCTTGCTTGTCGCGGCTGCTGTGGGGGCCTACCTTTACACCCAGCAGGAAGAAGAGATAGCCGGGGGGGTGCCAACGGTGGTCATCAACTCGCCTCCCAGCGGCAGCCAGGTGCAGGTGGGCCAGGAGGTCATCGTCCAGGCCACGGCGACTGATTCCAAAGGGGTGACTCAGGTCGAACTGTTGGTCAATAGGGTTCTCTACCACTCTGACGTCAGCCCCAACCCCCAGGGGCAATCGCCCTTCATTTCTCGACAGTCCTGGCGGGCGCCGGCCCCTGGCACCTACACCCTGATGGTCAAAGCCTACAATGCTGCTGGAGGGGTCGGCCAGTCAGCGGCCATCACCGTCAACGTCACCGAGGTTGCCACACCTGGGCCAGGCCAGCCGACGGCCACGCCAACAGTGACATCCACCCCGGCTCCAGGTACGCCCACAGCGACCTGGACGCCTGTGGGTGTGACAGAAACCCCCACTGCCGTCCCCACCGTTTGCACTCTGGATGCGGCCTTTGTGGCCGACGTGACCGTGCCTGACGGCACCGTCTTCTCGCCAGGGGAACGCATTGACAAGATTTGGCGCATCCGCAACAGCGGCAATTGCCCCTGGGAGAGCGGGTACACGTGGGTGTTCGTCTCCGGGGCGCAGATGGGGGCTCCTGCTTCCCAGGCCGTGCCCACTACCGCCGCGGGGGCCAACGTGGACATCGGGGTGACCATGTACGCGCCCAGCACTCCGGGCACCTACACCGGCTACTGGCGGATGAAGAGCCCCGGTGGGGAGGTCTTCGGCCAGACCTCTAGCGTGCAGATTGTGGTGCCAGCGCCAGCGACGGCGACTCCGACCGCGACGCCGACCCCGACCGTGACGCCGACTCCGACCGCGACGCCGACCCAACCACCGCCGATTATTGAATTCACGGTGGATGACAACTCCATTACTGCAGGGGATTGCACAACCCTGAGGGTGCACATTGAGCACGTGCAGGCGGCCCACCTGAGCGGCGCCGAGTACTCCAACTCTGGTGTGACCGGTCCCTATTGGTCGGGCTCCACTTGTCCCGCTTCTACCACGACCTACACGCTGCACGTCATCAAGCTGGATGGGAGCACAGAAGATAAGCAAGTGACCGTTAACGTTACCGCTGCTACACCATCCACCCCAACGCAACTCTCCCCAGCCAATGGTTCGACGTTCAGCCATTACCCGCGTCATATGACGTTAGCATGGTCTGCCGTGACTTTTCCTGGCGGGGTTACATACAGTGTGGAAATAGATTGCTTCCATTGCTGCGCCAGCGGCCAATGGTGTACAGAGGTAGGAGCAACTTGGAAGGTGGTAACTGGGCTCGCCTCAACCACATATGAATTCGATTTCGTCGGGGCGCGGCCGGGTCGTTGGCGCGTGTGGGCGGTGAGCAATGACACCGGGGCGGAAAGCCCCAAATCCAACTGGTGGACCTTTGAATTTACACAGTGATCTAGAGCTAACCACAATGTCACCTAGGGGGTAAATAGTAAGCTGGCATCCCGACCGTCGGGGTGCGAAACTTGCTCTTCTTGACAGAGGGAGACAGTGAAAAGATGCTCGCTTCCCGCTTCCGAGGAATAGCGGCCATCGCTGTCCTCTTACTCCTCGTGGCAGGGATTTTGGCCTGCGAACTGCCCGGCCTCGGGGGCGGCACAAAGCCAACGGTGGTGATCCTCTCCCCGGCCAGCGGCGCCCAGGTCAAGGTAGGTGAAACCGTCGCCATCCAGTCCAGTGCCACCGATGTCAAAGGCGTGACCAAGGTCGAACTGTGGGTGGACAGCTCGCTGGTCCGTTCCGATATCAACCCTCAACAGCAGCCCGCTTTTAGCGTCACCCAGGAGTGGACGGCCGTCGTCCTTGGCAGCCACAGCGTGACGGTCAAGGCCTACAATGCCGCCGGACGGGTCAGCGACCCGGCCACAGTCACCGTCAACGTCGTCGAGGGGGTGACAGCTACTCCTATCCCCCTGGTCGGTGTGACCCTGCCGCCGGGCGCCCCTTGGGCTGCCATCACCGCCGGGGTCCTGAACGTCAGGAAGGGGCCAGGTACCAACTACCCTGTTATCGGCCAACTGCAGCAAAACGATGTGGTGGAGATTGTGGGCAAGAGCGCCGATAGCTCCTGGCTGCAAATCGTTTACCCAACCGGCACCATCGGCCGGGGTTGGATTTCCGTTTCCTACGCTCAGGTCCGTGGGTCTCCCGCTTTCATCCCTGTGGTCGAGGCCCCCCCGCCGCCTACCTCTACCCCGGTCTCGTCTCCTTAGCCCTCTCCAGCCGGAGGGGGGCATAGCCTCACCGCCAGCCGGGACGCTGTAAAGCCGATGGCGAAGACCTCACTGAGAAGGATCTTGCCCCACGTCCTGCCCACACTTTTGCGGGTGCGCCTGAGGTCTACCTGGATGGAGAGGTCTCGTAAGGAAAGATGAAGAAAAGAAAAGGATAAGGAGGTTTTGACATGAAAAAGCAAAAACTCTCGTTGCCCAGTTGCAGCGTGCTGATCGTCGCCGGAGTGGTGTTCCTGGCTCTGGTACTGGCATCCTCAAGCTACGTCCAGATCAGGTACGGCACAGTGGGGGTAGTTACTCGCTTCGGGGCAGTGACGGGGAGAGTCGTGCAGCCGGGCCTGAACTGGAAGATACCCCTCATCGAGGGGGTGGTGCGTTATCGCACCCAGGAGATCATCTATCAAACCGTTGGCGAGGGGGAGTCACAGGCTGACTACGTGGACATCCCCACAGATACTACCACCTCGGATGGGCAGCAGATCATCCTGAAGTATTCCATTCGCTTCCGCATTGACCCCGAGAGGGTTGGCTGGATCGCCAACAACATCGGTGACGAGCAAGACGTGGTGGAAAAGGTGGTCAAGTTCCATAGCCGCATCCTGGCTCGTAACATCCCCAAGGAGTACGCTGCCCTCGACCTCTACACAGGGAACATCCAGGCGGTCCAGGACCAATTCGAGGAGCAACTTAGACCCCTTTTTGCCGAGAAGGGAATCGTCCTTGACAGTTTCGGCCTGCGCAAGATCGAGTTCACCGAAGATTACAGGCAGGCCGTGGAGCAGAAACAGATCGAGGCTGAGAACGTCATCACTGAGCAGCACAAAGCTGAGCAGGCAGTTTATCAGGCTAAGGCCCAGGTTGAGCGGGCCAAGGGTGAGGCCCAGTCCACCATCGAACGGGCCAGGGGCGATGCGGAAAAGGTGAAACTGCTGGCGGAAGCGGAGGCAGAAGCTATCCAGATTAAAGGTGAAGCCCTGGCCAAGTACCCGGCCATCATCCAACTGCAATTTGTGGAATCTCTGAGCAACCCGCAGGGCAGGGTCACCTGGGGCATCATGCCTCCCGGCAGCTTTGTTCCCTTCCTCGATCTGACGCCTGGTGAGACCGTGCCTGGGGCTTCTATTGTGCCCAGCACTGTACCCACTGAGACCACGCCGTAAGCCAGTGAAGGTCAGTAAGTCAACGGGTCAACAAGTCAACAGGGGAACGGGTTTTTCCGTTCCCCTGTGTTCTTACGCGGGTCGTGGCGGATCACAATCCGGGAGGCCAAATCCCTATTCCGTCCAGCAGTTGGCGGTACACTTCGTGGGTCTCAGCGGCGATTTTGGCCTGAGTGTAATGGGCCAGCACCCGCTCTCGCCCTCGCCTGGCCAGGTCTGCACAAAGGACCGGGGCGTCCATCAGTTGAGCAAGCCTGGCTCTGAGTTCCTGGACATCACCCTCGGCGAAGGTCAACCCGGCCTGGCCGATGACGTGGGGGATCTCACCTGAGCGCGAACCCACCACCGGCACCCCGCAAGCCATGGCCTCGATGAGCACCCGCCCAAATTGCTCCTTCCAGTGGGGCTGGGTCAGAGAGGGCAAAACCAGGGCGTCCAATTGATTGTAAAAGGCTGGCATTTGAGCGGAGGGGATGGGCGATTCGAAGCTCACCCGTTCAACGATGTCCAGTTGCCGGGCCAGAGCCTCCAATTGAGAGTGCATGGGACCGCTGCCCAGAATGCGCAGACGCCACTCCCCCGCCAAGCCGTCCACAGCTTGCAGCAACACCTGCACTCCCTTTTCTTCCACCAAACGTCCCACGTAACCGATAGTGAAACGTGAAGCGTGAGGCGTGATGCGTGGTTTGTAGATCTCTGGATCCACTCCGAATTGCGGGATGACCTTGATGGGCCCTTTGTACCCCTTCTCCCGCCACACCTCCACCGCCTCCTGGTTGCCAGCGATAGCATAGTCGGCCTTTTTCAGGTTGTAGCCCTCGATGAGGCTGAAAGGGAAGGGATAAGTGCGCTTCAGGTTTTGCCAGGTAAAGAAAAGGGCCCTGGCCCCCGCCCTTTTGGCCAGGCGCATAGCCTGGAAGGTGGCCAGGTTGTAGGGCTCCTCGTCAATGTGGACGATGTCCGGTTGAAGACGCCGGACGTGCTTCCCCAGACCAGGGTAGAAGTGCAGGTGGAAGTGGCCGTTAAGCAGCATGGGCTCGACGATGAAGCGGTAGCCCTGGGTGTGCGCCCGTTCCAGGGGCATCACCCCCCGCTCGTCGCGCCAATAGGGCGGCACGATGACTGTCAGCTCCACGTCATCGAACCGGGCCAGTTCTTCCAGTTTCTTCTGGTAAGCGCCTACGATACAGGCTTTGGAGATCATGAGAACGCGCAAGATTTCCCCTACTCACCTATCTCTTGGTACACTGCTAACGTCTCCCGCGCCGTCTTCTCCCAACTGAATCTGGCCGCATGGGCCAACCCCTTTTCCTGCAAATCTCCCCACAACGTATCATCGTTCAGTAGCTTCTCCATTGCTGTCGCCAGCCCTTCCACGTCGTCCGGTTCCAGCAGCAGGCCTCCCTCCCCTACGATTTCTGGTAACGATCCCCGATTGGAAGCGATGACTGGCGTGCCGCAGGCCAGGGCTTCCAGCGGCGGCAGGCCGAAGCCTTCGTAGAGGGAGGGGAAGACGAGCGCCCGCGCCCCACTGTAGAGGGCCGGCTTGTCCTCCTCAGGCACCCAGCCGGTGAAGATCACTCGCTCCCCTATTCCCAGTTCCCGGACAATGGGCCGCGGATCGGGAAAAAAGTCCGAGCCCTTTTCCGGCAGGCGGCCTGCTACTACCAGAGAAACTCTCGAATCTCCACTCTCCACTCTCCACTCTCCAATCCTCGAATCCTTTGCCAACTGCGCAAAGGCTTTCAGCAGAGTCGGCACGTTTTTGCGCTGATCGAACCCGCCAAGGTAGAGGAGATAACTTTCGGGCAGGCCGTACTTTCGACGGGTCCCGGCCAGGCGGTGCTCGTCCAGAGCCGGCTGATAGATATCGTCAACAGCCAGGTAGATGACACGCACCCGCTCCGTAGGGATGCCCAGCAACCGCACGATGTCCTGTTTGGACGCCTGGGAGTCGGTCAGCACGATGTCGGCTTTCCTGGCCGCAGCGGCCACCAGGCGGGTGTAGAGGCGTACCAGAATCGAGCCCCGGTAGGCGGGTAGGAGCATGGGAATGAGGTCGTGGACGGTGACCACGGTCGGCGTGGTGGGAAAGAGGGGGGAAGCGAAGTAGGGGACATGGGCTATCTCAACGCCCTGGCGGCGACAGGTGCGCGGAAAGGAAACCTGCTCAAACCAGAGCTTGGCCAAATTCTCGCTTATCGAGTCAAAAGGCGTGGGGACAGGATTAATCAGTACGTATTCGTTTTCGCCCCCCAGTCGCGTTAACTGGCGAATGAGGTGGTTGATGTATTGTCCACTGCCCGTTGTGACCGCGCCAAGGTAAAAGGCATTGATGCCGATGCGCACAGGTTTTGCTCCTTATTGCGCCGCAGGTCACCCGAGGGTAAACCGCATGTGACCGTTCAGCGTATACATCCGTGTAGGGGCAATCCCTTGCGGTTGCCCTCGCTTGCTTGCGGTTTTACGTCCAATTGCCCGGCGTCAGATTGGGTAAGGGCAAGCCTTACCCCTACATGATGGGGATGCCTGAACAGTTACAACCGCATACCCTTACACATGTTGGGTGCCATTGGGCATGATGGCCCCTTTCAGGATGGTCCGGCCCAGATCGGTCCTTTCCAGGATGGCCTGTCTCAAGTCGGCGCCGTTCAGGTCGGCTCCACTAAAGTCGGCGCCGCTCAGATCTGCCTCGTTGAGGTTGGCATTGCTCAGCTTAGCCCAGCGCAGGTCAGCCTCCCTGAGGTTAGCCCCGCTCAGGTTGGCATGGCTCAAGTCGGTCTTGCTCAGGTTGGCTTTGGTCAGGTTCGCCCCGTGGAAATCAAAGTGTTCCAGGTCCATCTCGCTGAGGTCCACCCCGGCCAGCCTGGGGTTCTCCCCTCCCATCCCTAAAATGAGAATCACATCTTTGCGTGTCAATTCAGCCATTGGTATCCTCCTAGTTGATGATTGACAAATTGTAGCATGATACTTGCCTATTGAGCCCGCTCGTGTTATACTAAGCAAAATGACAAAATTGCTTTGTAAGGAGGCTGCTATGTCTCATCCTGTGAGCGTCAAGGTCAGCCGTCGCTATCAGATCGTCGTACCTCACATCGCTCGCCAACG
>Ga0315308_1000244_pt1 | contig 29680 bp, 32 predicted proteins | sample TDP3_MG_FD_203078 | JGI IMG/M metagenome (GOLD analysis project Ga0315308, IMG submission 203078) | Freshwater sediment microbial communities from Lake Towuti, South Sulawesi, Indonesia - TDP3 | ecosystem: Environmental > Aquatic > Freshwater > Lake > Sediment | place: Indonesia: South Sulawesi... | reverse complement strand
TGGTGTGCAAGTTTCCGCGAATAAGTTTGAAGAACGGCAATGTCCTTCGAGAATGATTCTTGATCAACATGAAAAAAGAGGGGATTTGCGGGAGACTGTGGAGACATCGCCATGTAGCGGTGGGTTCAAATCCCACATCTCACACCATCAGATGCACACACGAAAGTCATTCCCTATGTTAGGGGACTGAAGGCTTTCAATGGTTCTGCTCTTTGCTTTTCTTTCTTGAGTGCCCGAGCAACTCTATCCAGATCCCGTCAGGATCCTTGGCGAAAGCGAGCGTTGTGCCTCCTTCGCTCCAAGGTTCGACTGCAAGCCTAGCACCGATCTTCTTCAAGCGCTTGAGGCACTCTTGAACATCTTCAACCCGAAAGCCGAGATGATCGAGCTCGCTGCCGTTCTTGTATGCCTCATAGAAGCGACTTCCTTTAGGATAGTAGTTGAGTTCAAGCATCTGCGGCGTGAACGGCATCTTAAGTTGTACATAGACTCCTCCATGCTCCATCTTCCCACGGTTGGCAACCCGGAATCCAAGCGATCTATAGAATCTCAATGATCTCTGAAGGTCCCTGACACGTATACCAGTGTAGATGAACCGCATCTTAGGAGAACTCATGGCTTGGACAGAGTGGAGACACCAATAAGAGCTTTTCGCGAGTTCGATCGTACTAGATTGGACCTCATTTTTATGTTCCTTGAGTTAAAGCCGTATTTTGCGTCTAATCGCATGCAAAAGCATTTACTTGCTCAAGTATCCTTTGACCCAGCTGAAGAATCGCTTTGCATCTCCTACGGCTTCTCTTGCGTCATTCTCATTCATAAGCCTCTCTTCATACTCAGCCGCGTTCTTTATTCCAAGCAGTCTGCTCAACTGTCTACTTTTAGCCGTCAGAACATCCTTTGGTAAACTAACGGTTTGAAAAAGGCTTATAGCATCTTCATGCCTTTCTCCAGCATGCCTAACACCCAACATAAAAACAGTCAACGCATCACAAGCACTTATTCCACAATGAACAGCATTTATGACCGCGCTGTTCCAACGACCTGTTCTCAAGGATTCCGACGCTGTATCTAAACATTCTTCAGATTTTCTTAAGTAGTTCTTAAAAAGAGACTTATCGATGTGTCTAACTCTCACTGACATGACTCTCACTTCAGAGGTTTACCGCAAATCAACATGTGATTCTGTAAAGCCTGTTTGATCGGCGGTTCTTTCCGTTTCTTTCGCAGATCTCCTTCACTGACGTAGTATGCCGAAATTGAATTTCCAAATCTCTCAGAAACATCACTTTGAAGCTCAGCAACGATTTCTTCAACCTTTTCTCTCTGGCTCGTTACGATGAGGAGGTCGATATCGCTTCGCGACGTCTCTTTCCCTTCCACAACGCTTCCGTATAACGCGGCAGATGTAACGAAACGAGACTTCAACTTTTCCCTTATCACATCTCTAAGCTCTGAAAGAGCTCCACTTTCCATTTCAAACGTTCTTCCAACAATTTTTGCTGCGTAACTGTTCATGTTCAATCTGAAGGCGTATGATCTGCCAACAGTTCTTACTCTCAAGACATTAGTTTTTTCAAGCTCATCTACAACCTTCTTAATACCGGTATGCGATACGCCCAAAAATTTGGCAAGTTCTCTTATGGTAAATTCCTTCTCTCGATATCTCTCAAGCGTTCTAAGAACCTTAACTTTCACTTTGGAACCCAACAGCATTTCAACGAGATTATGAAACTGCATTTAAATCACTGTAAACTAAAGTTTCCATATGGAAACAAAAGTTAAAAAACTTTCGCATCGATGTGGCAAAGAAAGAAAAGACAACAAAAAAGGGTGAGAAGCGAGAGACATCGCCAGCATACGCGGGGTTCAAATTCCACCCCACACTTGTATCTCACACACAAAGAGCAATTCATAATTCAAATTACGATGCCGGGACCAATGAACCCACATAAAACCTAGATTCTAAGGTTCAATTTCAGTCGGGCCCACTGAGTAGATCACACACAACACACAAAATCAAAATAAATGGTTCAAATTCAGTCGCTCGCACCAAGGGACACACAAAAAATTCTTCCTTGGCCCATTGTTAGGGGAAGAATCCCCTAACAACCTCTCTTTGTTTCGCATCCTGCTCGCTAACGCAAAGCTTCAAGCGGGATAGAACCAGTAGAAGATCAAACTGGTTATGTATGCTTCGAAGAATGCGCCAAGAACGACTGCCGGCATTATGACGCACAGGTAGAGGATCAGAGCCCTCTTCAATACGGGTTTTGAAGTTTTCTTCCAGCCTGGTATAGGTCGTGGCGTAGAAAGCATGTGTTTGAAGTGGTCACTTCTATTCTTTATCCCGAATATCTCTATTCCGATCTTCATGCTAATGCTGCTGGCAAAGACTATGTAGGCTACCTCTATCCATCCATGTGTTCCCCATGGGATCATCAACAGCGTCCAAGGATTGAGAGGAACTCCGCGACGGTAACACCAAGTTCCCGCTATTAAACCAACGAAGAATCCGAATGATATAGGATAGGCGAAGCTCAGCGCAAGAACTCCCATGACTAGAATGATACAAACCACTAGTGTGTTCCAGCCAAGCACATACCAGAATATCTGCTCACTAGTCCAGATCCCGCCCTTGGACCCTCCTAGAAACCCGATATACGCCTGTGTCAACCCACTGATCTGGCTGGGGAAAGTTAAGCCTAAGATGGCTGCAATAGCATAGCACGCCAAGAAACCAATCGACGAAAACTTGATCCAGCCTTTCGTGTCAAACGGATGATAAACGATATTCCAAACCTCCTCACATCGTTAAGAGGACGCAACCCTAAAAGATTCTTCCCCCTACAAATGAGAGAATGAATTTCTGTTCTACTTAGGGCGTGCACACACAAATAGAAAATCAATGGTTCAAATTCAGTCGGCCGCACAAAGAGATACACACACGCTCGCGCACCAAGGGATGCACACACATGCGAATAATTTTCCATAAAATACCTCATGAGAGAGGGGATTTTACGCTCAACCGTGGTCCGACGCCCACACGAGTCCTGTGAGCATCACCTTGGTGGTCTACTACTTCTGTTGGTATGCTCGGAACGAGAAATATGTGAAGAGCAGCGCCAGAACGAGTCCTACCCCCGGTCCGACCACTAGACTTGGCGGTATCGTAACTAATCCCAGAATGGCTGCTATGATGGCAATTACTCCTGCGACCACTGCGCCGAGCGCCGTCCAGCGAGCCTTTGACATCACTACTGGGGTGAAGATTAACACGAGTAAGTTAGCAATTAAGGCGATCCATCTGGTAGAAGCCGGCAAGCCAACGTCAAGTCCAGCAGTATAAGCGAGTAGAACGAATGCCACTGTAAGAACTCCGATTGCAGCAGCCAACTCCCTATTGATTGGCATCAAATCACCTCCCTCTCACAGAAATATATTGGGCTCGTTCAGAATTTCAGGCTTTGCATATCATTACCTGGTGCGCACACAAAAAGAATTCAATGGTTCAAATTTGGATGGCCGCACCAGGAGATACACACAAAAAGACTAAATCTTAAGAAAGATAGGATTGATAATGAGAGATTTACCATGTCATTAGAAGAAAATAAGGCTATTATTCGCAAGATGGTTGAAGTGTTCAATAAGAAAGACCTAGCCGTGATTGATGAGTTTGTTGACGAGTTTATGGCATTAGATTTTGTTGACCATAGCAGTAAAGTACAAGGCAGGGAAAACGCCAAACAAGGCTATAGATTGGTGTTAAAGGATTTTCCCGATTTACATAGGACTATCGAGGACATTATCGCTGAAGGCGATAAGGTTTGGTTTCTTGAGAAAATTACGGGGACAGCCTCTTCTGGCAAGAAGATGGATACGACATCCCTTACCATCCTCCGAATGGTCAATGGCAAGGCTGTAGAAGGCTGGGGTGGATACTTGCAAAAAACACCTTAGACAATTCAGTAGTTATCTATGGAGTTTATCTCACTAGCCTTGCATAGGTTAGTTGAATCAGGCAAATGGACGTGGTATCCATTGTATAATACACGCTAGCTAGCTTTTACAGGGTTATTTTTCTGTGGAAGATTAAAATGTAGCCCGGATTTATTTGCGTGTCCCTTGGTGCGAGCATCAAGATTTGAACCATTGAAACAAGCGATGTGTGTCCACTAAATAGATCGAAGACGTTTTCATTATATCAGGGGAGGAACCCCTTAACAACCCCTCGTTTGAGAGTTTCAATTGCTCTTGTAGCCCAGTTTGGGTCGGCAAGAAGGGCGCGGCCTATTCCAACTAAATCTGCAATTCCTGTCTTTACAATTTCGTCTGCAAATTGCGGCGTCTTTATTCCGCCGCTGGTAATGACTGGAGTTTTTACAGCTTGTTTGATTCCCTTCGCTAGATGCGAAAAATATCCTTCGCCTGAAAGGTTTGAGGGTTGGTATCCGGAGAGGCCGCCTGAAACGTCGATCACTGCTATCCCTGAGTTAGCGAGTGATTGAGCGATCCTTTTCGACTCCTCCAGTGTCAGTCCTCCAGGCATCATGTCATCTGCTCCTAGGCGATAGAGTACAGGTATATCTTGCCCAACTGTGCTCAAAACCTCAGAGGCAACTTCAAGTGGAAAACGCATTCTGTTCTCAAGCACGCCACCATACCTATCGTTGCGTCTGTTGGTAAGTGGGGAACAGAACTGGTTTAGAAGATAACCATGGGCACCATGGATCTCTACAGCATCAAACCCTGCATTAACCGCGCGGCTTGCGGCAAGACCGAAGGCTTTCACTATCGACTTAATCTCATTAGCCGTTAATTCACGAGGCATCTCATTGCTTTCTAAGTCTGGAATAGATGATGCTGCCACTGGCTGCGCTCCAGTGACGCTTGAATTTGCCCTTCGACCAGCATGATTAATTTGAATCGCGATAGGTGTACCTTCCTCATGTACTGCCTCAACTAGTCCTGACAACCCAGCTACTAGGTTGTCGCTGTGGATTCCAAGTTGCATTTCAGAACGTTTGCCAATCGGATGGATGTAGCTGTGCTCAACAACTACTAAACCTAAAGACCTGCAACGAGCCTTATAGTGATCTACTAAAGCTTCAGTAACCTCACCTGATCTCGTGGCAAGTTCACTAGCCATTGGTGGCATAACAATTCGATTCTCAAGATGCAATTTACGTATTGTAAGCGGGTCAAGTAGTGAAGCCATTGTCTTCACACCTATCAATTGGACTTTGATCACGAACCGTCGTTCATAAAAGTTCCGTCGCACACTAAACAGATCGACGACGAGAGCTAGCCTTCAAGTTCTCTTTCTTTGGAAGAGCTTCCGGAATCCATGTCTATATCACGAGAATCAAAGGAAGACTGAGTTGACGCTCTTACAAGTCGGTCATTGCTTCTAGTGAAATCCATGACTTTCAGCCAATCATTTTAGAAGCAAAGGTTTATACGAAGCAAAGCGTTCTCCTGCGAAGAAAGTGAAAGGAATATGAGAGCCCCAGCTTCCTCTTATCCTTCGCTGAGGCCTATCGGATTGATATGGCGAAGCGTGGTCTTCGGGCTGATCTACCTGCTAGTCAGCACGGTTACAGCTTCATTCGGCGCGCTCTTAGGAGTGATGCAGACCATATCCTCAGGCGGTTTCCAAGGAGTCGGATAGAGATTGGAGAATGCGATAGAGACATTCGATTTAACGAAGCAGTTCAAGGATTTAACAGCCGTAGACCGTTTGAATGTGAAGATCAAGCAGGGTGAGATCTTCGGTCTCCTAGGGCCCAACGGCGCAGGCAAGACTACAGCTATCTCTATGCTCTGTACAATTCTGAGGCCGACTGCAGGAACAGCCACGGTCAACGCCTTCGATATTCTCAAGGAGCCTGACGATGTTAGGAGGTCTATCGGCATCGTTTTTCAGCAGCCTAGTGTAGACGACATTCTTACCGGCAGAGAGAATCTGCGTCTCCACGCGATGTGGTATGGAGTTCCAAAGGAGATACGTGATGGGAGAATAGATGAGGTTCTTGAGCTGGTCGGACTTGAATCCAGACAGAAAAGCCTCGTCAAGACCTATTCCGGCGGCATGAGGAGGCGATTGGAGCTTGCGCGTGGGCTGCTGCACCTTCCAAAGGTTCTTTTCCTAGATGAGCCGACCTTGGGGCTGGACCCTCAGACCCGCGAGCACATATGGGAGTACATTGAAGACCTGCCTGAGAAACGTGACATGACGATCATGCTGACGACCCACTATATGGAGGAGGCTGACAGGCTCTGCGATAGGATCGCTATAATCGATCAAGGGAAGATCATCGTTATGGATACTCCTGAGAGGCTGAAGCAAACTGTTGGCGGAGATATCGTCTGCTTGAAGACTGGGAACGCTGACATTGAGCGGTTCAAGAAGATCGAAAGTGTGAGCAAGATTGAGGTTAAAGACGGGTACATCGTCCTAACCGTAATGAATGCGAGTGAAAACCTCCAGGAGATTCTCAATGTCGCTGGTAAGATTGAGAGTGTCGAGACTAGGCCTGCAAGCTTGAACGATGTCTTCTTAAGCTACACCGGGAAGGAGATAAGGCCTGAGACTGGTGAAGGCGGGATCGTCCAGAGGATAATGAAGGAGAGCACATCGAGATGAGTCGATTCGAGGCGATCTACGCTCTCTGGCTTAGAGAGTTCAAGGTCTTTACACGCGAAAGGTCGCGTGTCGTAACCTCGATCTTCACGCCGATACTCTGGATCTTTGTCTTCGGGGGAGGTCTCGGCTCCGCTGTGAATATCGGAGGCGTCAACTATCAAGTCTTCATCTATCCAGGCATCTTGGCGATGAGCGTTCTCTTCAGCTCAGTCTTCTTCGGAACATACATAGTCTGGGATAGGAAGATCGATATACTCAAGGAAGTTCTTGTAGCTCCACTCTCAAGAACATCCATTTTCGTCGGCAAGGTTCTAGGCGGATGTACAGACTCGATGATTCAAGCTTTCATCATGCTTTTGATAAGCTTCGCACTTGGAGTCTACCTTTCTCCCCCAGCCCTCCTAATGGCCATTCTGCTTCTCTTCCTCTTAGCTCTGAGTCTAGTGAGCACAGGCTTGATAATAGGCTCACTCATGGAGAGCCCAGAGGGATTCAACATGATCGTCAGCTTCCTCGTCTTCCCCCTCTTCCTCCTCAGCGGCGCACTCTTCCCCTTGGACAACCTTCCCTTCTGGCTCAGAGCCATGACTTATATCGACCCTGTAACCTACGGCGTCGATGGTCTGAGAACCGTTATTATAGGCGTCTCACAGTTTCCGCTCTATGTGGACTTGGGAGTTCTCGCGGCGTTCGCGGCAGCAATGTTCACGCTCGGAACAAGAGCTTTCGAACGCATGAAGTGAAAACCGACAGCTGGCAAACGCTAAGATACAAGCTAATTTTATCAATGATCGAATAGAGCTTATGGACACATGATCCATAGTATGCTTTCTAGAATCAAAGATACACCTGAAACAGAAACACAAACGAAAGAGCTAACAGGTGCTTCATAAGCCTATTACTGTTCGAAACTGACCGCTGTGTGTAGAGCCTTTGACCATAGTGATAGATGACGCTGGCGTCGGCGATCTACTCGGAGGCATCGTCGTCGGAGCTTACCGCCTAGAGACAGGTGAGTTCGCTTACGATCTAGTAGATGTTAGATTCTTTCAGCGTCCTAGCTTCGCCTCGAAGCAATATCTGCCAGAGGTCTCTAGGATAGTCTTTGAGCTGCTGGAGAAGCTTCAACGGAAACGCGGAGAGACCGTTCGGATTTGCAGAAGCTACGTATTCGAACAAGCCTATAGGAAGTTGAAAGAGAAGTACGGCTTGGACGCCGTTGAACTGATAAAGGTGGTTGGCAAGCCGCAAGAGTATGTAGAGACAGCATACCTAGATGAGTTAAGAAACTTGGGTTATAACGCAATTGTGAAGCGAGAAACAAGGAGAGCGAAAAGCTTCTTCCATATGATGAATTGGATCAAGAGAGATCCTTCACGTTGGAGGTTGGCAAAGACCGGCTGGCCTCGATTGAGGAACTATCGCGTTTTTAGGGCTTTCCCTCACGGTCAGCGTATGCAACGATGAATTCTCTAACGAAATTATCGGCATGTTTTTCCGTGCCCCTATGCTTCCCTCCACTACTTCGCAGATGATGATAGAATTCGTGAATGATTATTCTAGGATCAAATAGGTACTCACGACATGCTACACAAATCGTCGCCTTCGAAGCTAGATAGCATCCAGCCCTCCCGGTATACCTCTTCGGCATCCCAACCTCAAGTCTTGGCCTTTCGACATTGTAGTAGTCGCTTAAGGTCTTCAAGGCTTCTTCAGGCCTCCCTTCTAGAATCAAAGCTACGACGGATGCCCTGAAAGATACTTCTCTTGCCGTCCTTTCCACCTCGACTGGCCAATCGCGGCCCTACCGCAAGCTTAGCAGTTATAAACATGTGAAAAGTAACATAAACAAATCGCATACCGGCAAGGAACTGTAGCTCCAGCAATGCGCAAACACTTATTCGGGATATTGTAGGATATGAAGCATGGATCCAATCTCGCATTACTTGTTCGTATGGTTTATTGGAAGGAAGCTACAGATTGAACGCGTTTACCACAGGGTCATCGTCTTAGGCGGATTGCTTCCTGACTTTGATATTGTTTCGATTGTTTTTGGCATTGAGTATGCAAGAGAGTTTCATGGAACGTTTACTCATTCCATATTCATCGCGGTTTCACTGGCTTTAGCGCTAGCTATTCTATCGAGATTGATCTTCAAAGTCGACTTTTGGAGGGGTAGCAAGTACGCTGTGCTGGGCGCAGTGAGCCACATTTTCCTAGACTTCTTCAATGTAACTTCATTCGGCAAGTATGGAGGGAGATTCCTATGGCCTATTTTTACTGGGAGTCTCTTCCTTCGAGAGTTTTTAGCCTCTGAGTACGTGAGTGCAATCTATCTCATTGTTCTATTTCTGCTTCTTATCGGAGGTGTCTACTTCATCCTGAAGAAGATCTATCCTTGGAGCATATGGCTCAAAAAATAGAGAATGAACACTTTGATTTTTCCAGTGTGCTTTGGCCATTTTTGTAGTTGGTGTGCCACATTTCAGAATGAATCTCTAGATTCCAAGCTGAATAGTGATCGTGTTTCTTTTGATTCTCAGCCTAGGCTAGTATTTCTCTAGGAACCAGATCTTATCGAACTCTTTGATCTGTGAGACCGTTGTCTCAGGCTTCCATACCACACGCATCGCAATGTCCTTAGAGATATCGATCATCTCGTAGAATTCAGGCCATATGAACGCGGGTATCGTGTACACAGCTACCGCAAGCTTAGCCGCTGCCTTCACAAACTCATTGTACTTCTCTTTCTTTATGATGTATGTACTATCGAATATATACTCCAAACCTGGACACTTCCTTTGATAGTTAAGGTTTGGGACTTGAGCTCTATTAATGCTTTCGAAAACTTGAAGAAACGCTACTTCTTCCTCAGCTCTTTCGTCGCCAAGAATACTGCGCCCATAGCAGGCTCAAATTTAGGTGAAGCGAATCTTGCTCTAGGCATAATCTTCTTCACCTCTTCTTCAAAGGGCTTGAGAACGTGACTGCCAGCCTTGAAGACGCCTCCAGTTGTATAGACCTCCACGTCCTCATTCTCCATCTCTAAGGCTTTGGCTATAGCTATCGCGTGAGATGCGAGTTCTCTTCCAGCTTCAGTAAGTATTCTCTTCGCCACGGCATCAGCTTCATCAGCAGCCTCAGCGACTAGAGGAGCTGCAGCAGCTATCTCAGATACGTTCATCTTTTCCGCGTAGACTCTCTGCATTAAATCCTCTTCTGTGCGAAGCTTCAGCATCTTCATTATCTTCTCTGTGAGAAGAGTCTTCACTTCTCGGCCGTCGTATGAGTGTAGGAAAGCTTTCAATGCTTGACGGCCTATCTCGTAGGCGCTTCCTTCATCTCCTATTATATTGCCCCATCCGCCGACACGCTTGATCTCCCCTCGCTTATTCAAGCCTGCTGCGAAGGATCCTGTTCCAGCCTCAACGATCAACCCGGGTGCTCCGCCTGTAGCGCCGTATAGGGCTATCACCGAGTCGTGAACAACGGTAATCTTCTCACAGAACTTGATCCCCTCTCTAATGAACTTTGGAATGATCTTTCTGTCGTATGGAGAATCTAAACCAGCCATACCGAAGCATGCGACCTTAAACCTCAATCTTCTCAGCCTAACGTTCGAGGCTGCCCTTCTAATCGATTGAATCAGAGCCTTCTTCGCCACCGAGACGCTGACGTTATGATAGTTTGAGGGGCCGCTTACGCCTCTTCCAAGAACCTTTCCTTCACTGTCTGCTATTATGCAGACGGTCTTCGTCGCTCCTCCATCGATGCCTGCAACATAATCCAAGGCGATCAGCACCATCAAATGTTATTGAACATCATAGTAGACATTGAATCCGAGATCTGTCTTTACTACATTCTTCAAAGTGAAACGCCTTATCTCAGATATGTTCTTTATGTGCGTACCTCCGCAAGGTATGGGTTCGCATCCTTCTATCGTAACTATTCTGAAAGACTCTAACATTGGTAGACGATAGATATTCGGAGCTTCAGGGGCTCTCTCTTTCAAATCTTCATATGAGATCGTCTCGACCTTGACAGAGGCGCATTGCTCAATCAACCTGTTCTCAAGCTCCTCAACCTTCTTCGAGTGTTCAATCGAAGGCGGCTCACCTTTGTAGCCTACGTAGCATTCATCGCCGAGCCATGAGTCTGTCGTCTCAACCCTCTTGCCCGTGACAATTGCTAGGCAATGGTCGAGGAGGTGCCCTGCAGTATGCCTACGCATCAGAAGATAACGCCAAACCCAATCGATCTCACCTTTCACCTTCCCAGCGTTAGGTGAACCTTCTAGAAGCTTACCCCAATGTACGATGATGCTTCCAGCCAGCATCGCTTTCTTAACCTCGATCTTGAAGCCTTCTCCTTGTATGATGCCTCTATCTGAGGGTTGCCCGCCGCTCTTAGGGTGGAACGCTGTTCGGTCAAGAATCGCATAGAAATGCTTCTTCTCATCAGGCTCCAAACGTACAATATTCGCTTCGAAAACTTTGAGATAAGCATCGTCCCAATAGAGGACCTCAGTCTCAGCGATTCCTCTAGCCAGCTCTTCAAGCCTCATTGAGAGCCCTCTCCAGCATTCGAACTCTTATTTAGAGGTTCAAGCTCGATAAATCATTTTGCGGAAAACCCTCTTCCCTTCTGGCAAAAGATAAATAAGCGGGAGCCTCTCTCAAAGGAGAAGGCTGCACTCAAAAACGTGAGAGAAAATGGGGAAGACTTCTACAGGGCTCTTCGCAGCGAGGAAGCTGAGGAGGAGAAGGAAGAAGCTCAGGTGGAAGTATGCCCCATTCAAGAGGCGGATGCTAGGACTGGACTACAAAGCAGACCCTCTGCAAGGCGCACCTCAAGGACGCGGCATAGTCCTAGAGAAGGTTGGAGTAGAGTGCAGGCAGCCGAATAGTGCTGTTAGAAAAGCCGTGCGAGTCCAACTCATAAGAAATGGGAAGGTTATCACTGCCTTCCTGCCGGGAGACGGTGCTCTGAACTTCATAGATGAACATGATGAAGTCCACATTCAAGGGATAGGTGGAGCTGAAGGGAAGAGCATGGGCGATATTCCAGGCATAAGGTTCTCAGTCTTCAAGGTGAATGGTGTATCACTTCAAGCCCTACTGAGCGGCAAGAAAGAGAAGCCTAGAAGGTAGGCTAGAACTAGTTCTCCCGACTTCCAGACTACAGAATAGCAATAGAAGTCACAATCGGTTTTTTATCGCAAACCCTGTATAGTACTAGTCATTCGCAGAGTAGAGTGAACAATCTATGCCAAAGATCTTGGATGTTTGGCCTACAGCCACGGATCTTTTCATAGAGCCGCACAGGAAGCTACTAAACAGATACGTCTCGAAGGGATTCAAGGTAGATGTGGCAAGAATCAAGTATGGAACGCATTCCATAGAGTCATATTTCGATGAAAACTTCAACGCTCCGTATATTGTAGATGAAGTTGTCAAAGGCGAGAAGAAAGGCTACGACGCAGTGATAATAGACTGCTTCGGCGATCCCAGTGTGAAAGCAGCTAGAGAAGTTGTGAAGATCCCGGTGGTCGGGCCGAGAGAATCTGCTCTTCACTTGGCATGTATGCTTGGAACAAGGTTCTCAGTCATAACTGTCGGCGGACTGCCTGTAACGAAGCTTCTTACATCGAGCATACATGAGCTGGGCTTCGGCTACAAGTTCGCCTCCATACGTAACACTGGACTTATGGTCCTCGACATCGATGAAGATCGGAGGATAACTATAGACCGGCTCGTGAAGGAAGGTAAGAAGGCCATCAAGGAGGATGGAGCTGACGTCCTTGTTCTCGGCTGCACAGGGCTCTCCGAGACTGCGCAGAAATACAAACTTCAAGAGAGAGTCGGCGTTCCAGTTGTTGACCCAACATTGGCGGCCCTAAAGATAGCTGAAAGCCTTGTGAGCTTGAATCTAACTCATAGCAAACTGGGGTTTCCTCAACCTCCCAAGAAGCCGATAGCCTACCCGCCTTCGCTCAAAGAATAGCTCTCTAGATGCTGAATTCGATTAGAGCATCTACCATCTCGAAGTTTGAGAGCTGACTCTTCATCCTTAAAAACGTTTTACACCAATAGATTCCGTCAGATGATAGAGATTGAAGAGGGATCAAGAAATCTACACACGATGCATTCATGCAGGAGAACAACCAGACCCTACGACCAAATCTATCCCAACCCCGATCTACCAATCAGCTGTCTACTCATTCGACTCTATGAAGGATGTCATCGCGTATTGGAAAGGAAGGGAGGATGGGGCGGAAGGCTACATGTACAGTAGACATGTCGCTCCAACTCAGCGCGCACTAGAGAAGAAGATCGCCTCGCTGGAGGAGGGTGAAGATGCTCTTGCTTTATCTTCTGGGATGGCCGCGATAACTACAGCCGTTCTGACGCTCGTTTCTCAGGGGGATGAGATAGTTTCGACGGACATGGTCTACGGCGGGACCTACACGTTCCTTAGGCATCGATTGCCGTCTTTAGGTATCAAGACAACATTCGTTGACACGCGGAAGATCGAGGAAGCTGAACAGTTCATCTCTAAGAGGACAAAGGCTCTATATGTGGAGACACCTAGCAATCCGGACCTGAGGCTGACAAATCTAAAGCAGGCGGTGGAGATAGCTGAGAAATATGATATCAAGCTGATCGTGGACAACACTTTTGCAACCCCTATAAATCAGGTGCCTATGCGAATTGGAGCAGAGATAGTTGTCATAAGTACAACAAAGTATTACGGAGGCCACAACGACCTCATCGGAGGCGCTATTGTAGGAGACGCTGACTTCATAACTGAAGCTCGAAAGACGCTTAAATGTTATGGGGGCACTGTAGATCCTTTCGCCGCATACCTAACTTTGAGAGGGATCAAGACCTTGGCGATCCGAATGGAGAGACATAACTCAAACGCGATGGAACTGGCGAAATTTCTTGAAGCACATGAGAAGGTTAAGGAAGTCTACTATCCCGGTTTAGAGAGCCATCCACAACACAATCTAGCGAAGAGGCAGATGCAAGGTTACGGAGGAATGATCTGCTTCGAAGTTGAAAGTGAAAAGGCAGCGATAGCCACCATAGAGAATCTGAAGATAATCATTCACGGCCTCAGCCTAGGAGGCGTGGAATCGCTCATCTCGATGCCTGTGTACTCATCCCACTACTATCTGTCACCAGACGAATTGGCTGAGGTGGGCTTGAACAATAGAATGATTCGATTGTCTGTCGGTCTAGAAGGAATAGGCGACTTGATCGCAGATCTCGACGATGCACTCTCAAAAGCTTAGTATTTGAAACTCTCGAAAAATCATATATTTATGGTAAGAAAACCCAGCCAGCTTGACACGTAAATGAAGCTCGATACAACCCGCCGGCCCTTAGAACACGAAAGGGTTCCACTCCCTGACATCTATGAAGATGGAAAGCCAGTATACATACTGAGCAAAGGCGCTTCGAGAAAAACTGGGAGGGAGGCGCTTCGAGAGAATATTCAGGTAGCGCAGGTGATGGTCGAGTTCGTGAAGGATCTCTTCGGTCCCTACCGAATGGTCAAGATGATCTCGGAGGGAAAGACAACTTACGTGACAAGCGACCTTTTAACGGCCTTCAGAAAGACGCCTTTAAGCCATCCTACAGCTCAACTCATAGCTGGCGCAGCTGTCGCAACATACAGGGAATGCGGGGGAGGAGCAGCATCAACAGTTATCTTAGCCGGAAAGATTCTAGAGAATTGCCAACAGCTTCTCGATCTCGGTGTCCATCCAAACGCTATAGCAGACGGCCTTCTAGTTGCATTCGAAAAAGTTCTCGAAATCGCAAACAAGCTCGCTATACGTTCGAACGTAGATGAAAGCGAATTCATCAAGAATGTTGTGAGAAGATCGCTCTCAGGAAAGCTGCCGGCACATGAAGAAGAGTATCTAGCGAGATTGATCTATCAACTAGTTAAGACCGTTGGAGTTGAAAACCTATCAGGTTCAGAGCGATCTGACGTCGTTGATTTCAAGAAGGCGCTCGGCGGTTCGCTCTCAGAATCAGAGATCATAGAGGGACTTATTCTACGCAAGGAGATCCCTCACATGGAGATGCCGAGATCGGTGAGGGATGCAAAGATCGCGCTGGTGAAGGGTCGTTTGAGGCTCGATAGGAAACTGGGCAGGTATGAGAATAGGAAAATCACCTTCGACAGCCCCGAAAAATTCTCTCGATTTGAACATTCAAAGCAAGATCTGCTCAGAGGGTTTCTGCAGAACATAATTCAAGTTGGAGTTAACGTCTTGATGGTCGAGGAGGGGATCGACGATTTCCTACTTGAGTATCTGGCGCGACTCGGCATACTAGCGATCAGAAGGTTCCCTCCTCCAGAATTCGATAGAGTGGCCAAGGCAACGGGTGCGACTATCATCACAGACCTCTATAACATTGCAACTTCAGATCTAGGCTGGGCCGAGGTGGTCGAGGAGAGAAAGATAAATCGGCAATCTTGGCTCTGCATCGGAGGCTGCAGGAACCCGAAAACTGTTGACATTCTGCTACGAGGAACTACGAATGAACTTCTAGATGATATTGAGCGCGTGGTCAAGGGAGCTCTTCCTACGATAAAGGTTCTACATGAAGATGACAGATTGGTATGGGGAGGTGGAGCCTTCGAGGAGGAGATCTCAGCCTCCCTTCGAAATTATGCTAAAGAATTGGCGGATAAGAGACAACTGGCAGTGAACGCTGTGGCTGAGGCTCTTGAGTATATTCCCGCCCTTCTCGGTGAGACAGTCGATTTGAAAGGCATAGACATAATCGCTGAGTTGAGAGCTGTGCACGCAAATGGCATGAGATCAGCCGGGATAGATCTCGCTGAAAAGCGCATAGCGGATATGGATGCTCTGAAGATGTACGACCTCTATGCAATGAAACTACAAGCGATTAAAACGGCGTTTGAGACAGTTCTCACAATACTTAGGATCGACGATTTCATCGTCGCCCGCAAACTGTCCGAGCCGGAACTGAACTACATGCAGAGGATGAAAGGAACCTCTCCAGAGAAATTAGAGAAGATGAGAAAGGAATACGGCCTCGAAAGCTTGGAGTAGCACTTAGGAAACATATCGGAAAAAAGGGGAAGAAGAGTTTAGAGTTTAGTCGGTTTGGCTCTCGGAGGCATGTAGGCAGCTTTGCTATGGCTTGTTCCCATGAGCAAGAACATTATCGCTGAGTAGACAGCTGCCCTGAGAGGCTCGATGATAGGAACCTTCACGCCCTTCTTGTCAAGCTGCTTCTGAACCATCTCAACCAGTGATGACATACCTGTGCAACTAAAGACTACCGCGTAGGCTCCATCTTCCTTGAACGCCTTCTCAATCGCTCTCGCCGTAGCTAAGGCTGTTTTCTCTCGATCCTTCTCCAAGTCGAGTACCGGTATGCCTATCGTAGGCATCGATGCCAAATATTGGAGAAGACCCCGCTTCGCCAGAAGCCCCCTCACTAGATGGTCAATCTCTGGCAAAATGCTGATTATCGAAAACCTAGGCGCCATCTGAGCTGCAAGATGACACGCTGCCTCATTCGCACCTATAACCGGAATGCCCACGAGCTCTCTAGCTGCGTCCAAAGCTGGGTCGCCGAAACAGTCGATCACAACAGCACTATAACCCTTCTCTTCAGCCTCCTTGACCTTCTTCAAGATCGCTGGCGCGTTCAGCTCTTCATCATAGGCGCCTTCAATCGACGCCGTTCCTTTTTCTATATTCGTCATCTCAAGCTTGAACATTCCTCCAGTCTTCTCTTCGATCTCTTTGGCAAGTTTCTTTCGATCCTCAACGGCTTCACTCAAGCCCGGTGACGCGATCACAGGCATTATGTCCAGAATCTTCTTCTGACCGCTCAATTCTATCCACTCAACATGAAGCAGTAGGCCCATCCTTATATAACGCTTAGGAAACTTGCAGACACATCTCTTACGTATCCAAGAAGTTCTTCCGAAACTCCAGATACTCTACGAAAGTCTTAAAAACGATACGAGTTCGAACAATCTCAATTGTGGTAGAAATGAGAAAATTGTCCATTCAAGATCTGAGAGATACTGTTGTAGGCGCGACATTACTCGGCTCTGGCGGAGGAGGATCTCCGGACAACGGAATGAAACTGGTAGATGAGATCGCCAAGATCAAGAAGGAGATAAACCTCGTAAACCCCAGCGAAGTCCCTGATAATGAGTACGTAGCAATGGTCGCTGGCATGGGAAGCCCCGCAGCTTTAAAAGAGAAAGGCTTCGGGCCAGAAGGAATCTACGCCTTCGAAGGCTTGCAGAAAGTCTACGGATGGATCGGCGTCAACTTCAAACTCGTCATGCCCTGCGAGACCGGAGGATTCAACACGATCACGCCGATCTACGTCGCCGCGGCGAAAGGTTTAGACGTCGTGGATGCCGATGGAACAGGCGGCAGAGCTGTTCCTGAACTAGGAACCACGTTATACTACCTGTATGGAATACCCACATCGCCAATAGTCCTCGCAGACAGGAACGGCAACCTAGTTGTCGGATGGACCAAAGATCCGATGGATGCGCCCTTAGCGGAAGAGATAGGTAGGTACGTCGTAACCGCGTTTGGGATGCTAGCTGGACTTGGAACATGGGTCGCAACAGGCAATCAGGTTAAATCATGTTTGGAGCCAGGAGTGGTATGGAAGTCTCGAGAGGTTGGAAGAGCCATTAGAGAAGCTAAAGCGAAGGGCAAGGACCTAGTCGCCGAGGTGGTTAGCGTTCTAAAGGGCTATGAGTTGATTCGAGGCGAGATAACGAAGATTGAGACTAAGACCGTGGCTGGCTTCGACTTCGGAAAGACTACTATTCAAGGAACGGGCGCTTACAAAGGCAAGAAATTGATGGTAGACTTCAAGAACGAAAATATGATAGCGTGGAAAGCAGAGAATAAGCCAGCTTGTATGGTTCCCGACTTGATCTGCCTGCTTGGACTGGACGGGAAACCTTTGACAAACGCCGATACGAAGAAGGGCATGAAAATAGCAGTGATCGGCGTGCCGGCATCTGAAAAATGGAGAAAGCATCCTAAAGGCTTCGAAGTCTGGAAACATATACTTCGAAAGATAGGCTATGAGGGCGGCTACAAACAGGTGGAGAAACTCTTGAAGTAGAAGAGTGCTAAAAAGAACTTCCTTCATTTCTTTTCTATTGCAAGTCTTTTTCTACTTGAATCTTAAAGATTCATTCTCTGTTTAACGCCACTCATGCAACTCGAAAGTTTTAATAATTATGCTAAGTTGAATTGTCGAGCGTGATGGAAATGAAGAGACTTTCGATCCAAGATCTTAGAGATGTCGTCGTTGGAGCGACTTTTCTGGGTTCTGGCGGAGGAGGATCTCCTGAGAGCGGCATGATAATCGTCGATTTGATAGCGAAAGTGAAGAAAGAAGTTAGACTCGTTGAGCCGAAAGAAGTCGCAGATAACCAATATGTGGCTATGATAGCTGGGATGGGCAGCCCAGCTGCATTCAAAGAGAGAAAATTTGGACCTGAGGGTTACACGGATGTGCTCTATGCTTTCGATCAACTGCAGAGGCTATATGATTGGGCTGGAAGCCAATTCAAACATATAATGCCTTGTGAAACAGGCGGTGGCAATACAGTTACACCGATCTACGTTGCAGCGGTGAAAGGCTTGGATGTCGTGGACGCGGACGGAACAGGCGGCAGGTCTGTGCCTGAGCTTGGAACTACTCTGTACTACCTCTACGGTATTCCCACGTCACCGATTGTGCTAGCGGATAAGAATGGGAACGTAGTCGTGGGTTGGACTAAGAACCCATTGGATGCACGAATGGCAGAGGAGGTAGGGAGACATGTAACCGTTGCATTCGGTATGTCGGCTGGATTGGGCACTTGGGTGGCAGCAGGACGTCAAGTCAAGACTTGTCTTGAACCAGGTGTGATCTGGAAGTCTAGAGAGATCGGTAGGGCTCTGCGAGAAGCGAAAGAGCGGGGAAGAGACCCTGTCGCTGAGACTTTGAGGATAACGAACGGTTACGAATTGATAAGAGGAGAAATAACCAATGTAGAAACGAAGACCGTTGAGGGATTCGACTTCGGCAAGACAACCATCGAAGGAATCGATGCGTATCAAGGCAAGAAGTTGATGATAGACTTCAAGAACGAGAACATGATCGCTTGGAGATCAGAGAATGAGCCTGTATGTATGGTTCCAGATTCAATATGTCTCATGAGCTTGGAAGGCAGCCCACTAACGAACGCCGATATAAAGAAAGGCATGAAGATAATTGCAATAGGGATACCCGCGTCTGAGAAATGGACTAAACACCCTGAGGGTTTCGGAGTCTGGAGGCACATACTAGAGAGAATAGGTTACAAGGGCGACTTTGTCCCACTAAAGAAGTGAAAAACCGCCCGTTTGAGAAAGAGCCTTAATTCCCACATTTTTCTTCTGGAAGCGGCTTCATCGCAGAAGACCGCATACCCAGACTTGGCAATGAGCCCGAACTGTACAGATTGAACGATTCCACTTCTTCAGTCAGCAATCCATCTACTTAAAAGTTAGCAAGACAACAAAAGAAAAAAGTTGGAGGGGTTTTAGACTGGAAGAGCTGCTTTCAGCTGCTCGTACTTGCTTAGGTAATAGTCGTTCTTGTCCGGGAGATCAGGCGAGCTGAAGAATCTGCATCTCTTGGATCTGTCGTCCACAGAGCCCATCTCGCGTATGTTACCTTTTGGATTCGGACTGCCAGATCTCGCGGCTTCTCCTGTCCAGAAGTGGCGGAAGTATACGTCTGGTACGAATAGCCCTTGTTGAAGCCTCTCGTCCAATTCAGCGAACTCCGGGTGATCTTTGCCCCAGCATTCCTTCGTAACCTCATCTATTGGCAAGTACGTCCTCTTTCCCTCGTAGAACCATCCGTAGAATTCAGCGCCCATCGCATTCTTGACATCCTCGTGCCCCCACATGGGTGTTGGATACCCTTGCTTGGTGTAAGTCATCTGCATATACAGTTCCAAGCACCAGTTCATCAGCATATAAGCGTCTTCGACTACGTCCGGGTTCGCGTACTTAGATATGTAGTGCGAGTTGTACCAGAATGATCCTCCATGCTCATAGTTACTGTAGAACGCTGGTGTTCCCGCTTTTCTCGTATCGAAGACTATGGGGTTCCATGATTGAGAGATCCACAGCTCTCGTGTAGATAGTAGATTCACGACATCAGCATATTTCGACCAGAAGGTTCTGAATTGACCAGTCTTGGCTATCGGAAGCAAATAGTCGAAAATCTTGTCGATCTCTTCCGGATCCATGCTTGATAATGCCCCTGTGATCTTCATTTGACCCGTTGCGTCAAGCCAGTTTCCTGTCTCTGTGAATACGGCGAAAGCTTCGTCGTACATTCCGACTTTGCCTTTCCATTCAGGGTTGAAATACTCATTGAATTCAAAGTCGGCTTCATAGCCTTTCGGTGGACCGTAGGGCAGAAACTCTGGCAGGTATGTCCCTGTGTCGAAGTTCCACATCAGTGGCACAGCGATCATCGTCTTGTTCACTTCTTCTTTCGACTTCCAAGTCAGCTTGGTAAATCTTTCAGCTTGCTCCGGGCTAAAGTACTTCTCGGGACTTGTGAACAGAGGAACCGCTTTTTCGGGTACCCACCTAGGGATCTTAGACATCGGGAAAGATAAGAAGAGATCTGCATCTACTAGAGGCCTGTATCTTCCTGAACCACCTACATCCCAAACTTTCGGGTTGGCAAGTTGCTTCTGAGAGAGCACCCAGAAGTCTTCGTAAGTCAGCTCTATTTCTTGACCCCGTTCCTCTTTCCACTTATCAGCAGCTTCCTTCGAGAGGTAGAACGGATAGCCCAGGTATCTTATTTTGGGTTTCACCTTTGGACGAGTCGCCTCATAGGCATAGTATCCACCAGCGCCAATCGCAACAGCAGCGACAGCTACGCCAGCTCCGATCTTGAGGTAATTTCTTCTCGAGACTTTTTCTTGAGACATCCTCTCACCGTTGAGAATTTTCTTCAAGTGCTAGTTGCATATATAAGACTTGGCATATACGGCTAGAAGCTGGCTATAAGGTGCACTTCTTAAAGAAAGGGTGGAAAAAGGCTACTTCGCGGTTCTTGACATTATATATCCGACTAATATCAATCCGACAAATGAAACAGACGCTATAATCGTTCCAGCTGCATACCATTTAGGAGTTACAGGGTTTATCTGCATTTGATTGAATATGTATGTTGCAAGGACACCTGTACCTTTCATCACGAAGCTTGTTCTGACAAGCTCACTCCAAGAGAGCACGAACCCCAGTACCCCTGCAGTCAGTATCTCCCATTTGACCAAGGGCATAGTTACTCTCCTGAAAACGTTGACTGGGCTGGCTTTCAGAACACTTGCAGCTTGCTCGTACAACATTAGATCAGGATCAAACCTAGCCATCATAAGAACTAGACCGAATGGAACGGTGAATACTACGTCCACTGCAACTGCGCTCCAGAAAGTGAACTCAAGATTGAGTTGCTTGTACATTACCACATGCCCCAATCCGAGCGAGACGCCTGGAACTATGAAGCCAAGCAGTATCAGGTAGAAGAGGGCGTCTCTACCTACAACTCTATGTCGCAGTGCTAAAGCGGTCGCGGTAACGATGAGGCATGTGGTCGCTCCCACCGCTGCTGATACGAGCGCTGAGTTTTGAAGAGCTTCCCAGAAGGCGCTGTCGTAAAGGACGGAAATATAGGAAATATATTCGTAGCCTTTCGGCTTTGCTACATACCAATCCAAAGTAAGGCCTTGAATCGGAAAACTCACGCTTCCCCCGGTCTTGAATGAGAGCATTATCATAAATGCTATAGGAAGCCAAACAAGCGCTATCATGAAGGCTAGATAGAGCCTTGCTACTATTTCTCCGAGCTTCATAGGCATCACTCATAGATCAGTTTCTTTATGTCCACAACCTTCAAGAGAATGTACAGTACCACCAGAGCTATCGCCAATAGTATCGTTGAAAGAGCAGCTGCATAAGGCCAAACGAAGTGACCTGAATACCATGCGATCGAGAGCCCCATCGTCTGAAGCCCTCCAGCCCACAATCCGGGTGTAACAAAATCGCCCAGAATGCTGACAAAGACAAAGATAAATCCACAGACAACCCCAGGCAATGAAAGTTTGAAAATTATATCGTAGAATACTCTCCAAGGCGGTGCTTTAAGAACCTTGGCAGCAGCGATTAGGTCAGGATCTATCCTCCCTAAGGCAAGGGTGATTGGAAACATCATAAACAAAACGTACGTTTGAAGCCAAATGATCATTAAGGTATACCGTGTAAACAAGAGTTCAGTTAAAGGCCTGCTAGTTATTCTCAGTGACATTAATATGTAATTTATTATTCCCGATTCTCCGAGGATTGGAATCCAAGCTACTGTCCTAATAGTCCAATCGATCAGAAAAGGTACTGTCAAGAACCATAGCGTGTAGTTCTTAACTATACTGCTCTTGATCTTGAAGTTTAAGATGTAAGCCATCGGATATGCAAAGATGAAGACCATAAAGCATGTCAGAAACGCCATTCCGAACGTGTTGAACAATATCGTTGGAGTTTGAGGTGACGTAAAGAACTTTACATAATTCTCGAAAGTAAGAGCACCCGCGGCTGAACCGGGAACACTCGTCGTAGCATAGGTGGAGATGCTCATTGAAACAATCATAGCTAGAGGGATTATCAGAAAAATCAGGCATGAAATCAGCCCCGGAAGAAGCATTGCGTAGTTTGTAAGCTTGACCATTCTGGCTCCCTTACTTACCATATATCACTTCTTCTATGTTCAAGCCTTCTACTACGCTTGGTTTCTCGATAAGCTTCGCGTCCGCTGGATTCCAGCCGATCACGTAGGATTCACCGAGTTTCAGGTTGGAGACAACCTCAGGCGCTAAGCTTGCCTTAACAGTAACTCCATCTACGATCTCGAAAAGGCATTCTACCGCGTCGCCGAAGTAGTAGTATCCTAAAAACTTCGATTTGAATTGATTCGCTGAAGAAAAGGCCTCATCGTTGACCTTAATGAATTTAGGTCTTATGCCGTAAGCCAATTTCTTTCCAACCATGTCTGGGCCTCCTTTCGAAGAAGCTTTCAATTCTCCCCATTCTGTCTTCACGAAGTAGGTGTCGCCTTGGCGCGATGTCACCTCGCCGGAGAAGAGGTTTATATCGCCGACAAACCTCGCTGCGAAGACGGTTGTTGGGTTTGAGTAAATTTGGTCTGGTTTGCCTATCTGCTCGATTACACCTGTATTCATCACCATCAAAGTATCAGCCAGACTCAGCCCATGCTCCTGAACGTGAGTCGTAAGTACGAAGGTGTTACCAAGCTTCTTGTGAAGAGTTTTCAAATCCTCCATCAGTTTTCTCTGCAACATATAGTCAACATGGCTCAACGGCTCATCCAGAAGCAGCACAGAAGGCTTTATCACCAACGCTCTAGCGAGAGCAACTCTCTGTCTCTGCCCCCCGCTTAATTCCAGCGGGCTTCTCTTCTCGAACCCTCCCAGTCCTACGAGTTCAAGCGATTCTTTGACTTCGCGCTGGATCTCAGACGCATCTTTTCCTAGCATCCTCAGACCAAAAGCAACATTGTTAAACACATTCATGTGAGGAAACAACGCGTAGGTTTCAAGCATCAGTGAGACATCGCGCTTGTGAGGAGGTACGTTCTTCATCTCATTGCCTTTTATAAAAAGTTGACCGTCATCATAGTCCAGTATCCCGGACATAACTTTTAGAAGCGTACTCTTCCCGCAGCCGCTAGGTCCTATCAGGACGAAAAAGTCTCCCTCGTCAATCTCAAAGGTTACTTTGTTCAACGCAAGAACACTTTTTCCATACCATTTAACGAGGTCTTTAGACGCAACGATCTTATCAGACAATTCGGGCAAACTTCCATCGTATAAGAATTGCATTTTGTTTAACGTTCTGTATTTAAGCCTATCGCGGATGCCGTTGGGTCTTAGATAGACAAAGCGGTCGGAGCGAGAAAGACGACCTTAAAAAGGAGAGTGAGGAAATTCCTTTGAATCTATGATTTCAAACGCTCCTCTATTGGAACGTAATCCATGTCGAAGCCGAAATGCCTTGGCCCAAGTGCTGCTATTCCTTCCTTCGTTCTCATGAGCCTTGGAGCCTTTGTGGCGAGAACAGCGACCTCAAGGCCTTCCTTCAACTTATCGTTAGTTGTCGGTTTCGACGTTTTCAGGTCTACGCATGCGCATATCAAGTCTGGACTCGTAGCTACTACTTTGGCATCCTTCCATGCTAAGTGGTTCTCATTCTTGAACCATATTTTGAATTCATGCCCTGCGTAATCTTCCATTCCGTCGATCACGTTCGTGCCGTACATGAAGCCTTCCTTGTCTTCCCAGGTGAACTGCTTTATCTTGCCTTTGAACAGTAGATAACCTTGCGTGGTCTCCACCATCGCTTTTACTGGATCTTCGCCTTTCTCTTTCGCCATTCTGAGGCTTCTTCCAATCTCTATTGCCCTAGAAATCGTGTTCGGAACTATGATCTGCTTCATCTTCTTTCCGCGGACTGGAAGAGCTGCGCCACCGATCAGCCCGTATCCAGCTACGCATACGTATCGTCCGACCCTCTCAAGTTGAGGGCAGTTAACTATCTCCTTGATTACAGTCTTATCCCCGAAACGGTCGAACAAGACGAATGGGGTCCAAGGAACGCCTAGAAACCCCGCGGTTATCTGTTCCAGCTCAGGGACGGCTCTTCCAGCGTAATCGCCGTCAACAGCTGGAATTCCCAGTTTCGCCGCTATACTTAATGGTGCAGCTGTATTCAATCCGCCCGTCTCAACGGCAACGAGCGCCTTAACTTTGGCTCCGAGTTCCTTCTCCAATGTTCTAGTGGCCATGACTGCAAGTTCATCGAACTCATATTTACCCCACTTCTTGAAGAGTTCAAGGATCTCTCCTTTCAGCGGTGCGATCGACCCCATAAAGAATGATGAAGCGGTCATCGCGTTGTTCGGAACATCGTCGATGTCAATAACTCTAATCTTTCTACCAGCCTTCAAGTCATCAAGTAGAAATTGCAAGCCTTTGTCCGGGTCGCCTCCCCCACCTGTTCCAAACAGAGTCACTCCAAATATGAAGTCCTCTATGTCCTCTTTCGTCTTGAGAATTTTTCTCATCGCACAAAACCTCATTTTATAAGAGGTTTGAGGGATTCTATTTATGCCTTGCCGAATCTCACGAGTCTTCCCTATTTCAGAGACTTCTTCGCTTCAACTCCTTGGTTATTTGGAGAACGACGCTGTCGAGCATGTTTTGAAATTCTTCAGTATTGAACATGACTGAGTATTTTTTCTCTTCGATCTCAGCCTTGATCTTACGGAGGAAATCGTCGTCTTTCAAGCATGTTGCATACTTTGGCAAGTCTATCAGTCTGCTGAGCGCATCGATGAGTCTAAAAGGTCCGTAGAGCGGCGGTTCATCTATGCACCCTCTTGCGCTAGTCGCTAAGAATGCCACGAGTTCGAGTAAATAGTCATCGCCTGTGATTCTCTTTTCTTCCTTCAAGATTTCTTATCCTCCTTTGCCTCTCGACCAGACTTTGCCGTACTTGTCGAGAAACGCTATCTTCTCAAGTGGATGTTTCGGAGGAACTGTCGGGGTTTCATCAGGATAGCCTATCATCAAGATCAATTCAGGCTCAATTCCATCCGGCAAATCCAGAATCTCCCTTACGGCTGCTGCTGAGAACGATTTTACAGGACATGCGCCTAGACCGAGAGCATGTGCAGCGAGAAGCATGTTTTCGGCTGCCATCGAGCATTCCGCAACAGTCAGATAGTCTCGACCTAATTTGCCGCCCTTTGCGTAGGCAGTTGCTTTATCTGAACATATAGCGATAGCCATCGGTGTGGCCCCCAAGTATCCCGGGGAGACTTTGCGAATCATATCTAGAACAGTTTTATTCTTGATAACAACGAACCTCCAAGGTTGAATGTTCGAGCCTGAAGGTGCCCATCTCCCCGCTTCCAGTAAGTTCTCGACAAAGTCATCTGGAACCAGTGCAGACTTGAATTTTCGAATCGTTCTTCTAGTCCTGATTGCTTCTAAGGTATCCAGCTTTTACGCCTCCTTTCTGACTTCCATGACAGTAAGATGCTTTTCAGTCTTTTGAAAATTCTTATATACGTTACCGAAAGAACCCAAGTTCTACTTGCAAAAATAGCAGGTAAGAGTTGAAGGAAATGCCGGAGTATCAAGAACTTGAATTGGCTAAAGCTGCAGATGTAGTCGTTCGTCAGTTGCTTAAAGTGAAGAAAGGCGAAAGCGTTTTGATCACGCAAGACACCGAAGGCGATTGGAGAGTCGCTGAAGCAACAGCTAGAGCAGCGCAAGCGGCTGACGCAAAGGTTGCTGTCATATGGCATTCTGCGCCGCCAGGCTTCGGGAAAGTCGCTGACCCATACCTTCCTGAGCCGTTGAAGAAGGCGATTCCAAACTGTGACGTTTGGGTTGAGTTCAACTACGAGTGGCTCTTGTACTCAACCCCTTGGGATGAGGCGATGGCGACGAATAGGATACGATACTTCTGCTTGGTCGGAATGGACGCACCTATGATGGTTAGATGTATCGGTAAAGTGAACTTCGACATCTTGGGAAGATTTGAACGAAAGATAGCCGACATGACACAGAAGGCCAAGAAGATGAAGGTTACAACGCCTGCTGGAACTAACATAGCTTTCGAGAACGATCCGAAACGACCTGTGAGTTGCGAATTAACAGCTGATACGCCTGGAGCACACTTCTTAGCAGGGCAGATCGGTTGGGCGCCTACCGAGGAAACGATTAACGGAACTATCGTATTCGACGGATCCTTCTCAGGCGGCGGGCCAGCTGAACTAGGGGTTCTACAGACACCAATTACCTTGGAGGTTAAGAAGGGCAAGATAGCCGTGGTCAAAGGTGGCAGAGAAGCGAAAGTCGTTGAGAGATGGCTGGAGAACTTCAAGGACCCGAACATGTACAATATGGCCCATATTTGCTATGGGTTCAATCCAGGAGCCAAGCTGACTGGTGTGTGCCTAGAAGACGAGCGGGTTTGGGGAGCGACCGAATGGGGTATAGGCAACCAAGGTCCGATGCTGAAAGGCAAAGCTGGATCAGCGAGTTCACATGCAGACGGAATCTGCTTAAACTCCTCTGTCTGGCTTGACGGAGTCCAAGTAATGGACGAAGGAAAGCTAGTCAACAAAGAACTTGCAAAGCTTGCGCATGAATTAGGAAAGCAGTAACGAAAATCTCCCTTTTCCTTTTTTCTTTTTCTAGGCGCATAAGGATATAGCGAGTGCGCAGTAGCATTTAGTGGCCAATACTAGATCGTTGATGGGAACATGATCGTTCGGTGTATGGGCGAAACGTTCGTCTCCGGGTCCGAATCCGATAGTCGGAATTCCTCTCAATCCGGCGGTATAATTTCCGTCGGTACTAAATTGCCATTTTGTGAGTTTCGGAAAGCGTTTCAGAACTGATTTTAGAGCCGTTCTGGCTTTGCGTATCACTTCCTCCTCTCTATTGAGGACCCAAGCTGGAAAGTATAGTTCAACTCTTTCACTCTTTCCTGTGTAACAATTCAACCTCGTTGCTGGGATTCGAACTTCGCCTTTAGCCTTAGCATGCTTCAGGTAACGTTTACATTCAGCTATTAGCGATTCTTTCGTTTCACCAAGTATAGTTCTTCTATCAACTGTTATTCGGCACCTATCCGGCACTACCGCGCTTTGATCCGGGCTGCAGGATACCCTGTTGATTGAAGCGGTCGCCTTTCCCAGAAACCGATGGCTCGGCAGATTGGGAACGTTCTCCATTATTCTTTCTATAACAGGCAACATCATGTGTATAGCATTGACCCCTCTATCTGGCATGCTTCCATGGGCAGTTCGACCGTGGGTCTCAATCTCGATCTCCGCTCTTCCCCTATGTCCCACCGCGAGATCGAGGTTCGTTGCTTCTCCAAGAACAATATAGTCGGGTTCACCTATCTTCTCTATGACTTTTCTAATTCCGAACCCTTCGCAAGGCTCCTCATGGACCACACATGCTATGACAAGTTTGCCGTTCAGTCTTTCAGACCTTTTCACGATTGCTCCAGCAAATATTATTGAGGCTAGTCCTCCTTTCATGTCGCAAGCTCCTCTCCCGCAGATACTGCCATTGACGATCTCCGCACCATAAGGGTCCACGTGCCAGTTTTTCGGGTCTCCAGGATCCACCGTATCCATATGTCCGTCGAAGATTACGGTTCGACCTCTTGACGATCCCTCAATTGTCCCAATAACACTTCCGAAATCATCGACTTCAATAGAATCATAGTGAAGATCTCGCATCTTGCTCGCAATGAGCTTCGCGATCTTCTCCTCGCTCCCAGACGGGCTAGGGGTTCTAATGAGTTGCCTACAGAACTCAACAAGTTCATCTTTGCTACGACTTATTGCAGACTGTAGCATTCCGTCGATTCTCCACTTGTATTAAGTCGAAAAGATTAGCTGAGTAATCGAACATTAAAGTTTTGAAAGCGACCTTGCGTAGCTCAAGTTTCAATGATTTCGAACGGCCGATCATGTGAAATGTTATATACAATTTGAGATAGAAAGCCCTGATCAGGCGAAATTGGAGGAGCGTTTTATGCCCGGTTATCTCGAGTTTGAATTGGCAAAGGCTGCTGACGTTGTTGTCAGACAGCTTCTGAAGCTAAAAGCTGGCGAAAGCTTTCTCATCACCGCGGATACTGAATCAGACTGGAGAACAGTGGAAGCTACGGCTAGAGCAGCACAAGCAGTTGACGCTAAGGTTGCTGTGATGCTCCATTCGACTCCACCAGGATACGGCAAGGTCGCGGACCCATATCTTCCGGATCCAGTAAAAGTCGCGATCCCGAACTGCGATGCTTGGGTTGAGTTCAACTACGCGTGGCTTCTGTATTCGACCCCTTGGGATGAAGCCATGAAGCCTGGAGGGAGAACGCGATATCTCTGCCTGGTAGGGATGGATGCGCCCATGATGGTTCGATGCATCGGCAAGATCAATTTCCCTATCCTCGTCGAGTTCATGAAGAAGGTCTCCGACATGACGCACAAAGCAAAGAAGGTGAGGATAACTACTCCGGCGGGCACAGACATAGGCTTTGAGAACGATCCGAAGAGACCTGTCCTTTGTGAGACTGGTGTCGCTGACACACCTGGAGCACACTTCTTGACTGGCCAAATCTTGTGGGTGCCTTTCGAGCATACGATCAATGGAACCATAGTCTTTGATGGATCTTTCTCAGGCGGAGGAATAGCTGAGTTGGGGGTTCTACGTGAACCCGTGACATTGGAGGTTAAGAAAGGGAAGATAGCTGCGGTTAAAGGCGGCAGAGAAGCGAAGATAGTCGAGAAGTGGCTTGCAGACTTCAGGGACCCAAACATGTACAATATGGCTCACTTGTGCTATGGGTTCAATCCAGGAGCCAAACTGACAGGTGTGTGCCTAGAAGACGAGCGGGTGTGGGGAGCGACGGAATGGGGCATAGGCAACCAAGGTCCAATGTTCAAAGGTACAGCAGGATCAGCGAGTTCACATGCAGACGGAATCTGCTTAAACTCCTCTGTCTGGCTTGACGGCGTCGAGATTATGCATGAGGGCAAGTTGATAGACCGCGAGCTAGCAAAGTATGCTCAGAAGCTTGGAAAACAGTAAACTTAAAACACTCTCCCTCTTTTTTCAGAATTCTCTTGCAAAATCTTCCAATATTTGAGTCCTTTTTTTGGATTCGTTGATCACGAGAAGCCAAGGTATCGTCTTATAGTCGAGAGTATGCACAGGACTTTCGCTTTAGTCTCTTTGAAGAAACCTTTTTGAAAGCGTTTCGTCAAGTGTTAGCTGGACAAGTATGCCGGGATAGCCAAGCCAGGTATGGCGTCGGCTTGCTATCGATTGAACGCAGAGAGC
>Ga0315308_1000243_pt1 | contig 29921 bp, 25 predicted proteins | sample TDP3_MG_FD_203078 | JGI IMG/M metagenome (GOLD analysis project Ga0315308, IMG submission 203078) | Freshwater sediment microbial communities from Lake Towuti, South Sulawesi, Indonesia - TDP3 | ecosystem: Environmental > Aquatic > Freshwater > Lake > Sediment | place: Indonesia: South Sulawesi... | reverse complement strand
CAACCTGCTTCATTCTCTCCTCCTCGCTAGGGCTTACGAAATTCTGATGTATCGCTAGGCAAAATATATCGAGGCCAAGCTCGATCGCGTGCTTCTTCAGTCCGTTTAAGTAGGGCGGATCTTCGCCATCCATCTGGACATGAAGGATCTCGACCCCATCCAATCCCATTTCGTAAGCCTTGTCCATAACATACTCTATGGGCACTTTCTCTTTGGTGAAATGCCAAAACGAATATGTTGAAGTTCCAAGCCTCATGACCCCCGTACAGAACTGTATCCATGATAAGCCTTTCTAGAACTGAATACCATCAAAACTTGCCAAGGCTCATTCCGCATATCCTCATGTGAGTATAATCCAGCAATCGTAACCCATCCTTCACCTCTCCTCCGCGTCAGTATCGCCTTCCATCGAACAGCACGGCCGAGCATTGAAAGGCCATCGCTAATCTATTTAAGAGGCGAATGCCCCATCATAGAGTGGAGGAATGCGTGTGGGGAAATCTGGCAGCGGGAAACCACTCTACCTTGATCCTAAAAGGCCGATCGAAAAGAGGGTTGAGGATCTGTTGAGGAGGATGACGATGGAGGAGAAGATCGGGCAGATGTGTCAGTATAGTGGATTCTCAGAGGAATACGAGTCGATGCTCAAGGGGGGCAAAGTCGGTTCATTCCTCAACATCACGGGCGCAGAAGAGACCAATAGGGTTCAGAAGATGGCGCTTGAGAATTCCCGCCTGGGCATCCCATTGATTTTCGGCCTCGATGTGATACACGGTTACTCGACCATCTTCCCCATACCTCTAGGACTGGCCAGCAGTTGGGATCCGGAGATCGTAGAGAAGGCGGCCTCCGTGGCGGCAACCGAGGCTAGGTCAGAGGGGACACACTGGACCTTCGCGCCGATGGTCGATATCGCGAGGGATCCGAGGTGGGGGCGAATTGCGGAAGGCGCTGGCGAAGATCCCCATTTGGGTGCGGCGATATCGAGGGCCGCGGTGTCCGGATTTCAGGGAGAGGATCTGGCCGACGCCACCGCCGTCGTCGCCTGTCCGAAGCACTACGTGGCCTATGGTGGCGCTGAGGGCGGAAGGGACTATAATACCGTGGATATTTCGGAAAGGACCCTTAGGGAGGTATACTTGCCGCCTTTCAAAGCGGCCATCGTCGATGCGGGTGCGGGTACGGTGATGAGCGCATTCAATGATCTGAATGGCGTACCCGCTTCCGCAAATGGACATTCCCTGACCGACATACTGCGCAAGGAATGGGGATTCGGGGGGTTCGTCGTAAGCGACTGGAATTCCGTTGGCGAACTAGTCAACCACGGCATCGCCGGGGACTTCGCGGGTGCCTCGAAGGAGGCGGTCACAGCGGGCGTTGACATGGACATGTGCGCCGATGCATACCGGAGGGGGTTGGTTGAACTCGTCAAGGGAAGGCGTCTCCCAGGAAAGGCGATAGACGTAGCCGTCAGGCGAATCCTCAGGATAAAATTCAGGCTGGGGCTCTTCGAGCGGCCGTATGTCGATCCCGGACTCGCCGGTAAGGTCATTAAGAGCATTGAGAACATCGATGTGGCCCTTGAGGCAGCGCGAAGATCGATCGTGCTTCTAAGGAATGAGGGCGGCCTCCTTCCATTGAGGAAGGAGATCGGATCGGTAGCCGTCATTGGCCCGTTGGCGGACGACCATTCAGCGCCACTCGGTTCCTGGTCATGCCGTGGCGACTCCAAGGACGTGGTCACCGTCCTCGATGGCATAAAGGCCAAGGTGGCCGATGAGGCCAAGGTCTCATATGCGAAGGGATGTGACCTAGATGGTGATTCGACCGAGGGCTTTGACGAAGCGGTAAAAGCCGCCAAGGGATCTGAAGTGGCCATCGTCGTGGTAGGCGAAGGCGGCGAGATGAGTGGGGAGGCTGCATCTCGAGCCTCCCTTGACCTGCCCGGCGTCCAGGAGGAGTTGGTTAGGGCGATACATGGGACGGGCGTGCCCGTGATCGAGGTGCTGATGAATGGCAGGCCACTGTCGATATCATGGTCAGCGGAGCACATACAGTCGATCTTGGAGACATGGTTCCTAGGGATACAAGCGGGCAATGCCATCGCGGACGCGATCTTCGGTGACTACAACCCTGGGGGCAAGTTACCGGTTACGTTCCCCAGGACCGTAGGTCAGGTGCCTATCTACTATAATCACAAGAAAACGGGCAGGCCCCCATCGGCGGAGAGATGGTCCTCCAAATATCTCGATGCACCCTTCACTCCCCTGTTCCCATTCGGCCACGGATTAAGTTACACGAGATTCGAGTATGATGGCCTGAGAATAGAGGAAAGGGGAAGGGGCCGAAGCGCTTATGTTAAAATAACCTTGCAGGTGATGAACGCAGGTGATCGCGAAGGTGATGAGGTCGTCCAACTATACCTACACGACGCAGTCGCCAGCGTGACGAGGCCAGTGAAAGAGCTCAAGGGGTTCAAGAGGATAACGCTCAAACCTGGTGAGAGCAGGAATGTCGATTTCACGCTCGCCTCTGAGCAACTAACTTGTCTCGATCGCGAACTTAAACGGGTCCTGGAACCCGGCATTTTCGAGGTCATGGTCGGGAGTTCGTCGGAGGACATTCGGTTGACTGGCAGCTTTGAGGTAAAGTGTAAAATGGTACATAATCGGTGAAAAGGGAACCGGCTCAAGGTTCATCTCTCATAACCTGCCTTTACTACATGCGCTGATTCATGAAAATGATAAAAGTGGAGGAATTCACAGTTGCGAGGAGATGTCCAAACATGAGCTCCAGTCGGAGCTTACTCTCTTTGATGTGACGAACCTCGTGGTTGGGGCAATAATAGGGGCCGACATATACGTGGCATCGTCCTTTGGGGCCGAGTACCTTGGGCCTCTATCCCTAGTGGTATGGGTTTTGGCTGGCATCATCGCGATCATCATAGCCTTGTGCTTTGCTCAATGCGCTGCACTCCTTACCAAGGTTGGCGGGCCATACGCATACGCCCGAGAGGCTTGGGGACCTTTCGTGGGTTTCATGGTCGGTTGGTCACTCTGGCTTGCAGAGTGGATCTCCTTGGCAGTTTTCCCAGTAGCATTCACACGGTACCTGATGTTCTTTCTGCCGAACCTCGGATGGGCCCACCAAACCGCAGTTAAGGTGCTTTTCGTGACATTTCTTATCGCCACAAACATATTCGGGGTTAAGGCCGCAGGCAGGACGAATGACCTCCTCACGCTGGTCAAGCTTGCCCCCTTGGTCCTTTTCATTGCCATCGGATTGCTCTTTACCGCCTCCAATCCCGCCATAACGGCCTCGAACTTCTCGCCCTTTTCCCCTTTTGGGCTCTCGAATTTTGGGGCGGCGCTTGTCCTGATCTTCTGGGCCTATGCGGGCTTTGAGATCTCAACCATACCCTCGGATGAGATAAAGGATCCCGGTAGCACCATTCCCAAGGCCATCGTCCTCGGCATATCGATAGTGATCGTCTTCTATCTGACGACCAACTTCTTGCTTTTCGGCATACGCCCCTGGGCACAGTTGGCCTCGGATACTGCGCCCATAGCCTCGGCAACCCAAGCGGTTTTGGGCGCGAATACAACACTTGCACTTATAGGTGGGCTAATCGTCGGCGTTGGCGCCCTGATCTCCGTTACTGGTTCGGACGAGTCGGGCATGATCGGAACCTCGAGGCTCGGATATGCCTTAGCGGTAGATGGTCTGTTCCCCCGGCTATTCGCCAGGGTCCACCCGAGGTTCAAGACGCCATATCTGGCGATAGTCATCCAGGCCCTTACCGCTTTGATGGCCTCGATCTTCGGTGAACTGAGCATGCTCGTAGACACATCTGTCCTGTTCATGGCCATTGCCTACGTGGCGACCAGTACATCGATATTCAACTTGAGGAGGAAATTCCCAAATCCGAGTTTCCGCCTCAGGGGTGGGCCATTAGTCCCAGCCATGGGGGCAATCTTTTCCATATACTTGATCTCCCAGTGCACCCTCCAACAGCTCGCACTGGGATCGATCCTGCTCATCCTCGGAGTCTTCATCTACATGGTATTCACCCCGAAGAAGGAGCTGACGGAGCTCAAGGAACAACTGCTTTCTAGGGAATCGATACTGGAACGGACATATGCACAGGAACAGAGATTCCTGGCACTCGTGCTCCATCGCATTAAGAGGGCCTACAGGAGGCTCACCGGCAAGAACCCGACGTGGGTCGAGTGAGTACCATCTCGTGTGATGCGAGCGTAATTACGCCAAGGCTCGGCCTGGATATCACGTTACCTTGATTAAGTAAGTTGAGGGAACTCGAATAATATAATAATGAGGTTCGGGACTAGAGATGAAAAAAAAGTTATATGATATAGATGCTTGATGTGACTCATCTCATCGCGTTCATCATATTTGCCGCCATATCTCGACCGGCTGGTAGTCGCCACACCAATTTGCCCCGATGATGTCTATCTTGCCGTCATTGCCGAGATCGGCAACGCAGAGATTATGAGAACCCGTCACCGCAATTACTTGGCACCTCCACCTAGTGGCGCCCCCCTCATTGAGGTATACAATTACCCGCTTTCGTAAGGATTGATGCATCTCAGCCGTTATTATATCGGGATGGCCGTCACCGTCGATGTCGCGGATGGCCAAGCTATGGGCGAAATCAACAGAGTCATCGACCACATGCTCTAACCAACCGCTGTCCCGTCCACCCGCCCAATGTTCGATCCAGCCGCCTTTGGGATCGGGCGGAGCCTCAAACCAAGATAACCTGAAGTGGCCTTCCGAACGAGTCAGCACCACGTCCATATGACCGTCCTCGTTCAGGTCGGCCAAGCCGACGACGGCGTCTGGGGTCCAATCCGCAAAACCATTCTCAACCCAAGCCCCCTTCATGATGTCGCTGGGCGCATCATACCAACGACCCCCGATGACGATGTCAGGGGTTCCATCCCCATCGATGTCCCCAACAGCCAGGCCCTCCCCAATCGGGCAATCGATGACGTGCTTCGTCCATTCAGCGTGGTTTCGTTTCCAAATTAAGATCTCGTTGCCCTCCTTTGCCTGTTGGCGCGTGACTACCTCAAGAGATCCATCACAATCGATGTCGCTGACCTCGATGTCGTGCGCACGCGTATCCCCGATGAGATGGTGCCTCCACGGATCGATTGCAGGGTTCCCCTCTGGAAGCGGATTCTCATACCATTCTAGCCTCTTGTTAACGTACCAGTCCGAGATGACGATGTCCAGATCGCCGTCGCCATCGATATCGGCAAGTTTCGCATCCGTGCTCCACCCCCCTGATCGGGCGATCACGTGTTTGGTCCAGTTCGGATACTCGTACCAGACAAGTGGTCCCCCACTGCTGCTCGCGACGATTATGTCATCAAAGCCATCACGATCCACATCGCCTACGGCCTTGATGTGTGGATTCTCAGGGCCTCTGCTGTCAATGACCTCGTGCTTGAAGTGCAGAGGTCCATCGCTTTTCATCCCAGACCACTTCCCTGAGACATGCCGGTCATCTCGCCCTTTTCACGGTTATGGCTGGAAAGGATATATCTAGGGCAGCGGATGATTCCGCCACAACGCTTGGCGATCCCGATGTTCGGATCTCAGTCCAGCAGGCCCACGTGGTTTTCCCACTCCGTCGACCCGAGGATTCTACCTTGAAGGCGGGGCGAAGTCGGCTCATCGTTCTAATGAGCCTATTGGCAGCGCTCGACATAATCCTCTCCCCCATTCCAATTTATCCCTACGGGCCATCGTTTGCGGCCATGATGAAGCCCTTCGATGGGATCGTGCTGGGGCCTATCGGTGGGGCCTCAGCAGCGTTCCTAGGGGGAGTGATCGCCACATTTATTTGGCCTGGAAGTGCGTCGCTCCTCTACGCGACGTGGATTCCAGGCCTGGTGGGCGCCTTGGGTGCGGGCATGTTGATCACCCGGCGTTGGTATGTCTCTTTTGGATTGCTCGGGCTCATCATCTTGGGCTTTCTATTGCATCCTTGGGGGCGTTTGGTCTTCGTCTTAGCAAGTTGGGATAAGATCGTCGCCCTAGCATGCATCATACCCGCGTCGCGCATCGTTGAGCGGACGCTGCGCGACAGGACTAACCTGCGGTGGCTCTCTTGGAGTATGGGGACCGTCTCTTTCATCTCAACAGAACTGGATGCCGCTACAGGAAACCTGATCTTCCTCATCCTGGCCCAAATGGGGTTGTATGGCCCGATGACGCCCGAGAGCCTGCCCCCGCTCTTCCTGCCCTACGTATTGATCGATCCCGCCGTTCGGCTGATGGCTGGCATCGCCGCGGCACTCATACTAGTACCTGTGCTATACTATTCCGAAAAGGCGAACTTACTGAGATGGCCACTTACTTAATTGCTCGCATTTCGATCAATATCTTCGTATATCGCTGGGGGGCTGATGACCAATCCTCGAATGCCCGAGATGTTTCTGTGAATGGGATCACGCAGCTTATCAGGTCCGTGAAGGGCCGATCTCGGCCCTCAAGCATCTTGATGACCGATGGGAAGACATGTAATGCATTTCGCGATCCATACACGTCGAGTTCCTTACTTACGATCGAGGCCGTCTGCAGTGCGATCTCGCCCTTGGCATAACCGATGAATACGACCCGCCCAGCATAGGCCACCTGTTCGATCGCCGTCCGGTAAGTTTCAGGGAGGCCGACCGCCTCTATTGCCACGCTCACGCCCTCGTTGTCGGTCAGCGCATCGATCCGGGACTTGACGCCGTCGGTCGTCGCGTTGATTGTATGAGCTGAACCTAGCTTGCTGGCCATCTCCAGCTTCGCATCGTCGATGTCGACGGCTATGACGGTCGCTCCCTTATGAGCTGAAGCCGCAACGGCCCCCAGCCCGATGGCCCCGCATCCGAGCACAAGCACCTTGTCGACCTCGCTGATCCGGCCACGGTTCGTGGCATGATATCCCACGCTCATGGGCTCGACCAATGCCAGCTCCGGTAGGGTTAGGATGTGGCTTGAATGGGCATTTCGGTAATGGATGGCGATCCGCTCAGTCAGAGCCCCGTCGCGCTGAACCCCCAGTGTCTTGTTGAACTGGCATGCGTTAACGCGCCCCATCCTGCACGCGGGGCAAATCCCGCAATTGGTATAGGGCGAGATCGCCACCGCATTGCCAATTCTCACGACATCGGGCACCTTATCCCCCTTGGCGATTATTACCCCGCTGGCCTCATGGCCTGGGATGCGCGGATAGGTCACTAAGGGCGACAGTCCCCGATAGGCGCTCAGGTCACTACCGCAAAGCCCCACGTAGCGCAGTTCGATCAGGACGTCTTCGGGCCCCATGACCGGCTCTGGGATATCGATGGCTTCGATGCATTTCGGCTCAACCAACGAGATGGCTCTCATCTGGCTACACCGTAGAAGGTCAGGGCATTCTCACCAAGGATCATACGCTGCTCAGCGGCGGAACGATCCCGGATATAACCGATTACGATCTCCATGACCCGCTCATAGGGCATCACGAGAGTACAGACTGGCCAGTCAGAGCCGATCATCAGCCGTTGCGGCCCAAAGGCATCGAAGACGACATCCAGGTACGGCTTGAGATCCCCCGGCCTGCAGTTCCGCCAATCCGCCTCGGTCACCATCCCAGAAAGTTTGCAGTATACGTTAGGGTATGACGCAAGGCGTTCAATGTCCGTTGCCCACGGCTCCAGTTCCCCGCGCTTTATGAAGGGCTTTGCCATGTGATCGAGTACAAATGGTTGGTCCTGGAATCGCCTCACGAGCTCACAGGCAGTGGGCAGGTGACGTGGATGGATCAGGATATCATAGGTCAGCCCAAATCGCGCTAACTGTCCAATGCCGCGCTGGAAGTCCGAACGTAACATGAAATAGTCATCGGCCTCATCCTGTACGATATGCCGTATGCCTCGTAGTTTTGGGGATTTCGTATATCTCCCCAATTGGGTTGGCAGTTCGGGGGAGCGCAGATCAACCCAACCGATTACGCCCTTTATGAACGAGTATCGATCCGCGAGTTGGAGCAGCCATTCCGTTTCTGCCAAGGTCTGCCTGGCCTGCACCGCGATGCTGCCATCGAGACCTAGAGGCGCCTGCACCCGCATCAGATCTTCGGGAAGGAAATCGCGACGAAGGCTCGACATCTCGTCGGTTATCCAGCCGTAATCATTCGGATTGTAGCGCCAGAAATGCAGATGGGCATCGGCCTTCATCTTATCTTATCAGCTCCTCATTCCACACGACGACCGATTTGACTGCCCGGTCGGGACCGCGGTAGATGGCGTCATAGAATGACATTGGATCGGCCGCGACGTCTGAAATCGAATGTTCCCGCACTAGTTCGTCAACTGGCGAATTACAAAGGAGTCGAATGGCCGCCTCCATGTGGTCGCGCCTGAAATTGATCGCCCCATAGATCAATTGGTTTTTGAAGCCGAAGGACATCGTGTCGAAATTTACAGTGGGTCCAAGGCTGAAGCTGGCGAAGATCCCGTTGTTGTCCAAGAGGCCTTGTTTGAAGGCCACATTGGATTCGATCGAATCTCCGGAAGTGGCCAGGAAGACCTTGGGTCGTCCTCCCAGCCGTTCGGCGATGACCTGTGCCGTATTCGAAGGATCGGCGTCGGCCTGGATGTACTTGATGTCTGGCCAATGTTTTCGGAGGAAGCTGTCCCTCTCCCCACCCGGTGGCCTTCGGCCGATGGCAACGATGGAGGCCTTGGGGTACTTGTCCTTGATGGCGATCGCCGAAAGGGTGCCGGCACTTCCTAGCCCATAGATCACAACCCTCGCGAAGCCTTCCTTCACCGCCTCGTTTATGGCCTTCATTTTATCGAGGCCACGAGCGGCATATACTCGCCAGTTGTGGCCCGCGAGTAAGTCCTCTAGCCGCTCGCGCTGGAAGAGCATGCAGGCCATTGGGTCTGAAAATACCAGGCGATTGGCCAGCTTGCGGCTGAGAATAGCTCCCTTCGGCAAATGCCCCTCAGGGACCTCCAGAAGCATGTCGGGGTGGTAGTAGTTCTCCTGGCTCATCAGGCCATCAGCGCCATCGCAACCATATTCGAAGTAACTCTCGTCAGCCTCAAAACGACTCGGGTCATGGGCGTTGCCACCGCGGATCAGGACGACGGCGTAGCGCCCTTCGTCTGGAATCCACACTACCCCCTCGTGCCCATTGATAAGCCGTCGCTGTCCAGGTGGGAACTTGGGCGTGAGCTGCCCGCGTCTGCCCATCTGCATCAGTTCCCAGTCCGTGCCGCAAAAGCCGGCAATCGCGGTTTTACAGAGCTTACCGATCTTCTCAGGCAACCCAAGGCGCTCTCGTCGAGGCGGGTTGATCAAGTTCACCTCGCCATAACGGAGTGGTGCCTGTGCATCGTTGACCAAGTAAGTGCCAGTCGTCTTTTTAGCCATCATGTCGCCACACCAACATAGATTTCCAACAGTTCGGTATTCAATGTATTCGGTATAATGGTTCCTATCCTCCCGGTAAATGAGGGAATGGCATCGCGTGCATTGAGGTCCAGTCCTTGAAGTTAATTCCAATACAATCACTTATGAGTTCTCTTATCCGGTGGGAAATGAGTGCCCCTGCAATAGTTATTGTGGCATGCTTGTGTTCCATAGGCTTATAAGTAGAAAAACGTAAAACCTCGTAGAGATATCATCGATGGGGAAACCTATACGGCTAAATTTTGATCAGCATATCCATTTCTTTGAACCCAATATGAAGCCAGCCACAAGCATCGACGTGAATACGAGGTTCATCTTTCACACGATGGATGCCCTTGAAGGTCGGGCCTATAACCATCAAGATGAGTTCGACCTCAACGATGTAAACCCAGCCACAGGGCCGATTTTTATCAATGGTGCAAAGCCAGGCGACGTCCTAGCAGTCCATGTGTACTCGATCCGCCCAATTAATACCGGTTATGCTGGCGCTGGTTCAGGAGCACAACGTATAGTGAGGCAATTCCATATCGACGGCAATGAAATCCGGTTTTCAGATGGCATTTCCCTTAAAATGCAACCAATGATCGGCGTCATCGGAGTGGCCCCTCGAGAGGGGAGGTACAGCAATATGATCGCGGGCGATCATGGCGGAAACATGGATTGTAACCTCGCACGTGCTGGTGCCACCGTCTATCTCCCGATTTTCATCGATGGCGGATTGCTCGCTATGGGGGACGTCCACGCGGTTATGGGTGATGGTGAAGTTGGTGGACAGGGCATCGAGGTCGGAGCCGAAATCGAGATCGAAGTCGCCATTGAGAATTGGCAACTGAAGAGGCCATTCATCGAAACAGACGAGGTGTGGGCGACCGTGGCTGCGGCGAGTGATTTCATGACGGCTGCTTGGACGGCAGTGGGGGACATGGTCGATTACATCGGGATGAAGTTCGGTTTATCCCCCCCTGAGGCATTACTATTGGTAAGCCTTGCGGGAAATATTCGTGTTTGCCAAATTGTCACAGCCATGCCCACGGCGAGGGTCGAACTTCCAAAGGGGATGAATATGAGTCCTGAACATTTACTAGGATATAACTCCAGAAAGGACAAAATGTCCTTTCTGGATGCTAAAGTCGCATAGGTCAACTCGTGCGTTGAATAAAGAATAAGAATTAATATGGCGAATAACATGGGGAAGAGGGTAATGTCTCAAGGAAAAATGACGAAGGAAGAGGCGAACAAAATACTTCGGCAAGTTACGGAGGATAACGCCTTCCACTTCTATAAGTCGATCGATGTCCCAACTGGTATAACGGCGCGAAGCCTACAGGAATTCCATGATGTCCTAAGGGTCGTAGAGCCATCCTCTGTCGAGTTCCACATCGCTCGGGGGGATTTCGAGAATTGGGTTAAGATGTTGGGAGATATGACTTTGGCCAAGCAAATCGAATCTCTGAAAAGCAAGGGATTACATGCCGATGATGTACGAAAGCTCTTGATCCTCCTCGTAAGGTTAAGGCTAGGTCGACTTCGTAAAACAGCATCATCATGACGAAATTTCATGAACGTTGGTGAATCAGGACGGTCATTAAAACGATAGTATTAGCCGAAGGTGGCAAGACAGATTATAGGATCATCATCTCAAGATCTTGTTCTTCATCAGAAAACCATGCAGCTAGCGAATTGAAGTACTACCTGAATGCCATTACAAATGCCCATTATGATCTGGTGACAGATGAGGTTAACCAAGAGGCAAAGGAAATTTTAATCGGAGAAAGCAAACATCTCGATAGGCTTGGCCTTGGAATAGATTATCCGATGATTGGGGACGAAGGCTTCATAATCAAGACTGATGGGGATTATCTCGTAATAACTGGTGGAAAGCTAAGGGGGACGATGTATGGGACCTATACGTTTCTGGAGAAGTACCTGGGTTGCAGGTGGTTTTCATCTAAGGTAAGTAGGATCAGAAGACAGGATGAAATAAAGCTGGGTCATATTGATGATATGGAAATCCCTTCACTAGAATACAGGGATGTCCATTATACTGACTCATTTAATGCGGATTGGGTCGCCAGGAATAAATTGAACAGCTCTTTCTCGAAATTGGATGAAAAAAGGGGTGGTAAAGTCAGCTATTACCCATTCGTCCATACTTTCGATATGCTAATCCCAATGGCCTTATACGACAGGCACCCTGAGTATTTTCCTCTCATAAATGGTAAAAGGGTAAATGGATACGTGCAAAGGTGCCTAAGCAATCCAGGAGTCAAAAGATTGGCGAAGGAAAGGGTCTTGGAATGGATTCGGGAACACCCTGAGGCCAAGATAATATCGGTCTCACAAAATGATGTCGGTTATTGGTGCCAATGTCCTGACTGCAGCGCCCTTGATGACTCCGAGGGCAGCCCTTCGGCATCGATATTGAATTTCGTGAACGAGATTGCAGAGGAGGTCCAGAGACATCATCCGGATAAGATCATAGATACCTTAGCGTACCAATATTCCAGAAAGCCACCCAAGAGCATTGTTCCAAGGGAGAACGTCATAATAAGATTGTGCACGATTGAATGCTGCTTCTCCCATTCGCTTGAGCAATGTAGCGCAGAGCAGAATAGCAAGTTCAAGGAAGACATAGAGGCATGGTCCAGGATAGCTCCCAAGCTATACGTGTGGGATTATGTGACCAATTTCGCCAATTACATAATGCCGTTTCCCAACCTTTACGTACTGAAGCCGAATATCGAATTCTTCATCAAACACAATGTGAGGGGGATCTTCGAGGAGGGCAACTATTCCCCGGGCGGCAATGGGGAATTTGCGGAATTGAGAGCTTACGTCCTGGCGAAGCTCCTATGGGATTCGGATGGCGACATTGACGCCATTATGTCGGAGTTCCTCGATGGGTATTATGGGGAAGCATCTAAACCCATTAGGGAATACATCGAATTAATACATGACATTGTAAGGATTAAGAACATACATGTTTCCATATATTCGCCACCAACATCGGAATATCTAACAAAGGATATCGTTACACAAGCAGATTGTTTATTGGAGGAAGCGGAAGGACTGGCCGATGACGAGAGAGTGAAGATGAGGGTGAAGATAGCCCATCTGCCGATACAATACATCATGATTGAAAGGGATTACGTTGAAAAAGATATGAGAGGGGAAATGACCTCCAGTTTTCTCAATATAATTAAAGAGGCAGGCATTACGAATGTCAGTGAGGGAATGACAGCTGAACAATATGAAAAGCATAAGGGGGAGAAAAATGCATAACGATTTCCTCCAAAATGTAATGTACATTGTGTAATATATATCAAGGCAATGATAAAAAAAGAAAAAGGAAAGTGGGTTTACGATTAGACCGGTCTGAACGAAGTGAATGCTACGGTGCCTGCTATTAAGGCATTCAATGCGTCTCCGGGTATGAAGCCCCCGACTAATGGGACGACCTTCTCCGAATAGAGCTTGCTGCCCCCGATCCTCAGCAACGTCCACTTTAAGATCGCGCATATTGATGCAGCCGCCCAGGTCCCGTGTAACCCTCCTACCCAGTCCCAGGCGACTATGGCCATGGTGGGATCCGGTATCCATAGGAATCTGGCCTGTAGCAATTTCATTATGACGACGAATACGAATCCGGTAGTTAACCATGGGACGACCTCGGTCAATGGGTGTGGCGATGGTGCGTTCCAAAATGTAGTGATCCTGCCCTGTAGGTCGTAATTTCCACGCATGGTTGGCGTCGTACTGAATCCGTATATGCCAGGAATAATGAAGTTCATCAGACAGGCGATGAACGCAGCCAGTGTCAGGGTCAAGGCCGCTAATACTATCGCGTTCCTAGGGCGCATACCCATGATGCGATGTGATAGGTAATCTCACATAGTGCTCGATCATACTTCCTCTTGTGAAAATATAGATGCGATATTCACATTTCAAATATTATTCATAGCAAGAGCTATAAGTTATTACTAATTTGAATTCCAAACGAAGATGAAAAGCAAGAAGCTACTCCTAATGGGGAGTAGCGCCTTCAATGCCAAGGAATTGCCCACTGAGGTAAAGGAGAGGATAGATAAGGCCATAGCTGGTAAAATGAACATCATCGTGGGGGAAGCTCATGGGGCAAGTAGACTGTTTCAAGATTACCTCAAATCCAAAGGTTATAGAAAGGTGGTTGTCGGTCACGCGATGAAGATAAGGTATAATGCGGGCAATTGGAGGGACGTGCAATATGGTAGAGACCTGAAGGAAAGGGAGAGGAAAATGATCGAGGATTGTGATTCGGCAATCATAATTTGGATGAATAAAAGTGGAGTGATAGCTGAAAACCTCGAGCTGCTCAAGAGGCTTGGGAAACCCACTTTCCTATACGAATATTCGAGCGATACAAAGGTGGCGAAAGCAGGCGAGCTCGATCCCAAACGGATCTATGATTCATTTTATTTCATGAAAGAATATTACAGGAAACGAAAAGCTCGAATGAGAGATCCCAAGAAAGATTGATAGCGAAGACTCGTATAGAAGATCTTATGTGTCGCATTGTAAATGCTGTGATCGGGTACATGGAAATGGAAGAGAAGTGGATTGACAGGGAGAAGATGAGGGAAGCAGCCCGAGAGAGGGAACTTGAGAAGAGGAGAGTGGTCTATATCAAGAGCGACTTGTATCCAAATGGGGAATTTTTACCCGAGCTTGAAGCGAGGATCTCCATCTTCGATAGGGGATTTACGGTCGGAGACAGCGTATACGAATACGCCAGGACTTACAAACATAAACCGTTCCAGGTAAGTGAGCACATGGATCGACTATTTACGTCATTGAAGGTGCTCAGGATGAACCCCGGATTTGACAAGGGGGCTTTTTGCGACCTCTGCGAGGAGCTCACTAAGCGAAATATGCCCCTGTTGGAGGACCACGAGGAATACAACATCGTTTGGGAAGTCACACGGGGGGAATGGGGCTGGCATGGCCGAAGGACTCCAGCCCCAGAAGGGATGGGCAAACCCACCGTGATAATCAAGAATAACCTCAATGATCAGAGGCTTTGCGCACAGGCATTTTTCACGGGGATACATGTGGTTACCCCGACGGGCAGGCACATCAGCCCCGATTGCTGGGATCCAAAGATAAAGACTTACAGCCGCCTTTCCTATGTCATGGCAGACCTTGAGGCAAGGCTCGTGGATCCGAAAGCCACCGCCCTCATGCTTGACCAGTTTGGCAACCTCGCCGAGGAGACGGGGGGGAACATCTGGATCGTCCGGGATGGGGCGTTAATGACCCCAACAGATCGAAATGTGCTCAGGGGGCAGACCCGCAATGACGTCATCGAACTCGCCAAGAAACTCTACATACCAGTCGTTGAGCAGGACCTCCAGCCTTGGCACCTCTATAATTGTGATGAGGCCTTCCGTTCCACAACTTTCCCCGGCCCGATACAGCCGATCGGCATCTTTAATGGGATCCTCATCGGAAAGGAATTGCCAGGCCCTATAACGAAGAGGTTAGCCAAAGCGTGGAGCGACTGGGTCGGAATTGACGTAACTGGACTCGATCGCTTGAGCGTCGAGGAGAGGGGGGAGTTAGAGAAAGACAGATTAAAGTTGAACGAAGAAAGGTCGAGGCTTTTACACATCCCTTATTAAGAGGAGAGCTTTAATATAGCAGAGCTCACCGAGCACGGAAGATCTAGTTCAAGTATTGGGTAAAACGATCATATCTCAACCTATTCAGTTACCCCTCCCCCCCTACTCAAGGTGCTCCAATCCTTATCAGAGAGAATAGAGCCACTTATCGAGAGGCCCCGGCAGGAGTTAACGTACATGACCAATTCTCAGAAGATGGAAACCCTCTGTCGCCTCGGGAGATGGGATGCAGTAGATCAGATGGACCGTCGGGGCCAATTCGTATCGGATGCCAATATTAAAGGGCGCTTAGGGCATCCTGAGGAGAGGGGTTCTCAGGGGCTTCTGACCAAGATCTGGACCCTAGGTGAAGGCACCGAACGCGATAATTGTGGGTGGTCCAGCTCCTCGAGACAGGACTTGATCGAGTCCATAGCCAAGTCTGGGATATACCGGGCGCCCACTCCCAAAGGTACCTGCGTCCTCCTCAAGACCCTCTATACGAACGTCTGCAACTCCGACTGCGCCTATTGCATCAACTCCACTCGTACAAGGGAAACTTACAGCTACACCCCCGATGAACTCGCAAGGGTCTTTCACCAGCTTTATCAGAAGAACCTGGTGCAGGGCCTATTCCTGAGCTCAGCGATGGGTAGAGATCCGAGGATTACTATGGGGGAGATGATCGATGCTGTCGAAATCCTTAGGACGAAGTATACGTACAAAGGATACATCCACCTCAAGATTCTCCCCGGATCCAGCCGCCACTACGTGGAGAGTGCGGTCAATTTGGCCAACAGGGTGAGCTTGAACGTGGAGGAGCCGAGCGGTAGCAGGTTGTCCGAGCTGTCCACCACCAAGGACTATGGGATCGACATCCTCAGGAGGCAGTCTTGGGTGAAGGGCCTTTCCTCACAACTGTCATCGGGACAGGCGACCCAGTTCATCGTGGGAGCTACGGAGGAGACGGATTGGGAGATCATCACCCAAATGCGTCAGCTCTACGAAGAGATGTCGATGAGGAGGATTCATTACTCGGCCTTCGAACCGATTCCGGAGACAAAACTTCAATCTCGACAGGCGACTCCGGCCTGGAGGGAACATAGGCTCTACCAGGTGGATTGGCTTTACAGGGTCTACCATTACCCCATAAAGGAGATAAAGGAAGCCCTGATCGACGACTTCCTACCTAACAGGGACCCGAAGATCACAATAGCGCGCCTCTTCCTTGAGGGCCCTGTGGAGATCAACGAGGCCAGTAGGGAGGAGCTCCTCAGGGTGCCGGGTATCGGCCCCATAAGCGCCAAGAGGATATTAACACTGAGAAATGGTGGCATCAGGATAAATTCAAGGAGGCAGTTGGCAGAGATCGGAGTCGTTCTACCCAAAGCGCAACCATTCATAAAGGTCAATGGGAACTGCCAAGCCACGCTGAAGGACTGGCTCTGATGGATTGTCGTGAACTCTTTTCTGTTACTGTGACGCGTTATTTGACAGCCAATCGATACGCGGCACGCACTGCGACCAACTGACAGGGCAGGCAGTAATCGGCGACTTTACGCCCGGGTGGGAGCGTCACCTGCTCGTAAGCCGTCAGATGCCCCTGCGCTTGATGGTAGCAGATGTGCCCCCACAAACTCAGTCGGTAGTCATCGCGCAAGCCAAGCTTCCACAGCCCCTCTAAATATTCCATCAACGGCCAGTCATCCAGATGGTCCATGAAACGGGTCATGCCGAGGAATTGTCCCCCTCCTGTAAGGCGAGCCATAACCAATGCCCGCATCCTGTCCTTTCGCAGCATGCCGCTGGAAAGCAGCTCGGGCCAATAACGGTAGTTGGCATAGCTCCCGATGCGGCTCGTACTAATCCGATCCTTGGGGCGCGTTGCGGGCTCGACTATCGGGGACAGCCACCAATCGTCGAGGTCGCCTCCCCAAGTCACCTCTATCGCATCGTGAAGCGCCTGCCGTAAAGAGTTGGCATCTCGCCGGAATGAACCAGCATCCCTTGGACGCCTTAAATATCGATGGAGTAGATATGCCCAGTCTCTCAACCCCCGCGCCATCCATGCATTGTTATGGAAGTAGGTAGCGGTTGCTTTCCGTTCATCCGCTTCAGGGACTCCGGCCACAAGCCGCACTCTGCCAGTTTCGTGCACGCGATCTCGCAGATGGCAAGCCAGACGAGATAGATACGGCTCATGTTTAACGAGCCAATCCCCTTTGATGCCCCTCGCCATCAATCGCCTTGCGGTCGTCAAGAGCTGCCCATATTCGCTGAGGGACGTGCCGTAATAATCGATATTACCATCTTCGAGGACGAAATGGCGCAACCAGTAGGAGAATAACCTCTGTGCTCGGGGAGCCATGCCCCACAGCGTCAGGGCATCTACGACGGCGACGATGATCGGTGGAAACGAATCGTGTCGCCTCTGGGCGTAATTGCCAACGCCATACTTGGGATGGTCTCCGATGAAAGTTACATCGATGTGCGCAAGTCCGATCCTCACCGCCCGTTCCAGAAGTGGATGTTCGAACCTTGCATGTGGTGGGAGTTTGAGCTCACGAGCTTTTCGGTCGATGAGTTCGGGGTCGAAAGCCGGGTCGCCCTCAAGTGGTGTAGCGCACTGGACAATTCGCTTTGGTAATTCATGACCGGCCTTTAACAACTTCTCACGAAACGGGTCAGTTAAAGATGAGAGCCAAACCTCGTGCCGTTCGCCCATGTGCTTCTTCCCGATGTCGATCCCATTTCGGCACTCTACATATAAAATACACCCATCATCAACATAAATGGATATTCCTACTGCCAAGGGGCTCGTAAGGTGAAGGTCCTTCAGGTTGAAAAGTTGGCGAGAACAACTGCATTACGACCCAATCCCACCACTGCTGTCTTCAGGGAACAAGGCCGTTGAATATCTCGTAAAACGTGATCTTCTTAATGAAAGGGTGGAACAATTAAGCCACATTTGGGGATTACCTGAAGTTCAAAAACAACAGCCCGATGGCTCATGGATATGCTCTGGCACGTGGAAGATCACCTATCCAGAGCATCACTACAGCCTTATCGAGACGTGGAAGATGTTCAGGGTCTTGGTGGATGAATACGGATTCACTAAGGCAAATCCGGCAACAAAAAGAGCCGCTGAATTCATCCTCTCTTGCCAGACGGATAACGGCGATATCCGTGGTTTCATCGGCAACCAATATGCAACATATTATACGGGGGATGTCATGGCACTTCTCATTAAGGCCGGATATGGGGCAGAGCCGCGCATTGAAAATGGGTTCAAGTGGCTTTTATCTATGCGACAAGATGATGGGGGATGGGCCGTCCCCATACTAACACACAAATACAATAGGAAAATGATGTATAGGTTGACGAGTCAATATGCAGAACCTGTTGAGCCAGATCGATCAAAGCCGTTTTCGCACAACTGTACGGACATGGTCTTACGGGCATTTGCCGCACATCCCAGATATCGCAAGTCGAAGGAAGCTAGGGTAGCCGCAGACCTGCTGAAGTCACATTTCTTTCTGCCGGATAATTATCCTTCGTATAAGGCATCGAGTTACTGGGTGAGGTTTCTCTTCTGGTGGCCCAACCTCATCACAGCGCTTGATTCCCTTTCGTTGATGGGATATTCGATGAACGACTCGGATATCCGGAAGGCAATAGGCTGGTTTATTCGTAATCAAGAACCGAATGGATTGTGGAAAACAACATATGTAGAAGGGAAGGGGGAATCCCAGAATGAAAGGAATAGGGAGAGAAAATTATTGGTGACTCTATCGATCTGCCGAATCCTCAAAAGGCTCCATTCATAAACATCTGCTTTATATATGAAGCCCAAGCGACGAACTGATGGGGATTCGATTGGCTCTGACATTGGGCTATAAAACCTGCCACGAGCAATACCAACCCGACAGGCTACTCGCCCATGCGGTTCTGGCAGATAAAAATGGCTTCGATACATTGTGGACAAGCGATCACTTCCATCCATGGGCCCACACTGGGGCGGCCTCAGGTTTCGCCTGGACTTGGATCGCATCTACAGCGGAAAGGACCGAGAACGTGAAGATCGGGACCTCCGTCACAGCCCCCATCCTCCGATACCATCCTGCTGTTGTTGCACAGGCTTTCGCCACACTTGCCTACATGTATCCTGACAGGATCTTCCTCGGGCTTGGCGCTGGCGAGGCCCTCAACGAGTCGCCATTGGGTTATGTTTGGCCAACACCGCGCCAACGCGTGGAGATGCTCGAAGAGGCCATGACGGTGATCAAGAGGCTTTGGAACGGGGATTTTGTGAACTTCGAGGGCAAGTACTACAGGTTGAGGAATGCTAAGCTATATACAAAACCCGATAGGGCCATCAAGGTCTACGTCGCAGCCGGAGGTCCCAAGACCGCGGAATTGGCTGGCAGGCTCTCCGACGGGCTCCTGTTGACGCCAAATTTGGGTCAGGCGGAAAGGTTGTTCAAAGCCTTCGAGGATGGAGCCAAAAGGGCTGGCAGAGATCCCGGCTCTCTGGAGAAGGTCGTGGAGCTCCTCGTCTCATACGATGAGGACTATGGAAAGGCATTGGATGCCTGCAGGTTCTGGGCGGGGTCGATGCTGCCTGTATTTTACAAATCGGACATATCGGATCCCAGGGAGATCGAGGAGAGAGGAAGGCTAGTTGGGGATGAGGCCATAAAGAGCAGATGGATAGTGGCCACGACCGCGGAGGAACACATCAATAGGATAGAGAGTTATGTTAGGGCCGGATTCAACCACTTATTCTTCGTAAGTTCCAGTCCCGATGAAATGAAGTTCCTGAAGTTCTATGGGGAAAAGGTACTGCCATACTTTAAGGGATAGGGCTACTGCGATGTCGGGGGGGTTAGCCTTCTTCATGCCTTTGCGGGCAAGGGACGAAAGATTTTTAACTCTTCCATTCATTTTTCGTATATTAGGTATGAAAGGCGAATCGCCAGAGCATAGTTCATCGATGAACCGAATAGGCTCATACATTGACATAATAGTAAAACAATTGGGTTGGGATGAGCACATTAGGGACGCATCGCATAATAATCTAAATCTATTGGGTGAGGGATTCCTACGCCGTGAATCGCTCACAAAAAAATCTGAAATCGCAACCGCAGCAGCAATCGTGGGGTTGGGGGCACGATATGCGGGAGTGGATCAGAAAAAGGAAGAAATAGGGCTCACGGAGAAAATCGTGAACTGCGATCTATGTAAATCAGTGCACATGTACCCTCAAAACATCTGGGCCAAACAGAAAAGAATCAGAGATGAATTGAAAATGAGGATAGAGCCCATCTAGGCATAATTGAATTTTTCCCTTATATATGAAATGGCCTCTTCTATTGATTGGGAATCGATCCCTTTAATGATTTTGATCCTCTCACTCACCTTTGGATCAGATAAATATTCCATCTTTTCCAAATGCTTCACGTACAACTCAGTTGCTCCCCCGCTATCTTGGAAGAGCATTATGGGCGCTTGGGTTTGACCCATAAATGCGATGTCCAACTGCAATCGCGTCCTATCTACGTCCTCTATCGATTGTATCCGTTTGCCCTCATAGAAATCCTTACCACGTATGAAGATCAAAAGGTCTGCGAGGTACATCACCATGCCGATGTCCCTTTGCAGGTCAGTCCTGCCGAGCCTCTCTGGAGTTATATTGAGGAAATCGGGTTGGGTGCCATATGGGGCTATTGAGAATACCTTGCTCTTAAAAAGGGATTCATTGAAGATCTTCAACGCTTGATTAAATGATACATAACTTACGCCTCTGTTTCCAGGGCCACACATGGTTCCTTTCTCCTTAACATTTTCGCACACTCTCTGCGTAAAGTACGCCGTGAAATGCCTAACTTCATTCGTTAAACTCGGCCCACCTAGGACGCATATGATGGGAAAGGCCTCTCCCTTTAACTGCTCATTGAGTCTCTTATATTTATCTTTAATATTTTCAGAGCCTCTCATCAATCCTGCCAAAATCTCGTTATCAAGATCCTCCTCATCGCTACGAATTATCGTTTTCAATCTATCTATCGTTTTATCATCTACAATAGGATATCTCCCAAACAGATCCTTAAACAAACGCTTGGACAATTCGACATTATAAAGATAGGTTGTGGGATTTAAATATTCTTCTCATGCAGTTAAATATGACCATACTTTATGCTCCCGCACGGTTAGAGGGTCTCGAAAAGGTCAGCGACGAGGGCAAGCGACATTTCCAGATGTCTCGCGTTAGAACCATATCCTATCCTCATGTGCCCATCCAATAAAAAGTGGTCGCCAGGTATGACGAGAACGCTCTTCTCCTTTACCAGCCTTTCGGCAATCGCAGTTGAATTCACATTCGCCCTGTATTTTGCGAAGGAGATGGCTCCGGCCTTCGGCTTCACGTAGCTGAAGGCGTTAGAATGATCCTCATACCACCTTTCCAGGATTGGCCAATTTTCGGTGAGTATCCTCCTGGTCCTGGACATGAGCCTCTTCCTATTCCCTTCCCCGAGGGCTAAATTCGCTATGAAGTCACTCGTCGCAGATGTGCAGATCGTCGTATAATCATGATACGACCATAACTTATTAATCACATCCTCCTTGGCCACGATCCAACCTATCCGTAATCCTGGTAGGCCATAGGCCTTCGAAAGCCCGGAATTCACGATCACCTTATCATGGCCATCCCATATGGAAGGAGTTGTGTATCCCTCTAATTCTGCACCTCGATAGACCTCGTCGCAAATGATCCAAGAGCCAACATCTTCGGCGATTTCGCGCACTCCCCGAAGAGCCCTTTGGTCCAGCACCGAACCTGTTGGGTTATTCGGATTACATAGGGCTATGATTTTCGTCTTGCGTGTAACTTTCTCATTGACCTCCCCAAGATCAAGGCTCCAACCATCGCCCTCATTCAGCCATAGGGGTATGGCATTCCCACCCATCATCTTGACCAATCCCCATATCTGCATATAGTTTGGGAGCATGACCAATGCCTCATCTCCCATCTCCATCAATGACCAAACAGCCAATAGGTTGGCCTCGCTACTCCCACTCGTCACGAGCACGTTGCCTTCGCCCGCATCCTTATGGAGAGAGGCTATATTCCCCCTGAGGGCAGAACTGCCATTTGTCTGGATATATCCGAGTGGGAGTTGCATGAGCTCGTTAACCTTTCCCCCATCACCTAGTAGTTCCTCCAGGGTGATGGGCAGGACGCCGCTTTCAGCGAGGTTATATTTTACAACGTGTTCCCATGTTGACTGGAACCTCTCCAGATGAAAGTACTCAAGTTCCATGTATGCTACCCTCTTGCCATCCATGGTCATATGGGATGGATATATCTACATACGTTCTCTCGATCATTCTGACTTCACATTTCATCAGTGCATGATTGGCTTTGCTATCAAAGACTGGGCGAGGGATTATAGTTATTAAGCCATGGCATTCGTCGTGATCAGATAAACAATGGACTTCATGGAAGTCGTAAGGAAAAGGCGTAGCATGAGGAAGTATAAAACAGACCCAATTCCAGAGGAGATCCTCAACCAGGTGCTTGAGGCCGCGAGGCTTGCGCCTTCAGGGGGAAACGGTCAACCATGGCACTTCATAGTCGTCAAAGATCCCAAGAGGAAGAAAATGCTTGATATATCCGAATGGGCCCTGCAGGCGCCCATCGTCATTGTTGGTTGCACTGAAGCATCGAGCCAGACGGACATAGCCATAGGGTTTGAGCACTTGGTCCTTGCCGCCGCGAACTTCGGCCTCGGGACCTGTTGGATAGGCCGTTGGAACGCCGATGACGAGATCAAGGAGGCGCTGGGGATTCCAGCGAACATCAAGGTCCTGGCCGTAACGCCCTTGGGTTTCCCAGCGGAATCGCCGCCTCCCAAGTCTCGAAAAGCCTTATCCCAGATCGTCCATTACGAAAAATTCTAGGCAGGGAGAATAATGGACTTGGACAATAATGGGGACCTCTCACAGCATAAGCTATCCTTTGATCGATATCTCATACCACAAGGTGCAAAACTCCGGTCCTATGTGGAATGCCTTGTAGTCCCCTTCTGTGGACACCGGTAACTGACGTGACCTCTTTCCTATGTTGTCCAATGCCCAGACCTCGAAATCCTCAGACGTCTTGATCTTCACGGTTGACGATACCCCCTCAACTAGTGTTGGAGCTCCACCCCAGCTGGTGCCGCACGTCATCAAGCCGTTGTACCTGTTCATCTCCGTTAGGTCGGTTGAGCCAACGGAGATTTCCCTTCCGCTCTCATATTCACGTATCCTCATCCCGGTGTTCGTCACATAACCTGCAGCAATGAGTAACAGCTTGTCCCAATTCCTGAAGCTATCGCCCTCCGATACCGAGAGCGTCACTACGCTCCAGCCATCGAGCAGTGCGTCCCCGGGTTCAACCATCAAGCCGCCAAAATCGAAGCTCTTCCCGCCGCCGAAACCCACAACCGCTATGCTCCTGGAGGTATTCACGAGAAGTAAGCCCCTTTCCCGATCAGTGATATTCCACATGACGTCGCCGTTGTCCGAAACGTAAGCCGATCCTGAGGTGCTGAGGTCAAGTGAATCCGAGTTCGGCTCGGGCTCACCGTCGACGGTCAGCGCCGTCCTATGCATGAGGGGGGAAATGGCGCCCATGCCCAGGTGGCTGCCGTCGGGCAGTTCCCACGCCATGACCTTTCCGCTGGCTATGAGGTCTATCTCCCGTTGCCTGTCAAGTTTCGAGGTCAACAGGTCGTTTGCTGGCTCGATGTCCCCCCTCACGAACGCCATGTATGCAGGTATGAATGACGCCATCTTTACCGGGTGTTGGTCCACGTCGAAATAACCCCTAATCCGCCTGGCGTCCCAGTCGTCGCGGCTCCCATAGTCGAATAGGAAGATCCCATCCCAGTCTTGGAGGGCCGCATAGGTTGCTAGCGTTACGATTGCCTCGGCGTCGTACATGTTGGGCGCCGGATGGTTGTATTCACTGACGATGAACGGCTTGTTGTATACCCTCTTCAAGGCCAGGCCGGATATGGTGCCCTCGTCGAGGTGGTTGACCATTGGCTCGTTCACGACATACCAGTTGCTCGAATCCCAGGGAGTCCCAGGAAATGCAGGGTGGTTCCAGTAGGCGTGCGTGTCTATGACGTCCAGCTGCGACATGATGTTCGGTGTGCTGCAGCCGACGATCGTCCCAATCGTGAGGGCCTTCACCCCAAGATCCTCGTCGAGGTATCCGTGCATCTCCTTGTAGTATCCCTCCTCCATGCCGTAAAGGAATTCGACCCAGTCCCTTTCGGCGGCAGCAGTCCTTTTCCCATACTCGCCAAGCGTGAAGATCTGCACCGTGGAGTCCCGGAGGCCTTCCCCGTGTAACAACCCGTAGCCCTTGAAGGGCTTCATTGAGAAGTGCACGAACTGATATGTGGTTTTTAGGGCACCGAGGTCCGAGATGTCGAGCCTGGCGTTCGGCTCGGGCGCTGACCCCGTGAGGGCAACTTCGTATTCCCTCCACTCAGGTGCAAGCTCGATCCACACTCTGATGGACAGGTCATCCCATGGCTCATGGGCCTGCTTGAGGGATATGCTCACACGCGCCTCGCTCTCCGCCCTCGCCCTGAACCTCACTAGGTATTTCTCCCCGGCCTCCACCTTCAAGCCCGGATAGTTGAACTGCACGTGCCATGCAGCGGAGCCAAGGTTCGACACATCGATCTCCAAAGCTTTCTGGCCATCCGGCCCCTCGATGACCTCGTGGGAGGCCTCAGCTCCGTCATGAATCTCCACGACCCAACCCTCAATTCCTGCCTCGAAGTGGCCATTCCCCAACATCTCGACCTGCGACGTTCGATCCCCTTCTCCATCCCAAGCCTCCGCGAGCCTTTGGTCGGAGGTATACTTCAGATTAAGGTACTCGTTCCATTTCGCCCCAAGACCATCCTTGAAGGCGCCGGGAAGGCCATCTACGACCCCGCCGAGCCAGCCTTGGATCAATCCTTGCTCGTTGACGATCTCGACGAAGGCAACAGCTGGATCCTCCGCATAGGTCAGCCCCGTGTAGGAGTTGCGATGGGTCAGGAGCTGCCTGGCATACTCCTTCTCAAGTTCCCCAACGCTCTTCATGAAGAAGCCCAAGACCTGTTTATCCTTCCAGTCCATCACGTCTATCTCGGCTGGAAGGCCGTCGGCGCTAGCGAACCCCCTGGAGACAAGGAGGTTCAGGTCAACGTAAATCCCATTATCCTTCAGCTTGGATATGAAATAGTCAAGCCTGTCGAGGGCCTCCGGGTTCAGGTGCCTGGTGTCGCCGAAGGTCTTGTTGAATATATTGAACATTTCCCACGAGGCATCCATGTGGTGGAACCTAACTATGTTGATGCCGAACTTTGCCAACCTTGCCGCTATCTTCCCTGCTTCATCCTTTGTAGGGAAAGCGGCCCCACCGCAGATGTTTACGCCTAGCAATCTCACGCGCTTGCCCCCAACGTAAAGGTGGCCATCTTCCCCTGCGCTGACATATCCCAGGTTGCCAGCCGGCCTGTCGAGCTTTCCGCTAATGCTCACGACCGTTTCCTCACTATCGTCCCACGGCAAGTAAAAGGGGAATAACTTCGCTTCGCCCTTCTTTGATGACAAGAGGAGAGATGAATATAAAAGCAAGAAAACCACACTTGTTACAAGCACGAGTTTTAACTTACTTACCAACTGCTATAGCAACGCCTCGACCACTTTATGTCCATCCAAGGCAGTGATATAAGAATGCCAATGCAAATACGACGCCACTCCCTCAAGGGCAATAATCCTAGACTTCTTCCATATGACCTTTTGGTTCCTCATGGACTATAACCTGTTTAACTTTTTTGAAGTGCGATTTCACTCTCTTGGTGACATCCTCAGATATCCTGTGGGTCTCGGTAATGCTGAGATTAGGATCTACCAATATATGCATCTCGGCAATCATATCTTCTCCGGTATGCCGAAGCCTGATCTCATGGCATTCTTCTACTCCCCTGATATCTAGTACCTCGGACCTTATGGACTCGATTTCCTTCGAGTGGTTCTCTCTATCCTCTTTCTCAGGACCTGGTTCGATGTGAACGAGTACGCTTTTTACGTTAGGCACCTCCTTCTGTATAATCTCCACAACTTTATCGGAGAGCCCATGGGATGTCACAACGTCCATTCCGGGATCCACCTCTACATGAAGGTCCACTAGGAGCTTCCTCCCAGATCTTCGAGCCCTGACTTGATGACAGTCCTTTATGCCTGGAACATTTAGCGCAGACGATCGGATCTGCGAGATCGCGTCAATCCCTGGGCTATGGTCCACAAGCACCTGTAGCGTTTCCGTCGCAACTCCCAGTCCGGTCTTTAGGATGAATGCTGCGACGAGTATCGCCGTAAGCGGATCGGCCCATGGAGCACCGAGGGACGTCGTGGTTACCCCAATGGCGACCGATATCGATGTGAGAACATCTCCCCTGATGTTATGGGCATACGACTTGAGGGACATGCTGCCTATTCGTTCTGCGACCTTGTAGAGGTACCTTTGTAACTGATACTTGAAGGCGATGGAGAGCAGAGCTGCACCCAAGACGATCCATTCAAAGATCCTATACTCACTGTAGGCGATCTTCCGTGCTGCTTCGATGGATATCCCAACAGCCGCTATAATCAGGCTACCAGCTATGACAAGGCTTGGCAGGTTCTCAAATCTCCCATGGCCATACAGGTGCTCAGGGTCGGGTGGCTTCTCGGATGCCCTGATGCCAATCATGACACTTATGGAAGATATGATATCGAAGAATGAATCGATACCATCGGCAATTACTGCCATACTGCCGAACATTGTGCCCACTACTAATTTGATCAGGGAGATGGCGCTATTCCCGGCCATCGCTATCTTTGCCGCTTTCTTGCCTTCCTCAGCTTCCATTTTACTCTGAGCGTCATTATCCATAAAGCCCAGTTACGATCAGCTCATTAACTGGCTAGACATGCATATTGAGTGGTTTAAGCTAATCGGTAACCGTCGATAATACGATATACCTCTACATTCATCGACGTTCCCACTTCTATATCGACCCCATTCTAGTCTTCCTAGCCCAATCGAGACCGCTTTAACCCAAATTCAGGTAGGCCTAGGGGCTCTAGATGATTAACGAAGTCTCCCCATCGCAGTTTGGATCGGTGGCCACCTTGTAAGTTGACCCAGCTCAACAGCGCCCCACGTCGTACATAGGTGCCCGAGCATTCGCCCCGTCTTGTATTGCAGTGAGGCATCGATTAACGCCTTGGTCGCCTCAACTTCCTTCCATCCGCTGGGCCAAACACGGAATCCCCTTTCCAAAAATAGCGGGATCGAAGGATAGACTTCGCGAAGCGTATAGTGCCAGTCGCATATCACTATGTCTTTCGGGATCATGTCGATCGCCTTGTGGGTCTGGTTTTCAGAAGCCTCCCACTTGCCATAGCCTGTGGAATCGGCATCGAGTAATCGGTCCCCCCACATGAACATCTCAATCCCGCGCTCACCGCACAAGTGCGAATGGTATTCGTTCGTGGCTTTAGCGAAGAGTTGGCTTCGGTCATGGCCCTTGCAGCGGGGGCAATGCTCGGAACCGATGAGGAACACCTCATCCATCCCAACGTGCAGTGCATCGGCCTCGAATGCATCTATCAATTCGTCGAACAATTTGAATACGATGGGATTTACCCCCGGGTGTTGGGGGCACCAGCTCCGGCAGTAGATGCCCTCGTTACCTGGGAATTGACCGGGCGTCTCATCGAATTGGGGATATTGAACTAGGAGCGGGTGGGTATTCTTAGACCATGACTGGTGACCTAGACACTGGAACTGCGGAATTGGGCGGATGCCATGCGAACGACACGTATCCGCCAAGTTGTGGGCACGATCCCGAGTCATCGGGTTTGGCCCTCGCAGTTCGGGATGTGACGCATAGGCGTAGTTGTAATCAACCTCAACGACGAGTACGTTCACACCCATCTTTGCTAGCTTTGGAACCTCTTGGGTAAGGGTGATGGCTTCCTCATCGTTGTTGGCCAACACATGAATGCCGCGCCATGTCCCATCCAGCCTAGGGGCAACACGCTCGACGTGAGCACTAATCATGCAAGCCCTAAGTAGAATGCACTAGATAAGTTATACGGCGACCATTTTGGACCTTTGGGAGTCAGAGGGCTACATCCGTGATTTACGGCACTCCATGTCCTCAACATATGATACGGCCAATCATGTTGGGGCCATTGGGGTATCGTTTATATGCCATTGAAACTCTTCGGTCGATCATGAAGTATGGTATCATCCTTCCCACTGGGGATGCCCGTACCGCCGCTAACTTCGCCCATGAGGCGGAGGCAGCGGGATGGAACGGATTTTTCGTCTGGGAGCCCGTGTGGGGCATCGATGCGTGGGTTTGCCTTACAGTAGCGGCCATGACCACTGAAAGCATCCGATTGGGCACGATGATCACCCCCCTCTCGCGGATGAGGCCCTGGAAACTCGCCAGCGAGACCGCAACCCTCGATAATCTCTCCAAAGGGCGGGTGATCCTCGCGGTTGGATTGGGAGCGGTCGACACCGGTTTCGCTGAGTTCGGGGAGGTGACCGACCGTAAGACGCGTGCAGAATTGCTCGATGAGGGATTGGATATCCTAACTGGCTTATGGCGCGGACAGCCTTTCAACTACAACGGCAAGCACTACAAGATCAAAGAGACCAAGTTCCACCCACCGCCACCGCCAGTGCAGAAGCCACGCATCCCCATCTGGGTTGTGGGCGCATGGCCACGCAGGAAATCCATGAGACGGGTCTTGCGTTGTGATGGTTTGCTACCGGCCAAGATGAATAAAGAGGGAAAGTTCGAGGAGGTCCTGCCCGCAGACGTCCGTGAGATGAAAGCCTATGTCGATGCTAACCATACTGCAACTACGCCATTCGACATCGTCGTGGAGGGCAAGACGGCGGGTCTAAACCGCGCCCAAATGAAGAAGAAGCTCTTCCCGTGGTTCGAGGCTGGTGTGACGTGGTGGATGGAAGCCATGTGGGATGATCCTAACCTCGATCATATGCTCGCCCGCGTCAAGCAAGGACCGCCATCCATGGAATGACTACACTAAGTCTATTATACTGGGATCAAGGTATACACTCATGGCAACAATACAGATGTTTTATAACTTATGCCACCGGTTGTGTGTAACGTTATAGTCAATGTGACGCCAGAGCTAAGCCTGTTTCCACTCAGATCTTGTATGCCCTGCGCGAATTCAATCGTACCTGTTTTCATCACGCCTATTTCGCAAAGTGAAGGAAGAATGGTGAAGTTCCCACCCAGTGCTATCTCCTCATTCCAACCAGCATCGTTATATGGGACATCGTTCAGGAAAATGGAATCTATGCTCGTGGCGACCGTGCCCGTGTTGACAAGGTTGATTGAAACTACATAATCGATCCCATTCGACACCACATAAGAGCTCCTAATCTCGACCTTTTCTATCTTCGGGTAGCTGTCGTGAATTGGCTCGTATTCGAAGCGAAGATCAAATGGATAATTCGTATTGTAGACAGAGGCTTGGACAGTAACATTGCCTTCGATGATGAGAACCAGATGATCATAGGGTTCTTTAGAGCCTGAAAAATAGTCCTGAATCACACCGGCCGCGTTAAGGTCTATGAGGGCGTCCCACATAATAGATATGTTTCGCGAGACAGACCTCGTCTCCCCTGGTGACAAATGGATGGGCTCTATCGAA
>Ga0315308_1000242_pt1 | contig 29978 bp, 24 predicted proteins | sample TDP3_MG_FD_203078 | JGI IMG/M metagenome (GOLD analysis project Ga0315308, IMG submission 203078) | Freshwater sediment microbial communities from Lake Towuti, South Sulawesi, Indonesia - TDP3 | ecosystem: Environmental > Aquatic > Freshwater > Lake > Sediment | place: Indonesia: South Sulawesi... | reverse complement strand
GCGCTCCAGGGGGGTCTGAGGAGCATCATAGAAGCGCTTGAGGCGGGAGCCGACCCGGACGGTCTTGACCAGGCGCACCGAGGGCTGAAAGAGGTTCATCCAGAGGCGCAGCTCGTGGCGGTAGAGGGTGTTGATGGCTTCCAGGGCCTGAGGGGAATCGTAGCGGTCCCAGCCCAGGAGCTTGCGCACATGGGTCCAGTTCTTCTGCTCGATGTGGGCATTGTCGTCCTTCTTATAGGGGCGGCTGCGGGTGAACTGGATGGAGGGGGTCTGCTGGCAGTACTTGACCAGATGGTGGTTGAGGAACTCGCTGCCGTTATCGGAGTCCAGGGCGCTCAGGGGGAAAGGCAGAATGTGGCGAATTTCCTGAAGAGCGTGGAGAACCCCGGCTTCTCCCCGTCCCTTGACAGCCCGGGTCTCCACCCAGGTGGAAAAGATGTCGGTGAGGTTGAGAGAGTAGAGGAACTCGCCCTGGGCGGAGGGCCCGGAGTGGCTCACCAGGTCTACCTCCACCGAGCCGGGGCGCTGCACATCCCAGTGGTCGGTCTTGATGGGAATCTGGTGCCTCAGCAGTGTGCCTGGTTTGGTGCGTCCGTAGAGGCGGCGTTTGAGGGCGCGTTTGTAGGGCTTCAGGGCTCGGTCGAGGGTGCGGGGGCTGATGGTGAGCATCTGCCTCTCCAGGTCCGGGGAGAGGCGGAAGCGCTCTCGGATCCAGGGCAGCCACCCCTTCAGGATCGCCTTGAGACGCACCGACCAGGGATACCCTGCCTCCTCCCAGACGGTTTTGATGACGCCCAGGAGGGCCAGACCGTAGGTTGTGGGCCTGGACCTCTTTGGGGGAGCCTGAGGCCGTCCTGTGGGCAGGGGCTGGGAGAGCTTCCGGATAGCATACTTACGGTTGATCCCACAGACTTGGCAGAGCTCATCCAGGATGCGCCCCTTATCCGCCTTAGAGGCGGTGTGATACCGCTGGTAACTGCGTTCCAGGTAAGTCATGGTAAAGTGTCCTCGCATGGTCCCTCCTCCTGTCTGTGGAGGAGAGGATACCCCCTGGAGGACCAGGGGCCTACGGTTACCTTGACAAATGGCGCGATGATACCCCTTTCGGTTACATTATAGATGGCGCGATTCGTCGGTTTGACAGTTGGGACTAAAGATGCTATATTTTCAATAACTCTGCGAGAAAAGCGGGGGAAAGTGTGACCCGCTTTTTTATTTGATTATGAACGATAAAAAAATCATAGATGCAGTCTCAAAGCTAAGCATGCCAATCCTTGAGGAAAGGGACCTTGAGCTGGTGGATATAGAGTTCAAAAGAGAAAGGAGCGGCTGGATTCTCAGGTTCTTTGTTGAAAAAAAGGGAGGCCGCGTTTCGCTTGACGAGTGCGCTGAAGCAAGCCAGGAGATCGGCGTCATCCTTGAGGTTGAGGACATTATTCCCTTCGCATACCATCTTGAGGTTTCCTCTCCCGGCCTCAACCGTCAATTGAAAAAAGACAAGGATTTTGCAACATTCACAGGCAGGCTCGTCCGTATCCTGACAAAATTTCCCGTAGAGAATCTAACCGATTTCAGGGGGACGCTCCTGGGAATAGAGGGAGACAAGGTGAGAGTCAATGGAGGAGGAAAGATATGGGAGATCCCCCTATCAGGGATCGCCAGGGCAAACCTGGACTTTTAGGAATGTGACATGTCAGCAGAATTGCTAAGACTCATTGATATGCTGGAAAAGGACAAGGGGATAAAGAGGGAGATTATCGTCGAGACCCTGGAATCCGCTTTGGTTTCAGCGGCCAAGAAGGCTTATGGCCACAACAGGGAAATAGAGGCAAAATTCAGCCCGGAGGACGGCGAAATTCTTCTTTATGAATACAGGAAAATCGCTGAAACAATAACAGACCCGGACAAAGAAATATCACTTGAGGATGCCAAGGAGATGGACCCCGGGGCTGAGATCGGCGATAGTATCGGGGTTAAGCTCAACATGGAGGATCTTGGGCGTATCGCAGCCCAGGCAGCAAAGCAGGTAATTATGCAGAAGATGAAGGATGCCGAGAGAGAGATCATCTATAACGAATTCAAAACAAAACAGGGAGAGGTCGTTACAGGAACAGTCAGACGGTTCGAGGGGAAAAATATCGTCGTAGACCTGGGTAAAACAGAGGCTTATCTCCTTGTCCAGGACCAGATTCCCAGGGAAAATTATTCTATCAGCGACAGGATCAGGGCGTTTGTCCTTGATATAAGTCAAAGCGGAAAAGGCCCACAAATCCTTCTTTCCCGGACCCACGAGCAATTTCTCGTAAAGCTTTTCAAAATGGAAGTCCCTGAGATCCATGAACGAATCGTTGAAATCAAGAATGCTGCCAGAGAGCCCGGCGCCAGGGCAAAAATTGCCGTGTATTCATCCGATCCAGATGTGGATCCCGTGGGAGCATGCGTCGGAATGAAAGGGGCAAGGGTCCAGAGCGTTGTTCAGGAGCTGAGGGGAGAAAAAATTGATATCGTTCCCTGGTCTTCTGACCCTGTTAAATTCGCCGTGGCAGCACTGGCACCGGCAAAGATTTCAGAAGTAATGCTGGATGAAACAGGAAAATCCATGCAAGTAATAGTACCTGACGACCAGCTTTCCCTCGCCATTGGGCGTAAGGGGCAGAATGTTCGCCTTGCAGCCATACTTACGAAATATAAGATTGACATCATTAGCGAATCAAAAGTCAAAGAAACAAAAGAAGAGGCCCATAGGATCTTCACCTCAATTTCAGAAGTCGGTGAAAAGACCGCGGAGATGCTATACAATGCTGGAGTTAAATCACTCGATTCTCTTGCAGAAGCTCCCCTCGAAATCCTGGTGAAGATTCCTGGAATCGGCCCCAAGATGGCTGAAAGAATCAAAATAGAAGCTCAGAGGCTTATTGAGCTTCAGAAGGGAACGGCCCAGGAGAAAGGAATGGCCCAAGAATCAAATGGGTAGAAAAAGACTTTACGAGATAGCAAAGGAAACAGGGAAGGATAATACAACCATCTTTGAGCTGGCAAAGAAGCTCGGATTTGCGGTAAAAACTCACTCGAGCACCCTGGAAGAAGAAGAAGCCTCAAAGATCAGGAAGATACTCCTGGGAATCGAACCCCTGCCGGAGGAAAAAAAGGAGCGTCCTTCAACAATATTAAGGAAGGCTGCGAAACCCCCGCCGGTTGTAGAAGAACCCCCTCCTCCTGTTGCCCCGCCTCCTCCTCCGAGCGCAATTCCCGTCACGGCCGAACCTGTTGCCCCGCCCCCTCCGGTTGAGGCTCCAAAGGAACCTCCTCCAGTCAAGGAGCCTTCCCCTCCATTGCCTCCAGATAGCGTTAACCCTTCTCTTCCTGTCATTCAGGCACCTCTTCAGGAACCAGCAGCCGTCAAAGCTGTCCCAACAGCTCGGCCTCTTCCCATTGCAGGACCTCAGGAAAAAAAGAAGAAAAAGAAGGGAATCCGTCCTCCGCCGGAGATTCAGCTCCTTCAGAAAAAGGTTGTAACAAAAGAAATCCCTGAGCCGCCTGCGGACCATCCGGACTATAAACTTTTTGATTACTATGATACTGCGTCCCTTTATCCACAAGTTCCCCAGCGCAGAAAGAAAAAAATAATCCCAAAGAAAGAACATAAAAAATCCGAGACAGCACCGATAAAACCAGAGAAAAAAGTCCTGAGGATCCATGATGGAATCACCGTGGGAATGCTGTCCCAACGAATCGGCGTAAAGATTGCCACTGTAATTTCAAGGCTTATTGATTTGGGGGAAATGGTAACTGCAAACCAGATTATTGATCCCGACAAGGCAGACCTCATTGCCAAAGAGTTCGGCTACGAAGTCGAAAAGGTCTCTATCCAGCCCCAATCACTCCTAACGCGGACCCCATCTTCGCCCGAATTGCTGCACCCCCGCCCCCCTGTTGTCACAGTTATGGGGCATGTTGACCATGGAAAGACAACCCTCCTTGATGCCATAAGGCAGACAAAGGTGGCCGAATCCGAATCCGGAGGGATCACCCAGCATATCGGCGCCTCTTCTGTGGAGTTCAAGGGAAAAAGGATCGTTTTTCTTGACACACCGGGCCATGAAGCATTTACAGCCATGAGGGCCAGGGGGGCCCGTGCAACAGACATCGTAATCCTTGTCGTGGCTGCAGATGACGGTGTCATGCCCCAGACCCTTGAGGCACTATCACATGCACGAGCTGCACAGGTTCCAATTATTGTCGCCATCAACAAAATTGATAAACCCGAAGCGCGTCCCCAGCAGGTAATGACCCAGCTTTCCGACAAGGGTTTGATACCAGAAAAATGGGGAGGAGACACATTGTATGGATTGATTTCAGCAAAACAAAAGAAAGGGATCGAAGAGATCCTTGACCACATCCTACTCCAGGCAGAGGTCCTTGATCTGAAGGCAGATCCTCAGAAACCCGCCACAGGAACGGTCATCGAGGCAAGGCTTGACAGGGGTCGTGGATCAGTGGCAACCCTCCTTGTCAAGGAAGGAACGCTCAAGGTAGGAGACCCTATTGTTGTCGGCCAGTTCGGCGGCAAGGTCAGGGCCATGATAGATGAAAAGGGAAATAGGATAACAAAAGCAACCCCTTCAACGCCCGTAGAGGTCATTGGGCTCTCAGGTGTTCCAAATGCCGGAGAGACATTCTCTGTGACCAAAGACGAAGAGATAATGAGACAATTCATTAAACTTGAGGAAGTAAAAACAAAAGCGTCTGCTGCATCTGTTCAGGGAAAGGTCACTCTTGAAGATGTATATAAACAAATGGAGGAGGGATCGAACAAATACCTGAACATCGTCCTGAAGACCGATGTGGTGGGCTCTGCCGAGGCCATTCAGGAGGCCCTCAAAAAACTCCATACGGATACAATCAAGCTTTCCGTCGTTCACTCGGGAGTGGGGGGCATTACAGCCAACGATGTCATGCTCGCCTCGGCATCCAAAGCTATCGTGATCGGTTTTAATGTAAGACCCGATTCCAAGGCATCTGAAATTGCTGAAAGGGATAAAGTTGAAATCAGGACATACAACATAATCTACGAGCTCATTTCTGACATACAGAAGGCAATGGTGGGGCTCCTGGAGCCGACATTCAAGGAAAAGGTCGTTGGACGCGCTGTTGTGAAAGAGATCTTCAACATCAGCAAGGTCGGAACTATTGCCGGAAGTCTTATCAGCGAGGGAAAAGTCGTCAGGGGAATGTCAGCACGCATCCTGAGAGATTCTTCAATAGTTTATACAAGCAGGATATCTTCTTTGCGGCGTTTCAAGGATGATGTTAAGGAGGTATTGAACGGACTCGAATGCGGAATTGGAATAGAAAACTTCAATGACATCAAGAAGGGAGACACCATAGAGACATTCGAAATGGAAAAGATTGCTCCCAAGCTCGAGCAGAAACCGTAATTATGGTTGTCGGGATCTGTCATCTTGACCTTCACCTTCACGGGAACCAAAGCCTTAAGGAAAAAAGGCAAGTCCTGAGGACTCTTTCTGAAAAGGTGAAGGCGCGATTTAATGTTTCCATAGCAGAAGTGGGCGACACCGATCTGTGGCAGAGGGCCAAATTAGGTCTTGCGGTCGTGGGAACAGATCAAAACCATCTGAACTCCACCCTGAGCAGGATGATGAATTATATTGATAATTTGAATCTCGCCCAGGTCATTGATTCAACCACAGAGATAGTCCATTATTGAAGAAGATATGGGATACAAACGAACAGAACGAATAGGAGAGCTTCTAAGAGAGGAAATCTCTCAGATCCTTCTAAGGGGGGCCAAAGACCCAAGAATAGGAATGATATCTTTGACCGCCGTCAAGGTTACCGGGGACCTTTCCATTGCAAAGGTCTATTTTGTTGTCAATGGTGGCGAGGAAGAAAAAAGGCGCTGCCTTGAAGGGCTTAAAAGCGCCAGGGGATTCATCAGAAGAGAACTAAGAAGAAGAATAACAGTGAAGACAATCCCCGAAGTAGATTTTTGTTACGACGATTCCCTTGATTATGGAGACCGCATCGAAACATTGCTGCGAAGCATTAAATCAGAAACCACTTGAGGCTGACATAAAAAAAATCCTTAAGGAGCTGAAAGAAGGAAAAAGTTTTCTTGTCCTCTCACATCAGAATCCAGAAGGTGATGCCCTGGGTTCAACCCTCGCAATGGCCTTTGCCCTTAAAAGCCTGGGGAAATCCGTGACCACCTTCAATCAGGATGGCGTTCCTGACAACTTAATGTTTCTGCCTGGAGCGCATGATGTCTCTACTTCGCTCTCTCCTGATGGACGCTACGATGTAATAGTTGCTGTGGACTGCGGGGATCCCGAGCTTATCGGCGACACCTTTACCAGGTGGAGAAAAAGCATAAGAAAATCTCCTTCTATCATTGTTATAGACCACCACAAAACCAACAAGGGATTCGGGAATCTGAACTATGTTGATCCCGGGGCCAGCTCTACTGGTGAGATAATCTATGGTCTCCTCAGGAAAATACCCGTGGAGATCACTCGCCCTATCGCAATACACATTTATACAGCCATCTTGTGCGACACCGGCTCTTTTCGCTATTCCAACACAACACCCCTGGCTTTCAAGATCGTTGAGGAAATGGTGAGGAAAGGAGCAGATCCCTGGAACATATCGCAACATGTTTTCGAAACCCAGCCCCTTAGGCGCCTCAAGCTTCTTGCTCTTGTCCTTAAAACCCTGGAGGTGACTCCTGATGGAAAGGTAGCTTCCGTTACATTACTGCGCAAGATGTATGAAAAGACAGGCGCAAGAAAAGAGGATGCGGAAGAATTTATCAACTATACACGATCAATTGATGGTGTTGAGGTTGGCATCCTTTTTCGGGAGGAAAAGGAGAAAAAATTTCGCATAAGCTTCCGCTCCAAGCGATCTGTTGATGTAGCGCATATCGCCCAGGAGTTCGGAGGTGGGGGCCATCACAGCGCAGCAGGATGTTCCGTAGAAGGAACATTGGATGAGGTAAAAGAAAAGGTATTAGGCACTGTCAGAAGACATATCAAAAGCACATGACCGGAGTCCTTGTCATAGACAAAGCAAAGGGGATGACATCTCACGATGTCGTAGCTGCAGCAAGGAAGGCCCTTGCCATGAAGAGAATTGGCCATTCAGGGACGCTCGATCCTATCGCCACGGGGGTCCTGCCACTATTGATAGGGGAAGCAACAAAGCTCTCACCATGGCTCACTGCAGGGGAGAAAGAATATAAAGCTACACTATTACTGGGTGTTGAAACTGACACGCTGGATTCCGAAGGAAAGGTTCTCAGGACATCTCAATTAGATAATGTGGACGAAAGGATGATCAGGGATGCTTTCTCCGGCTTCCAGGGTGTTATCAGGCAAACACCTCCGCTTTTTTCATCGGTGAAGATCCATGGACGGCCGCTTTACGAATATGCGCGAAAAGGCCATGCTGTTGTTCCTCCCGAAAGGCAAGTGACCATTTATTCTATGAAGGTTACGGGAATAGATCTTCCCCATGTGGAGTTCCAGGTTTCATGCTCAAAAGGGACCTTCATACGCCAGCTTGCCTCTGATATAGGAAAGGAACTCGGATGCGGCGCTCACCTGACATCTCTCAGGAGAATACGAAGCGGACCCTTCACCCTAACGCAGGCGATAACAATAGAACAGATGAAGGTACTATCCCGAGAGGGAAAAGTTCAATCATATCTCATCCCCATGAACCAGGCTCTCAGCGGCCTGACCGTCATTTCCGTTACACAGGAGGTAGCAGAATCAGTCAGATGCGGCCGTCCGTTTGACGGGGGAAACGCCTTCCTGAAGACAGGGGAAAAGGGCATGGTTTTGAACAAGGATAGAGGCGAAGACCTTGTGGCAATCGTGGAAGGGCGCGGAGAAGGGCTGCCAATGAAAACGCTGCGGGTCTTCAATACTGAAAAGTAACAAAGAGGAGGATATATGCCGTTGGAACAAACCAAGAAAAAGGTCGTCATCGAACAGTTTAAGCTTCACGAAAAAGACACCGGTTCGCCAGAGGTCCAGGTCGCCTTGCTCACAACCAGGATCAACGAACTCGGCGAACATTTCAAGGTTCACCATAAGGACCACGGCTCACGAAGGGGGCTCTTAAAGCTTGTCGGAAAGAGAAGGAGACTCCTGGAATATCTCAAAAAAACCCAGAACGAGCGATATATCAAACTCATCGAGCGCCTTGGTTTGAGAAAATAAGTGCTTTATAAGAAAAGAGGAAAACAATGATAAAAAAAGTAGAATTGGAGTTCGGAGGACGTCCCTTTGTAGCAGAAATCGGCCGTTTTGCCCAACAGGCCGATGGATCCGCATTCATAAGCCATGGGGAAACCGCAGTCCTTGTCACGAGCGTATCGGTCCGGGAACCCTATCCCGATACAGATTTTGTTCCACTTACAGTTGATTATCAGGAAAAACTTTTTGCAGCGGGGAAAATCCCGGGCGGATATTTCAAACGGGAAGGACGCCCAAGCGAAAAAGAAGTCCTGACATGCCGCCTCATTGACCGTTCCCTGAGGCCCCTCTTCCCAAAGGGGTATTCTTACGAGACACAGATCGTCGCCACTGTCGTTTCCGCAGACCAGGATAATGATCCGGATGTCGTTGCAATAACAGGCGCTTCTCTTGCACTTCAAGTTTCGGACATACCATTTTCAGGACCTATCGCCGGAGCGAGGGTAGGAAGAATAAACGGCGGATTTATTATAAATCCCACGGAAGACCAGATTACAGAGAGCGATATGGACATAGTAGTGGTTGCAAGCAGGGAGGCAATCGTAATGGTTGAGGGAAGCATAAAAGAACTTCCTGAAGATGTTGTCCTCGAAGCCATTCTATTTGGACAGCAGGCTGTTACCCCTCTGCTGGACATGCAGGATGAGCTTACGAGAAACATTGGAATTTCTAAAAGACCATTCACACCCGGATCATTAGCGGACACCGTCCAGGAGATAGAAGCCAGGATCTCACAAACTCTTCTCGATGCCATGAGGATCCCGAGGAAGAAAGAGAGGGGAGAGAAGATCGAACAGATCAAGCAGCAGCTTCAGAAGGAGCTTGGGGAAGGGGACGAAAACAAAATCATCGCTATCCAAAAAGCATTTCCCGAGGTTGAAAGGCGTGTCGCCCGCAACTATCTCGTCAGGGAAAGAAAAAGAATAGACGGACGAGGCCTTGATGAGATCAGAAATGTGGCATGCGAGGTTGGCTTACTCCCAAGGACACATGGATCGGCCCTCTTCAGCAGGGGAGAAACCCAGGCACTCGTTGTCACAACACTCGGAACAAAAGAGGACTTCCAGATCATAGATGCCCTTGAAGGGGATCAGACAAAGAGGTTCATGCTCCATTATAATTTTCCCCCATTTTCTGTAGGAGAGGCAAAGCCTCTTCGATCGCCAAGCCGCCGCGAGATCGGCCACGGTGCTCTTGCAGAAAGGGCTCTTTTATCAATCCTTCCATCCGAAGAAGAATTTCCCTACGCCATAAGGATTGTGTCGGACATCCTGGAATCCAATGGCTCGTCCTCTATGGCGACGGTATGCGGAGGCAGCCTTTCCCTTATGGACGCAGGCGTCCCTGTCAAGGCACCAGTAGCTGGAATTGCAATGGGCCTTGTTCTTGAAGGAAGCAGCTCTTTCATCCTCTCCGACATACTTGGAGACGAGGATCATATCGGAGACATGGACCTTAAGGTTGCAGGAACATCCAAAGGGATTACTGCGATCCAGATGGACATCAAGGTTAAAGGAGTGACCAGAACGATCTTTGAACAGGCTCTTGCCCAGGCCAGGCATGGACACCTTAAGATCCTTGATATCATGCATCACGCTATTAGCGCCCCAAGAGCGGAACTCTCTCCATATGCGCCCCGTATCGTAACCTTCAAGATAGATACCGAGAAGATCAAAACACTTATTGGGCCGGGAGGGAAAACCATCAAGGGACTTCAGGAAGAAACAGGGGTTGATATAGATGTTGAGAATGACGGAACGGTAAGTGTCGCATCCACAAACCCCGAAGCGGCAGCCAGTGCCATCTCAAAAATCAAGGCTTTGACCCAGAGCGTTGAGGTTGGGAAAATTTACCTCGGAAAGGTCAAAAAGATCGCCGAATTTGGTGCATTCGTAGAGATACTCCCCGGCACACAGGGACTTATTCACATTTCGCAACTCTCCACACAGAGGATTAAAAAGGTCAGGGACATCCTCAAGGAGGGGGACGAGGTCCTGGTGAAGGTCCTGGAGATCGACCGGATGGGAAAAGTCCGTCTCTCGCGGAAAGAAGCGCTTGGAAAGGTAGTGCCGGAAAAAGAGCATGTATCATAAGACAACGCTTCCAAGCGGGGTCCGTGTTTTAACAGAAGAAGTTCCTTCTGTATTTTCTGTGTCAATAGGCATATGGGTAACATGCGGCTCCCGCTACGAGCTTGAGGCCGAAAGGGGCATATCGCACTTCATAGAGCACCTCCTCTTTAAAGGAACAAAAACAAGAACAGCACAGGACATTGCCAGAGAAATTGATTCCCTCGGTGGTATACTCAATGCATTCACTTCAAAGGAATACACCTGTTTTTTTGCCAAGGTATTGGAAAACCATCTTCCCAGGGCAGTAGAACTTCTCGCCGACACCTTTCAGAACTCAATTTTCCCTCCGGAGGAAATGGAAAGAGAGCGGCAGGTGATCCTTCAGGAAATCCATCAGATCCAGGATTCTCCTGACGACTACATCCATGACCTCTTCTATAAGACGATCTTCTATGGTCATCAATTGGGGTATCCCATAACAGGAGCAGAGGACGTCATTAAAAAACTATCCAGAGATAATATAGGTTCCTTTATGTCCAGTGCATACACTGCCCCCCGTGTAATTGTATCGGCTGCCGGAAAACTTACGCATGGAAAGATTCTGGATCTCGTAGGAGACTCCTTTGCCCATCCCGGGCCTGATCCGGGAACTTCTTCGTCCCCTCCCTCCCCTGTTTCTAACTTCCTCTCGGTAAATTTTAGGGACCTGGAACAGGTCCACTGCTGCCTCGGAATCAGGGGACTCCCTGTTAACCATGATCAGCGCTACACCTTTCACCTTCTCTCAACAATACTCGGCGGCGGCATGAGCAGCAGGCTCTTTCAAGAGATAAGAGAGAAACGGGGATGGGCCTATTCCATCTACTCTTTTGTATCATCCTATCTGGATACAGGATTACTTGTAGTCTATTTTGCTTCAGGAGAGAAAAGGGTAAAAGATATCTCTCTTCTCTGTGCAGACTCTTTAAAGGAGTTCTCCGTCAAGGCCGTCACTGATGACGAGCTCGCAAGAGCCAAGGAACAGCTCAAAGGACACTTGCTTCTGTCTATGGAAAGCTCTGACAGCAGGATGACGAAACTGGCAAGAGGAGAGATATACTTTGGACGATATATTACCGTTGAAGATATCATCTCGGGAATTGACAAAGTGACAGCAGAAGATGTCCGTGCATTGGCCAAAGAATTATTCCAAAACAACACGCTATGCATGGCAACGCTTGGTCCCATCCGCGAGGACCAGCTATTTCACGAGCGCTTGTCTCTCGATGTTTGAACCCTACAAACCGTAAAATGATCGGTTATTTCGGTTCGAATATTTCTTGACATATCTTGATTGCATATTGTAACTTCTGCTACGGTTAATTTAATGGATACTATTGCCACTATATGCCCATTTTGTGGGTGTGGAAGCGGTACATACCTGAGGATTAATGACGACGAAGTTGTTGGAGCCTACCCAATCCTCAACCATCCTATCAACAAGGGAAAACTCTGTGTAAGGGGATGGTGGAGCAATCAATGTCTCAAAAGTCCTTTAAGATTGAAAAGCCCGATGATCAGAAAGGGAGAGTCCCTTAAAGAAGTAGAATGGGATGAGGCACTGGATTTTTGCTCTTCAAAACTTCTTGAGATAAGAAAAAGCTCTGGAGGACACTCCCTTGGGGTCATTGGTTCCCCTTCTCTCACCAATGAAGACGCCTTCGTCCTGATGAAATTTGCAAGGACCATTCTGAAGACAAACACTGTGGATGGTTCCTATCGTTTCTCCTCTTCAGCTACGATCTCCCTTCTGAATCAGTCATTAGGACTTTGGACAAATGGAATTGCATCCTTTGATAATCTTGAAAAAGCCAATGCTGTTATCGTAATCGGCGGCAATATATTCCAAGAATTCCCTGATGTTGTTGGTGCGAGGATTCTAAAAGCAAGTGATAATGGGGCAAAGATCATCCTTATAGACCCCTTAAGGGAAAAACCCCAGAGATTTGTTAACATCCATCTCAAACCAAGGCCCCCTGCCCTCATTTCTCTCATCAATGCCATGTCAAATTATATTATAGAGAATGGACTTTCAAAATTTGAAGCAGGCAAGGAATATATTAAGAAAATAAAGGGCTTTGCCATGGAATTTCCTGGAATCCCAACAGGCGCTATAGAGGAGGCAACAAAAATCTATGCTCAGAGCAACAATTCAATAATTGTATATTGCAGTGATGAATTGATTGATCCCAATTTGATAAGGTCTCTCATAAACCTTGCAATACTTTCCGAACATATTAATGGCCCGGAACAAGGGCTAATCCCAATAAGCCGATCTCCAAATCTCCAGGGTGTCTGTGATATGGGCCTCGTCCCGGATTTGCTCAGCGGTTATCAAGATATTGACAAGGAAGAGGCAAAGGCCCCATTTGAGAAGCACTGGGGTGTTAAGCTGCCTTTGGATAAAGGATTGACAGTTCATGAGGCATTGGACCCCGATCAAAAGGTAAAGGGTTTGCTTATTGCAGGCGATGACCTGCTGGGGAAGCTGCCTTCACCCGAACTTATTAAAACCCTCAAGCAAATGGATTTCATCGCTGTTTTTGATGCTTTCCTAACGGACACTGGCAACCTGGCCCATGTGGTATTTCCGATACCCACTCCAGGGGAGCGCGATGGAACATTCACAAATCTTGAGGGAAGGGTCCAAAGCCTGGGGAAAATAGGGGATTCAAAGACAGGTAAGCCTCTGTGGAGCATCCTGTCTCAACTATCGGACAAAATGAAGCATCCCATGAAATATGCTTCTGAGCAAGCCATATTTGAGGAAATAAAGGCGCTCACTCCCCTTTATAGCCAGGTATCATTAAATGAAAAAGCGGGTATGTTTTTACCCCGAAAGAAAAGCAAACCGAAGTTGTTTGTTGTTGATGAGACACCAGTTAATGAGCCCCCCAGGGAGCTCCCCTTTTCATTGGCAGTCAAAAATACTTTAAATTTCTGGAGCCGGAACACTATTGTTAAAGCCTCACCCATATTAAAAAGGGAGTATCTTGAGGAGAGGACAGAGACCAAGATCAATCCAGATGACTCAAAATCTCTGGGACTCCGCCCTGGAGACAAATTAAAGATTACCTCAAAGGATGGAGAGGTAGTTGCTTCTGTGGGGCTTGACAATTCTGTGGTAGAAGGAACTGTGGTTTTTCATTTTCATTTTGTTGACTCAATTTCAAGCCTACTTGGCAAAGGCAAAGTCGATCCACAAACAAAAGGGATATATTACAAGGATACATTCGTCAGGGTGGGAAAGGCATAATGGAAATAGGTCAAAAACTCGTCATTAAAAAAGACAAATTGAATTCCTGGGTGGAGAGGCTAATGAAGATCGGGGATGTTGTAGCTCCGGTCAAGGAAAATGATGAATTCTTTTTCAAGCCCATCCGGGATATAAAAAAATACACAATGAATCACGATATTCCATATATTCCGCCAAAGGACCTTATATTTCCTCAGTCAGAGAATATATTTGAATACACACGAAACAACAAAGGGCTTCAAATTAAACCATTATTTGAAGGGAAAAAACAGATTGTCCTGGGAATCCGCTCATGCGATGTTGAAGCTGCGGCTTATGTTGATCATTTTTTCAGAGACACATTTGAGGACCCCTATTATTTTAACAAGAGAAAGAACACCATATTCATAAGCCTTGGATGCAACCATGCATTTGAAAATTGCTTCTGCATATGCTGCGATGCAGGGCCTTTTGATCCAAAGGGATATGACCTGCAGATGATAGACCTCGGAGATCAATATTTAATGGAAATAGGCTCAAGAGAGGGAGCAGAGGTAATATCAAAGGATCAGGAGCTGTTTTCACTTTCAAAAGACGAAGATATTAAGAAGTCAGAAGAGATAAAAAAGAACGCGAGGGATACTTTTAAGGAGCCCATTGCTTACATGTCTTACGCAATACGCCATATAACGACTGACAAGGTCCCAAAAGAGACCTGGGATGAACTTGGTGAGAGATGCGTTGACTGCGGCGGCTGCAGCTTTGTATGCCCGTTGTGCACATGTTTTACCGTGGAGGACATTGCGATAAATCAAAACAGTGGCAAAAGATGCAGGTGCTGGGATTCGTGCAATTATTCGGGTTTCACAAGGGAAGTATCCGGACACAACCCGAGGGAAGATAAGGGAGAGAGATTCAAGAGGAGGTTCTTTCATAAATTGAGCTATCAATATATAGAGAAATACTTGAGGCATCAATGTGTTGGATGCGGAAGGTGCATCACAGCATGCCCTGCGATGGTGGACATGCCCAGAGTGGTCAAAAGGTTAAGGGACTGAGCGATGGAAAATATCTATCTGCCCAAAATTGCTGTTATTAAGGATATTTTTGAGGAGACCTACGATACCAAGACCTTCAGGCTCTCCCTTAAAAACAAGGAGGAGCAATCAAAATTTTCCTTCAAGTCCGGCCAGTTTCTTGAAGTTGGCGTTATCGGAGTTGGAGAAGCACCGATTGGCCTGTCCTCTAATCCTAACGAAAAGGATTATTTTGAAATTACTGTCCGAAGGGTAGGCTCGGTGACAAATGCCCTTCATAAATTAAGTCCAGGGGACGAGATGAGCGTCCGAGGGCCATATGGAAATGGATTCCCGCTTAACGAGGTTAAAGGAAAAAATATCTTGATTGTCGCAGGAGGAATCGGGCTTCCGCCATTGAGATCATTGTTTGAGCCAATGTTTGATATAAGGAACGAATTCAAGGACATTTTAATTTTATATGGTGCAAGGACTCCGGCTGACCTGGTATATAAAGACAAACTTAAGAAATGGGAAAACATGAAGGATCTTAGGATGTTGCTAAGTGTAGATGTGGGAGACAAGAGCTGGAAGGGCAATGTGGGAGTTGTTACAACCCTGTTTCCAAAAACCAAAATACATATTGAGAATACAGTTAGCTTTGTATGCGGACCCCCTATTATGATTAAGTTCGTGATACTGGAATTGCTGAAGATGGGGTTCTCAGAAGAAAATATTATATCAACCCTGGAAAGGTATATGAAATGCGGGGTTGGAAAGTGCGGGCATTGTGCAATCGGTCATAAATATATTTGCGTTGATGGTCCCGTATTTAGCTACAAGCAGATAAAGAGCTTCCCGGAGAAAGAATAATGGATACCTATATCATACTGCTATTGGTACTGCCGATAATAGGATCATTCCTGTATTTCACAGGGCTTATCTCTTCAATATTTAAGGGCCTGCTGAGAGAGTTGTTTGTTGTTGCTCTTTCATTATTTACACTCGCAATTGCCTTGCTACTCATATTTTCATCAATTGGAAAACCAATTTATACAATCTCATGGGGAAGCATGCCCTGGATTGAAATTTCTGCAAAACTGTTCGGAGCAATTATTGACCCTCTGAGCATGCTAATGCTCACTATTGTTGCAGTGCTTGGGACCTTTATTGTTCTTTTCTCAACGAAATATCTAAGCCCTGAAAATAAGGAACATCCAGTTGAAAGAGGCAAGGTTGCATATTATGGATGGTTGCTTTTGTTCATCGGCAGTATGATTGGAATCGCCATCTCTCCAAATCTGCTTCAGTTCCTCATCTTCTGGGAGCTTACAACACTTTGTTCCGCTGCACTTATTGCTTTTTATGAGACAGAAACCGGCTACAAGGCCGGATTCAAGGCCCTTCTTATGACCCACGCCCCCGGGCTATTCTTCTTTATTACTGTCGCAATAGTTTTTGTAAACACCAAGTCCTTTGAGTTCTCAGCTATTAATCAATTAAGCCCAACTTTAAAGATCGTTGTCGTGGTTTTTCTGCTGATATCTGCATGGGCAAAATCAGCGCAAATACCATTCTATACATGGATTCCCGATGCCATGGAGGCTCCAACCCCGATCTCTGCATTCCTGCACGCTGCGGCCATGGTAAAAGCAGGCTTTTACCTGATGGCGAGGTTAATAACATCAATTTCCGGTATTCCATATGGAATAGGTATGCTGATCGTGCTCATGGGAATAGCAACCATGTATCTCGGTCTAATATTCTATTTCAGGCAGGATGATCTGAAGAAGCTTCTTGCATTCTCAACCATTACGCATTTGGCATACATGTTCTTTGGACTTGGGCTCGGCGTTATCGGCTCTAATATCGCTGTAAAGGGGGCCCTTCTTCACTTAATTTGCCATGCATTTGGCAAAACCATACTTTTCCTCTGTGTGGGTGTCATATCCTATCTTACGGGAACAAGGTATATTTCCCAGCTAAGCGGCCTGTCAAAGAGAATGCCAGTCGTTGCCTTCGCATTTATTGTGGGGTTCCTGTCTGTCACGGGTATTCCACCATTCTCATGCTTCTGGAGCAAATTTTTCCTCGTCGTAGCCTCTATTGATATGAAAAACTTCCTTGGAATTGTTTTCGCTGTCCTTATACTTGGTGAAAGCGTTGGCTCGTTCATCTGGTTCTTGCATATAGCTCAAAGCGTATTCTTTGGTGAAACTGAGAAAACGGAAGAAATTAAGATTCCCGCGGTGTTTCAGTTTGTGCTAATAAGCCTGGTTATCCTCTCGCTTATTGCACCATTCTGGGGATTCGAGATACTTAAAACACTGAGGTAAAAATGCTCGGCTATTTATCAAATTTATCAATAATAATACTGGGTGGCGCAGTTGTAACAGCCATAACCTCAAGATACAGAAAACTAAGCGGCTATCTCTCCCTTCTCTGTGTTCTATTAATCAATGCAATTATCTTCAAGATCGGAATCGCTATATTCAAAACGGGTACCCCCCTGATCATATCGGAACCGATATTTTCCATCCCTGCAATCGGGGCTGGCTTGACGATATCTATTGACAAATTAAGCGTCCTGTTCATGTTCCTTATTGGGATTATTGCATTCCTTGCAACACTTTATTCAATTGATTACATGGACATCTACAAGGAGGAAAATTTAGCAAGATACTATCCCTTCCTGATCCTGTTCATAGGAGGCATGATCGGAGTCGTTTCGGTATCAGATTTCTTCTTCTTCTTTGTATTCTGGGAATTCATGACCCTCGTTTCATATGTCCTTGTCATTTATGAAAAAGATGATCGTGTGGTCCTGAGGGCTGGGTTCAAATATTTCCTTATGACGCATATTGGAACCGCAGCAATGTTTTTATCCGGGATTATTCTACAGGCACAGACAGGTTCTTTCAATTTCAACAATATTGAACGGGCAATAAATACCCTCTCCACAACAAGCCCTGCTGTCCTCCATATAGTCCTGGCCCTGATCTTCTATGGCTTTGCAACCAAGGCAGGCGTATATCCCTTTGGAACATGGCTTCCTGATGCCCATCCAGCCGCACCGTCAGGTATATCCGCGATGCTTTCCGGAATAATGATAAAAATGGGTATATATGGAATTCTGAGGCTATTTCTATTTATGATTCCTGTTTCAAACTCCATATTAATTCCCTGGGGCATAGTAATCTCTACATTCGGTGTTGTATCAATCATCATGGGCACCATCAGCGCGCTTGTTCAAAAGGATTACAAAAGGTTATTAGCCTATCATTCCATTGGACAGATAGGATATATACTGCTCGGTATTGGTGTGGGTGTAACTTTCATTAAAGACTACCATACCATCTCTTCATTAGCAGTTATTGCGGGCATGCTTCATCTTATCAATCATGCCTTTTTCAAAGGCCTGCTCTTCTTAAATGCAGGGTCAATTCTATACAAGACAGGGACAAGGAACCTGAATGAGACCGGTGGACTGTCAAGTATAATGCCGTTAACAGCATTCACGGCAATAGTGGCCTCTATGTCAATCTCCGGATTCCCAATGTTCTCTGGTTTTGTAAGCAAGTGGTTAATCTATGAGGTTTCTGTAATCGGCGGAATAAAGCTCCCGTTATTTATTTTGTATGGGGTCCTCGCCATATTTATATCACTATTCACGCTGGCTTCTTTCATTAAATTTTTCAGTTCCTCTTTCCTCGGAAGCATGCCAACCGCATTAAAAAACAAACTGGAAAAGAAGGATGTGCCATTGACCATGGGGATCCCCCAAAGTTTAATGGCAATTATTTGCATTTACATTGGATTGATTCCTTTGACTCCAATAACTTCAATCTATTCGACGCTGTCAAATTCCAAACTGGGCAGCGTATTGCCCGGCTTTGAATCCCTATTTGGTCCGGGAATGAACGGTATATCAATAATCCTGAACGGCGGAAAGATCGGGATATTCAGACCTCTCTTTATCTTCCTTATCTTTATCATGTGCCTTATTCTTGCATTTTTTATATTCAAGTCTGGCAGAGCAAAGAAAAGAGTAGTACCCGTATGGTACTGCGGGGAGGAATATGAACCCGAACAGGTAAGATTCAGGGCGCATGGATTCTATCTCCCGATAACTTCGATATTTGAAAAATGGCTGACTGCCCCAACAATGGTTTCTATCAAGAGGCCGGAAAGGGTCTACAGGATCCTGGATTTCGACAGGACATTCTACTATCCACTTGTAAGCTGGATCTTGTCTTTAACGAGGAAGGTCAGAAGGACCCATGTCGGCATACCCCAGGTTTATATGCTCTGGCAGGTTGTTGGCATTATATTGGTAATTTTTATTCTATTCTTGTTTGCAAAATAAAGAGGTATGAAAAGGAGATAATGAGATGATGGATGGAGCTAAACTGATAAAAAGATTGAAGGACAGATACGGAGCTGCTGTCATAAAAGCAGAGGAACAGGTCCCTTCAAAGGTATATGCAATCATCCAAAAGAATAAGATAAAAAATGTTGCGGATTATGTTTCCAATGAATTGAAAGCACGCTACCAGATAAGTGTCGGAACCGATAGAAGAAACACACATAATGATTTCTTGATCACTCATATCTTCTCCCTTGACAAGGACAAGCTCTTTCTCGTGCTGCATACCTCGATAGATCCAAATGACACAAATATTGATTCAATAACTCCGGTCGTCCCCGCAGCAAACTGGGCCGAAAGGGAATTCAGGGACATGGTTGGAGTAAACCCAATAGGACATCCCGATCCAAGAAGGCTTGTCGTGCCCGATGACTGGCCAGAGGGCGTTTATCCGTTGAGGAAGGACTTCCCCTACGACTGCAAAACTCCAAGCGGCTCCCCAGGCCCGAGAATCGTAATGAAAGAGCCGCCAGAAGGGGCAATCCTGGTCCCAATAGGTCCATTCTTCCCTGTCCTTGAAGAACCGTCACAGTGGAGGGTATTTGTTGAGGGGGAGACAGTGGTTGGCTGCGATTACAGGGGATTTTACAACCACAGGGGAATTGAAAAATTGGGAGACAGCCACCTGACATATAACCAGATATGCTTTGTTGCTGAAAGGATCTGCGGAATCTGCGGATTTGTCCATTCATCCTGCTATTGCCAGACAGTTGAAGAAGCAGCAGGAATAGAAATCCCGGAAAGAGCAAAATACATAAGAAGTATAATGCTTGAGCTTGAAAGGGTTCACAGCCATCTTCTCTGGCTTGGTATCGCAGGGCACATATTGGGTTTTGATACGGTCCTGATGCAAACATGGCGAATAAGAGAGCCTGTTATGTGGCTTGCAGAAAGAATTAGCGGGCACAGAAAAACATACGGGATGAACATAATAGGCGGTGTAAGAAGGGACATACCAAAGCAAGTGCACGAGGAAATTCTAATAGTTCTGGACAAGGTGGAAAAGGAATGGCGCGCTGTATATGACGCAGTGGGCGGAGATGTTCCCCTCCTGATGAGGTTAAAGGGAACCGGGGTCCTTACACATGAAAATGCGGTTAAGTATGCTGCCGTAGGGCCAACAGCAAGGGGCTCGGGTGTTGAGATTGACGCAAGGGTTGATCATCCCTTTGCAGCATACGGATATATCCCTCCCAAAAAGATTGTTTTCAAAGACGGCGACAACCTGTCAAGAACACTTGTAAGGCTGGAGGAGCTCCTCGAATCAATAAGGCTTATCAGGGAATTCCTCAAAGCGATGCCGGATGGACCAATCGCGGCCAAATTAGAGGGCGATTTGCCTGATCAGAAAGAGGGCGTCAGCGTAGTAGAGCCGCCAAGGGGAGAGGTTATCCACTATACAATTACAGGCGGTGAAAACAAACCATACAGGTGGCGCGTCCGTGCACCAACCTATCCGAACCTTCAGGCAATTCCAGCAATGCTGGAAAACGCCACCATTGCTGATGTTCCCATAACGATTGGGAGTATTGACCCCTGTTTCTCATGCACCGAGAGGATGGAAGTTGTTGATGTCAAGAAGGGCGATATTAAAGTTTATTCCCAGGAAGAACTGATTGCCCTTTCAAGGGCAAAATACGGAGGTATTGAGTGACAATATCTACATTATCAATAGTCAATTTGTTAATAATTATCCTGCTTGCGCCCCTTTTTGAAGGAATAATCAGGAAGCTCAAGGCCATTGTGCATTCAAGAAAGGGGCCTCCCATTCACCAGCCATACCTTGATATTATAAAACTCCTTGGCAAAGAGGATCTGAGGGTTTCCAATAATATATTGATAGTCCTCGCTCCAATCGTCTGTTTCGCAAGTGTTTTAATGGTTGCGATGCTTATTCCCATTGGTTCAATCTCTTCTCCATTGGAGATGGGCGGGGATGTAATTGTAATGATATATTTCATGTCACTTGCAACATTCGCAATATTGATTGGCGCAGCAGCAACCGAAAGCCCCTATGCTTATATAGGACTTACGAGAGAGATGATGCTTTACATGATTCTCGAGGTAATTGTGGTCGTTTCAATCCTTACTGGGGTTGTAAGGAGCGGCTCTTTCCAATTTTCAAAGATAATATTATGGAATTTAAAAAATGGCCCAACACTTTCCATGATTGTCGCTGCAATACCGTTCTTCCTTGTTATACAAGCCATGATTGCAAAGCTTCCGTTTGATATCGCAGAGGCTGAGCAGGAAATAATGGAAGGGCCTTTCATTGAGGCTTCCGGGCCAAGGTTGGCATTGTTCAAATGGAGCTTTTACGCAAAGCAGATCATCTACACCTCTATATTCCTTGAGATATTTATCCCCTGGCCAAAGACATATAATTTGCCCGCTGATATAGCAATAAATCTTGGAAAGGTCCTGATTATTATGCTGCTTGTTGGTGTTATTGATGTTACGAACCCAAGGCTGAGGATTGACCAGGCAATTAGATATTACACGGGTGTATCTATTGTTGCATTGGTTGCACTGGCATTCGCATCAATAGGAGTCTAATAATGTTCGCGAGCAAATTAAAGGAAGCAATTATATGTTTCAAGGCAGGAAGGGTGACATTTCCCTTCCCTTTAGGCCCGGAGCCAAATCCTCCGGGAGAGTGGTTCAGGGGACAGGTAAAGTTGGATCCGGAAAAATGTATTGGCTGCTCCGGCTGCGCAAATGTGTGCCCGACAGGCTTGATAAAAGTAAAGGATGCTGGAACAAAACGGTTTATGGAATGGGATCTTTACAGATGCACATACTGTGGAAGGTGCGCCGAGGTCTGCCCGGAGAAAGCCGTGGTAATGACCAAGGAATACCAGCTCTCCACAAACAAGAAAGAAGACCTAATAGTGAAAAACGAGATAGATATGAGCACATGTCAGCGCTGTGGGAGATGTTTTGATAGAACACTGAAGAACCCGCTGGATAAATTGATGATAAAGGGCTTCAGAGAATAAAAATGAGGAGATGAGATGGAAGCAAAGCTTATATCAACGCTAAGCCTTTCATTGATTATTACATCAATGGCTATAATTGAACTCAGAAACCTTAGGTATTCCGCATATGCCTACCTTTTACAGGCTATTGTCCTGTGCAGCATTATCCTTGTATTTGCGAAAACAAATCCCAATCTCTACTATTGGGTCATAGTTGCAGTAATCACCAAGGTAATCCTCATTCCAACCTTTCTTATCAGGTATATAAACAAAACTACTGACCAGGAGATAAAACCATTGGTTGGATACCTGCCATCAATACTGCTGGCATTGATGATTATGATAATATTTTATAACTTAACCCACACACAGGCGAATTTTATAGCCGCCACACCTGAAGCAACACATGAGCCTTTCAGGACAAACCTTGCAGTTTCATTCACCATATTTATATTGGGCTTGTTCTGTATCCTCGTAAGGAGAGATGCCATAAAAACCGTGCATGGATTGTGCATTTTAGAAAATGGAATCCATTTGTCCCTTGTCAGTCTGGCACCAACATTAACAGAGACGGTATTAATCGGAATGGTCACTGATGTAGTTATTGCAGTTTATTTGCTCCTGTATGTTATACACGGGGTGTATGTAAAATTTGGCTCTACTGATACTTTCCAACTTAAGACGCTGAAATGGTGAGGAATGCCTGAGATAAAATCCCTATACTGCATCCTGATATTCTTAATCCCTGCGCTTACATCGGCATTGATATTAGTGGGCGGAATAAACAGCGTGATATGTGAATTGCTGGCATTCCTTGGAATGGCTGCCACATTTGGAGTCTCCATACTTGCCTTCTCTGAGACTCAAACAAAAATTTTAATTGCGATGAACGGTCAATTTAGGATGGACGCACTCAGCGGTATTTTTGGCGTCCTGGTCAGCCTAATCGGCTTGATAGTTATCTTATACTCTTTTGAATATATAAATCAGGAAAAGGAAAGGGGTGTTCTTGATGAAGGAAGGACCAGGTCTTTCTACTGGCAGACCATGCTGTTTATAAGCACTATGCTTTGTGTTGTCGCAACAAATAATATCATCATGCTTTGGGTATTAATCGAGGCAACTACGCTTGCATCGGCAATCCTCGTGGCATTTTATTGGAATAAAGAAGCATTGGAGGCCGGCTATAAATATTTGATGCTCCTGACAGTAGGGATTTCCTTTGCACTCTTTGGCTGCGTTCTCCTTTATTCTGGTGCAGCCTTTCATGTATCTGGAGGAGAAAATCCCCTCCAGATTACCGTAATCTCTGCAATTGCCAAAAAGGGCTTGATACCCCCAAGCATCGTATTGCTCTCTGTTGCCTTCTTTATTGTCGGCTTCGGAACAAAGGCCGGGATTGCACCCTTCCACGCCTGGCTGCCGGACGCACACGCAGAGGCGCCCTCTCCGATAAGCGTCCTGTTGTCAGGAGTAATGATCAAGGTTGGAATTTATGCCCTTATCCGCACAATCTCCATGTTTTACTCCTTATTCTCAATCATCAGTCTATTCGTCGTAATTCTGGGTTTATTCACTATGATCCTCGGTGTTTTAATGCTGTTTATCCAGGAAGATATAAAAAGATTTCTTGCATACTCCTCTGTGAGCCAGATTGGATATATCGTATTGGGGTTCGGGCTCGCCGGAATCATTGTTGGGAATGCCCCCGGAGCAAAAGAAGGCACATATATTGCGATGTATGGCTCGATCTTTCATATCATAAACCATGCCATAATAAAGTCTTTGCTCTTCTTATGCGCCGGCGCAGTTATTTTAAGAACCGGCATTCGGAAAATTGAGGAGCTGGGCGGGCTGGGCAAAAAAATGCCTGTGACTTCATTCTGCTTCTTTGTCGCAAGCCTTGCAATATCCGGGGTCCCGCTCCTGAACGGGTTCATGAGCAAGTTCACCATATTCCTTGCAGGTGTAAAAATACCCGGAATGATATGGACAACAATCATTGCAATTCTCTGCAGTATCCTCACTTTGGCGGCATTTATCCATGTTTCATACAGAATATTCATGGGACCCGTGGTGGGGTTTGTTGAAAAATTTGAAATAGAAGAGGTTCCTTTATCCATGTGGCTCGGAATGATTTTCCTTTGCATCCTCTGTTTCTTATTTGGCATTTATCCTCAGATTATTTATCCATTTTTAAACATGGCTACAAATATCGCCTTACAGGTAATCAAGGGGGGCTAATCAATGTCTCTATTCAATAAAGCCTTTACAAAAGCATTGTGGGTCTATCATGCAAATACCGGCGCATGCAATGGATGCGACATAGAGGTAATTAATGTCCTGACTCCCTATTATGACGCCGAACGGTTCGGTATCAAGCTCGTCGGCTCCCCCAGGCACGCAGATGTCTTGATAGTCACGGGCCCTGTAACAAGACAGGTGCTTCCGGCCTTAAAAAGATTGTATGAGGCCGTCCCTTCTCCAAAGCTTGTTTTTGCAATAGGCGCATGCGCGGTTGGAGGAGGGATATGGAGAGACACATACAGTATTATTGGCGGTGCAGATGTTGTGCTTCCCGTTGATCTCTACATACCCGGCTGCCCTCCAAGACCAGAGGCAATACTCTACGGGGTTGCTGTTGCGCTCGGGCTTGCACCTAAAAACGTCAAACCGCAAGAATTTAAAGAAAAATCCCTTGACGAACTACTGAAAGGGCTATAATTCGTTTCTCCCTCCTGATGTTCTAAACTTTCCCTTCATGGGAGTATCCCTCATTGGTGCTGCACCTTATTCGACTCTTTCCAAGACTTGAATGAGTCGTTCCAAAATCCTTTCGTTCTGTTCACCGCTAAAGTTTGCCAGCACCAATTCTTTAGCGTAGAGCCTTCCAATATATCGTTCTCGTGCTTTACGGTTTTCTCTGATCCTTAAATAATCCTTATGAGCCTCGTTCATCTGAATTACGCCTAAGGAACGCACGAACTTAGAACGCCAATCTCCAATACTATCTTTTACAGGTTCTAAGGGAGGAAAACGGCCTCGTGGTGGTGGAGGCGGAGGCGGTTGTTGAACAATGACCACAGTGGCGGAGGCTTCAGCTGTCTTCTCCTCCTTTTTGGCACGAACATTCACAGTTGCAACACCTTCATTGCTGCTGGTTTTGAAAATTACCTCATCTCCTAATGGTTTCTCTAATGCCCCTGGACCCTCTCCGCTAATCCACCAATCAAATTCCACACCTTCCTTCAGTATCTTCCCTTCGACATCGTAAGGGACTGCTCGAAACCTTTTCTCAGAATGAATTGCGATTGTTGTCAGCTTCGGACTGATTTCCACGAGAACGAGTGGCCCAGTACCAATCTCCTTGGGCTGCGGAGTGGGTGGTGGCGGTTCTGGAGGCACTGGCCCAGGGCCTTTTCCTTCAAACCACCGATATTCTGGCAGGTCCTTAAAAGCCTTAGCAAAATTCTTTTGAAGGCGTCTGAGAAGATCCTTTAACCCTTCCATCTCTGCGTGCTTTTCTCTTTCCCGGATAACAGCCCGAAGTTTATGTTCAACTTCGCGCAGAGCCTTCACAAACGCCTCAAACTTTTCATCCTTTGCAACGCCATATCTTGTTGCAGGAGCTATATTGAGTGCACCATATTCTATGACTCCGTCCATGCGGTTCAAATTCCATGGATCTTTCTGGAACTCTTCAAACTCTTGAATATCCCGCTGGACGAGTGTCCCTCTTCGCTGAATGGAAACAAATACTTTTTCTCCTTCAGGAGGAAAGGCGATATAAAGCTCCAATTCGAGTTCCCCATAGGGTGTAGTGAGACGTGTTACTTCAGTGATGCGGTCGCCAGTAAATTTCCAAGGTTTAACAGGATAGATTTTTTGAGGGCGTTTAGCTACTGCTTCGCCAACTTCTATTTTCACGCCGGATTCCCGAATTCTCCCACGAAGTTCTCGTCCAAGATATTGAGCGATTTTTTCTCCCGTCAACTGATATTGAACGGTCGAAAGTAAAGGTCCAATAATAACATCCGTTCCTGCATTTTTTCTCTCGGATTCGCTTTTTCCTGTTTCATAGGTTTGCTCTTCCCGCCTCATGAGAAGGTAATAAGTTTTGGTATCAGAGCGGCATGTAACGAGTTTCAGCGTGTTCCCAAGGGCCCAAAAACCCAACAGTCCAATGCCAAACTGGCCCTGAACACCTCGTCGTTTCGCATCGTCTAACCTTTTTTTAATTGAATCACATGTTCGAGTTGGGATGTATTCAACATCTGGGTCAGGATTCCCATCCTTCCTGGTTTCAGCGCGTGAAGGAACACCCTCTCCATCGTCAGAGACCTCAAGCCAAAATTGACGCCCCTTTTGCACTCGAAGAATACTGACACTCTTCGCCTTCGCATCTATAGAATTCTCAACAAGCTCAGCTAAGGATTTCCATGGGTTTGTTTGGGTGGTAGCGATCAGACGAATGGCGTTCCATTCGTCACCGATGCGCAGGTTACCGAGACCCATCTAATACAAGTTTTTCTGAATCGTTTTTGCGCCGGTTAAACTTATACTGAGCGGCAAAAATCCAGTTCTGAAATGTATCTTCATCAAACAAAGCCTTAAGGAGCGAAATAATGTATCCAACATCTTCTCCCATAACAATCTTTCGGAAGACTTCGCGATCTTCACGCTTACCCGATTTGAAATAATTAAGTTCCTTTGCGAGTTGCTGGAGTATATTCTCAACTCTTCTTGCATATTGTTCAGAGGTCATTTTTCTCTCAATTTCAGATTCATTCTGATGACGCAAAATTGGAAGAGATGCCTTGGCCTGCAACCTTTTTAAATTGTCTCCACGCGGGAATGTTTTCCCTTGGATATATCCCCCTAAGGTCTTCTCCTTGATACCAAAAAAGTCAGCCCACTGTTTCCATGTCCGCCGCTCTCTTTGCTGGCCAACCCACGCCCTGAGTTGTATCGCAAGTTGTTTTTTGTCCTCGTTGTTCGATGTTTTCATCTATCAAACCGCATATGTATGGTAACTCGATGTCATCGGCCATGTCAAGTTGACAACAGTTACGAATCAACTCAAGATGGATGTGTATATCTTCTTCCGTGGAGGCTTCACATTGAAGATAAGATAGGCCCTGGGATATATCCTTGTCAGGCGGTAAATGTTGGGCTAAAGAGGAAGGCGTCTGAGCCGTAAAGCGTTTGTAATAACAGACACGGAGCTCAAGGTCATTGCGGCGCTGGCGATCATCGGACTCAACAGGAGGCCAAATAAAGGGTAGGCAACACCGGCAGCAAGGGGCACACCGAAGGTATTGTAAATAAAGGCGAAGAAGAGGTTCTGACGGATATTGCGCATTGTTGCGCGGCTTAGCCTCCGGATCCTGGCAATCCCCCTAATATCCCCCCTCACCAGTGTCACGCCAGCACTCTCCATGGCAACATCTGTTCCTGTTCCCATTGCGATGCCAACATGAGCCTGTGCAAGTGCAGGAGCATCATTGATGCCATCCCCAGCCATGGCCACTATGCGGCCCTCTTTTTGAAGACCCTTGACAACCTCTCCTTTCTGATCAGGGAGGACCTCGGCAATAATGTGGTCTATCCCCAGTTTCCTGGCAACTACAATAGCGGTTGTCCGGGTGTCTCCTGTGAGTATTATGATTCGCACGCCGTCCTCATGCAGCATGCGCACTGCCTCAGGGGCGGTTTCCTTTACGGGATCTGCAACACTCAGAAGGCCCACAGCCCTGCCATCAACAGCAACGAACATTACTGTCTGGCCGTCAGCACAAAGGGCCTCGGCCGCCTCAAGAAGCGGAGCAACATTTATGCCCTTATCATCAAGGAGCTGTCGGGTTCCGAGGACAACAGCCCTCCCATCCACAGTGCCGGTTAGCCCTTTTCCTGTTAAGGACTTGAAGTTCTTAACTTCTACCAATCGAACGCCCTTCTCAATTGCACCCTTCACTATGGCTGAAGCAAGGGGATGCTCGCTGCCCTGCTCAAGGCTTGCAGCCATCTGCAACAAATCCAATTCGCTTAATCCTTCAATCGCAAGCGCTGTGATAAGAACCGGCTTTCCCATGGTAAGTGTGCCTGTCTTATCCACTACAAGGGTATCAACCTTCTCCATGACCTCAATGGCCTCAGCGCTCTTAATCAAGACCCCTGCAAGTGCACCGCGTCCTATCCCCACCATAACAGACATGGGTGTGGCAAGGCCCAGGGCGCAGGGACACGCAATAATGAGCACGGCCACGGCGTTTACAAGGGCATATGCCATCTTAGGTGACGGACCAAAGAGTGCCCAGGCAATAAAGGTCAGGACAGAAACCATTACGACAGCAGGGACAAAGTAGGCTGAGACCACATCGGCCAGGCGCTGGATTGGGGCGCGGCTGCGCTGCGCCTCGCTGACCATCCGAACAATGCGGGAAAGAAGCGTCTCGCTGCCCACACGCTCGGCACGCATGATAAAGCTGCCTGTCCCGTTGACTGTGGAGCCGGTGACGCGGTCGCCTGGGCCCTTTGACACAGGGATCGGCTCTCCTGTAACCATGGATTCATCAACAGAACTTGTGCCCTCAATCACTATGCCGTCCACCGGAACCTTCTCTCCGGGCCGGACCCGGATGCGATACCCTTTCTTTACATGCTCGAGGGGAATATCCTCCTCAATATCATCCTCACGGATGATTCTTGCATTGGTGGGAGCGAGACTAAGAAGGGCTCGTATCGCGCCGGTTGTCCTTGCACGGGCACGCAGCTCAAGGACCTGCCCCAAAAGCACAAGCGTGATGATTACTGCGGACGCCTCGAAATAGAGAGGAACCTCGCCATGACTGAGGAACGATGCTGGGAAAATACCAGGAAGCAAAGCGCCGATTACGCTGTAAGCATATGCCGCGCCGGTGCCAAGGGCAATGAGGGTGAACATGTTGGGTTTCCGGTTCAAAACAGATGCCCACCCGCGCCTGAAAAAGGGAGAACCGCCCCAGAGGACAACCGGTGTTGACAGGACAAGCTGGATTAGTGCGAAAAGACCGGATGAAAGTGTCATTCTGAACCAATGGCTTCCGTGGAGCATCTCGGACATCGCCATGAGCAGGACAGGAATTGTAAAGAAAAGGCTCACCAGGAAGCGGCGCCTCATGTCCGTCAGTTCCGGGTTCTCCTCTTCTGCCAAGGTCGCTGTCATTGGCTCCAGAGCCATACCGCAGACAGGGCAGTCGCCGGGTTCATCCTTCATGATTTCCTGATGCATAGGGCAAGTATAAAGACCTGCCTTCTCTCCTGATTCTTTTTGGGTTGCATTGTTCAGATACTTTTCTGGATCAATGCGAAACCTCTCAAGACAGTTGGCGCTGCAAAAGTAATAGGTCTGCCCGTTGTATTCATATTTCCCAGCGGCAGTTGAAGGCTCAACAGTCATTCCGCAGACCGGATCTATAAAGGTTTTATTCATAAACCCTTTCCGGTGTTGGCGATAAAATCAACAATGACATCGGCAAGCTCAAGGCCCTTGTCCTCCTGAAGGAAATGGCCTGCATTGGCAATGGTTTTATGGGGCTGGCCCTGGGCCCCTGGAATTGCCATCTGGATAAAACGATCACCGCCCCTCGTAATTGGATCAGAATCGCTGAACGCAGTAATGAATGGCTTGGTCCATCGGCCAAGCTCTTTCCACGCCTTCCTGTTCGGCTCTGAAGAAGGATCATCAGGAGATGTTGGAACCAGGATTGGAAACTGCCTCGCACCTGCTGTGTATCGATCATCCGGGAAAGGAGCATCATATGCTGCAATGACCTCAGGGCTTAGATCGGTTACGCAGCCTCCTCTGACGATCCCACCCACATGAAATGTGGGGCTTTCCTGTGAATAGCGCTGCCAGTTTAAGAAGGCCTGGCTCGTAGGGAGGTCTCCG
>Ga0315308_1000241_pt1 | contig 30003 bp, 34 predicted proteins | sample TDP3_MG_FD_203078 | JGI IMG/M metagenome (GOLD analysis project Ga0315308, IMG submission 203078) | Freshwater sediment microbial communities from Lake Towuti, South Sulawesi, Indonesia - TDP3 | ecosystem: Environmental > Aquatic > Freshwater > Lake > Sediment | place: Indonesia: South Sulawesi... | reverse complement strand
TCAGGAGGGTTGTCTGGGACAAAGAGATAAACCAATGTCCTTTGCCTGACCGTTGTGCTTTTGATTTTGAGATGGATGCCAGGAAAGGATTCCCAGACATCAAGAATCCTTTTCAAAGAGTGATCTCAGCCTCTGTTGTTGGATCTGATGGCAAGGAATACTTCTTCTCTGACAACACTGAGATTGAGATCTTCAAAGGCTTCCATGAATTGATGAGGAAGAAGTACCATGTCATGACAGGCTGGAACATCAGGGACTTTGACCTGCCTTATTGGAGAGCAAGAGCAAAGAGGATCGGATTCAAGATTCCCTTCACACCTATCCAAGAGATTGATGCAATGCTGAACTATCAGAAGGCTTCAGCCTGGGGCTTCATGGGCTTGTCTTACAAGTTAGACGACGTTGCAGACAGAGAACTTGGGATGTCAAAGATCTCATTTAGGACAAAAGCCAGAGTTGAAGAATTGTGGCATTCTTTTGAGACTGACAAGAGAGTTCTTCGCGATTACAACATGACAGATGCTCTTCTTGTCAGGAAGTTGGATGAGAAACTCAGGCTCTCTGAACTTTATGTTACACTGGCAAGGTTTGTCAAACTTCTTTTAAGAGATGCAGTTTGGGTTTCAGCCTGTGCTGAGGCTCTCATCATGAGAGAACTCCAACAACTCTCTCCCAGGATCTGTTTCCCAAGAAGGAGTCTCTCCAAAGAAGGGAATCTCCCAGGAGGTTTGGTGATGGAGCCCCTAACAGGATTGCACTTCTTTGTTTACCATGATGACTTCACTTCTCTGTACAACAGGATCATCCAGACTTTCAGGCTCTCTCCTGAGATCTTTCCCTGGTTTGAGGAGGACTTCAAAGAAAGGACTGGGTTCTATCCTGAGGGGAACTCAATCAAAGACTATGTTGCTTTTGTCCATGAGAAGACAATGAAAGGGGAACTTTGGGATCCAATCCTGCCGAAGATCCTCAAGAAGTTGGAAGCGTGGAGGAAGGATGTCCAGAAGGAAAGGGACAAGGTCAAGAACAAAGAAAGCATGGAATACATCTACCATCAGATTGGACAGACTGCTCTGAAACTGATCATCCTTGGTTGCTGGGGCATAATTGGAAGGCAAAATACTGCACTCTACAATCTTGGGATGGCAACAGACATCACTCTGGGAGGACAAGATGTGATGACTGACACAATCTCAATTGCTGGAGGTCTTGGATTCAAAGTCCTGTATGCTGACACAGATGGCCTCTTCTTTGAAGTTGTGAATCCAAGAGACAGAGATCTTTTCAAGATGACTCTTGAAACTCAGGGCATAACTGATGAGATAAACAAAAGGCTCAAGGAAGTTGTCATGAAGAAGTACAATGTCAGGGAAGAAGACTACAACCTCTCCTTGGGTTCAAGGTATGTGATGTCAAGATGTTTCTTCATCACAAAGAAGAGATACATTGGCAGGTGTGTTTGGGAAGAAGGGAAGTACGGAGTAGCAGACAAGGTTGCTGGAGTTGAGATGAGAAGATCCGACTCCTTTGATCTCCTCAAGGAATCACAGAGAAAGGTGATGGAGATCTTCTTGGAGGCTCCACAAGACGAAATTGAGGGACGAATCCTCTACTACCTCAGAGCAGTAAGGAAGGAACTCTTCTCTGGCAAGCATGATGACAAGTTGATCATAACGACAGGAACAAAGAAGAAACTTGAGCAGTACATGGCTAACTCCCCTCAAAGAAGGATCATTGAAGAACTCTTGAAAGCAGGAGCCTACAGACCGGGAGACGACATCTCATGGACAATAGTTGGAAGGACAAAAACAGGGAACCTTGATGTTTTTCCTTTGATCCCAGGAGAAAAGAAGAAACCTGAAGTCACAAATCAAGGCTATGAAGTTTACTGGCAACGGATGACAAAGTTGCCTGAAAAGATTTTGGGATATGTTCCAGATGTCAGCAACTCCAAGTTGGACAAATGGGTTGAGTAAACAGGAGCAACTCTGGCTCTCTTTTCTTAGGTACTCCCTTGTTCCTCCTCAGTTTCCCAGAGAGATGCTCCACACAAGGCTGATAGTTAGGAACGAGAAAGAATACATGCAAGTGTGCAGGGAAAGATGGAACTCTGATTGCTTTGCTGCTATCTACACAGACTGGCAAAGACAGAACAACATGATTGACACAATCTTCCTTGAGAAGGACTATGATGACTTGATCGAGGCTAACGCAGATCACGAGAAGTTGACCTCCTTCTTCAAGTTAAGTGGCATCTGGGCAAGGACCAACTTTTCAGGAAGAAGGTCTTATCACTATTACATTGATCTGCCTCCAACGAAACTTGCTAATCCTGGAGAGGCAATCCGAAGATGGATCCACAAACTTCCTGTCAAGTTTGATCCAAATGTTGTGGGAGATCTTGCAAGGATGGGAAGGATTCCAGGAACTCTTCACTCAATGACAGGTCTTTTCTGTGTCCCTGTGAACTCTCCTGTGAATGTTCAGGCAACCATCTCTTTGGAGAATGTCTTTGTCCAAGAAGTCATCCCGAACTTGGGACTTGCCAATGAACTGAAAGGCATGAAACTTCCTCCGAGGGCTTCAGGAAAGATTGAGGTCCTTGAAGGAGGAGGAGGACTGGCTCCTCCGTGCATAATTTCCACCATAAACTTTGCTTTGAACACAGGAAAATGTGGACATGCCTGGAGGATCCATCTTGGAGCATACCTTCTTCGGAAGTTCGGAAATCAAGTTGCCTTCAACTTCTTCAAAGACACTTGTGAAGACTTCAATCCTGCAGTCTCGAAATACAACTTGGAATGGTTGACAAAGAGGAACTTCAAATCTTACAAGTGTTCAAGAGCCAAAGAAATGGGGATCTGTCCTCTTCAACCCCATGAAGTCTGTGCTTTCTATCCGAGTCTCAACTGGCACCTATGAGAAATCTTTTAAGGAAGATGCTCTCATTGAATAACAGTGAGAGCAATGAATACAGAAGAAAAAGCAATGGTTGCAGGAGTTGTTGTCGCTGCTGTAATCTTGACGGCTCTGGTGATGTCATTTGTCCTGAAAGTTCCTTCAATCGGCAAACTTAAGAAGATCGGCATTGAGATCTACACTGACTCAACTCTTTCTACGAAACTCAGTCAGATTGACTGGGGAATCCTCGGTCCGGGAGATGTTGCAGAAGTCACCGCTTACATGAAGTCGACAGGGAACAAACCTTCAAACATCACAATGCACACAGAGAACTGGAATCCTTCCAATGCTGGCAATTACATAACACTGACCTGGGATTATCCTCCTGGACGGATACTTCAGCCTGGAGAAGTGGTGGCAATAAAGTTCCGTCTGACAATCAGCGAAACAATAACCGGAATTGATAACTTCTCCTTTGACATAGTAATAACATCAACAGGATAGGTGAAGAGTGATGGCAATCTCTCTATCTCCGGAAATGGTGGCACTCCTCGGAATCTTCTTTGGCCTCCTGGCACGAAGCCTCCTCCCCTACTTGAGAAAGGTTCTCAAAGAAGGACAGGACCTCAAATGGGAGAACAAGTACCTTGCTCTTCTCATTATAGCCGCAATTGCGACAATCCTGACTTTTCCAGGATTCACTGCTTTGTCTCAGATGCAGACCTCAGATTTCTCAATTCTGTTCACCAATGCTTTCATCTATGGATTCTTTGTTGATGCTGCAATGATTGAAGGTTTTGAATGGATCAGGCCAGGCAAAACTCAGACTCCAGAAACAACTACAACTCCACAATAAGTTCCTTCCCTCCTTTTTCTGTTTTCAAGTCAAAGGTGAGAAGTCTTAATAGGAAGTTATACTCTGGTATATACCGGTGTGTTGGGTTGGAGGAAGAAGAACGAAGAAAGGTTGACTTTGACTTCAGACCTTGGAGGAGGATCATTGTCCATGAAGTGAACTTTGAACCTCTTCCAAAGATCCTTGGATACATTGCTGCCTCTACACCCATGGGAGGAACCGCAGAACCTGCTCTTAGATGGTGCAATGGATGGCTCTTCTTCATTTCAGGAGCACCCATGGGTCCAGAGATAGAGAGAGAAAGGATGGGACAAGTCATGAGGTGGCTCTCATTGGGTTTGTGTCCTCTTGAGAAATGGATTCCATTGCTTGAGATCCCTGATGGCAAGATCAAAGTTCCCATCTTCGATGTCTCTCACATTCCACTTTTCAGAGACATGATTGAGTGGGTTGAGAAGACCTTTCCAAAAGAGGTTGAGGAGGCAAAGAAAGTTGTCCAATGAACTTCCATGGGTGAAGATAGTTCTGAAAGATTCCCTTCTTGACTTGCAGGCAAAGAAGAGGATCTCCAAACTGAGGGTTTGGTCTGACCGAAAAGGAGTTCATGCCTTCCTCTTAGAATCTGAAGGAAAGAAGTTCATCCTCATAGGACACGGAACAAGCCTCAAAGAAGGGAAGTTAGCATGTCATGATGATTGTTACTACTATGCTCTTGAGAATCAGATCCCTCTTGTCATAGGTCTCCAGTTAAGAGGTAAGGGTGAAAGGGAGTTCTATGCCTTCCTTCCAGAATGGATTGAAGATGGACATGTTGAGAGAGACAAGAAGTGGGCTACAATAGTCTGGTTCTCCTTCTCTTTGGGTGAGAAGTGGGAGATGGAGGAAGGAATAGCCAGCATAACAAGCAGACTGCACACGAGGATGGAGGCAGCAAGGACAAAGAGGGCAGAGATGTTGAAGTTCAAGAAAGAGGCAGAATCCATCTCTTCATACTTGAAGAAGGCAGATGAGGAGTGAGGATGGGTGAAGCAATTCACAAGACTCTGGACTTCTTCTTTTGTGACAGATGCATTCTCGAAGAGATTGACCTTCCTCCAGATCTCGACAATCTCTTCATCAGAACTTATTGTCCAATTGCAATCATCTTCAAGTCTCTTCCCAAAGAAGGTGAAAGGGAGGTTGTGTTGAAATGGCCAAGAAGAGCAGTGAAAAATTGGAAAGTTATGAGGACTACAAGAAAGAATGGAGAGAGATCCAGAGGAGAGCCTTCAAGGCGAGACGAGAGATAATGATGGAGGCTGCAAAGAGAGCAAAAGTCCTCTTTGATCATTTCGGATGGACTTGGGCCCCTCCTGGAAAAGAAAAGCACGTGCCCTCTGTCCTTGAGATCTACAATGAGATCAGAGAACATGTTTATGGCCTTCTGAGCGCCTGGAAAGATCCTCATGATGAATTCAAACCTTATGGAGGAGGATCTGGAAGAATTGAAGTTCATGTTATTACTGAACCTGATGAAGAAGGAGACTCTCCTCTTGAGATTGAGATTTACTTGGCTCTCGGACATGTTCCCATCCAGTATTTCTATGAGTCTTCTCCATCAATTGCTGAAGACATGAAAAGGGAGGATGAAAAGAATGATGACAGATCAAGAAAAGTTCCTGAAAGAGAATGCTGATGCAATTAGAGTTCCAGAGGTTGAAGGTTTGACAACTGTTGCCTTCATGACAAAGAACTTCTTGTGGCTCTTTGCAAAGACAGATGGACATCTTGCCTGGAAGTATGACATGACAGAGAAGAGAGTCCTCTACGAATGCAATTGCATCAAGAGAGGGAGGGAGATGCTTTTTGGAAGAAGATGAAGGATTAGCAATCTCTCTTCACCCACTTGCTCCTCCAATTCCCATAAAAGTTTGGAATCAGATGAGTCCAGAAGAGCAGGATAAGATCTCCAGGAAAGTGGAAGAGCATTATGAGAAGATCGGTGAAGAACAGATGAGGATCAATCGAGTTACTATGTTGCTTGAAGAAGAGTTCAAGACTCTTCCTCTTTGGAAGAAAATGCCTTGCTGGATTGCTAAAATCCTGGACAAAATCACCTTTGGAGGACCTTCTTTCCTCCACAACATTGATGATTCCATGGTGAGGAAGTACATGGGTGAACCCCATTCTTTTGGAAGGATCACCTATTGCAAGAGATGTGGCGATGCATGGATAGATAGGAGGTTCTGAGTTGGGAGCCCACAATGCTCCTGAGAAATGCAAGAGATGTAAACAGAAGAAGCATTCAAAGCAATTGGACACAATTTACTGTCAGAAACACTTTGAATTCAAAGATCCATGTGAAGACTTTGAATTGGATCCAATCAGGAATTCCTTCCAAAAGATGTGCTCGGAAGTCATGCAACATAGGACAAAGAATAATGGATGGTCAGATTGGGAGAAGGAAGTTAGATTGAATGTCTTGATCCCTCTTCACCTCAAAGAAGGGAGAGACTACAAGCACAACTTCAAGATTCAGAATGAAGAACAAACAGGATACTATGAGTTAGATTTCTTCTTGTTTCAACTTGGAGGGATAATTGAAGCAGATGGAGCCGCTTGGCACTCAGAGATGGGACACGGACTTGAGAAAGATTCAAGAAGAGACTCTTGGTTCCTGAAGATGAACTGTCCCACATTCAGAGTGAAGGAGAAGAAAGATTTTCAAGGAGCAAGGCATTTCATAAAGGTCCTAAAAACCAGCAAGATGCATCAGATACTGGATCAAGGCTGACACCAAAGAAGTGACAAAAGTGATCAGAATGCCGAATTTCTTGAGACTGATCTCCTTTCTTCGGTTCTCTGCAACTTCTTTATTTTCATGTTCCTTTTCGTGGCCTTTTATCCAGGTGTTGTGTTCCTTGTCTTTTGAATCAAGGTTTCCAATCTCTATGTCGTGGTCGTGAACACTCTTCTTGATCTCATCAAGTTTCCCATCTATCTTGCCGAGGAAAGCCTCGATGTTCTTGAGTCTCTCATCCACTTGACCACGCCACCTCTCCACACTCAAATGGGAGTCATCCTTTGGCACAAAGACACTCCCTTCAATTGACCTTCAATGAAACAATACAACTGATGTCCTTAAAAGTTTATCTATCAAACCCCAGGATACTTGAGTCCCTTTGTTGCAAGCCTTCTTGTCATCTCCTGCATTTCAGCCATCTGTTTGCTCAAGGCGTATTTGTCTCCTCCTTCAGCAACAGCAGCAGAAGCCCTAATAACATCTGTACCCAGAGTCAAGACTGAGACATAGTCCAAGTCTTCACCTATCTTGTGCTGGATCTCATCAATCACATAGGCTATGCCGTAGAAGGGACTCACAAGAGAGATTGAGACTTTCTTTCCTGGGAAGTACCTCGGATCTCCGTCAACTGTTGGATTGAGATAGTATTTGGGTTGCTTGTTCTTGTTGAGTTCATACTCTGCTCTTGCCTTGGCTTCTTGAGCAGTGTCAAGTTCTTTGTCAACAACAACAAGGTACCTCCTGTGAGAGTAAGGATTTGGTTCCAACTTGGCTTCCTCATAACAAGATCTGAAAACTCTCAGGTTTGAGACTGATCCATATCGCATTCCAGAGACTGACATGAACCTGAATCTCTTGATGATGGGTCCTGGATTTGACCAGTAAGATGACCATCCTTTGAAGTTCACTATGTTTCCAGCAGTGTCCCAAAGAGGAAGTTCCAATTCAACTTTCTTCCAAGTTGCAGCAGTCAGTTGATTTTTGAAGTCTTTGTAGATGAATGATCCATCAGTCATGTAGAGTTCAATCTCAGCAGTGCTTCCAATGGGATCTGCTCGGTAATCGAAGAAGATTCTTGTGTAGTTCCTGCAATCTACGGCAATTGGGAAACTGATGGGGTAGTCAATTCGATTGTGTTGATACAAGGTTGTGTGGTAAACCTCTCCACAGATTCCTGCAGTCTCTGAAACATTTGACCATATCAGATCCTTGATGATGGGATTTCCAGTGTAAGGATCAACTGTGCCATAATACCAATCGTAGATGTCATAGAGTCTCTTTGTACAATATTCTGTGTTGGAGGTGACCATCCAATCTCTCTTGTAAGCACACCAATCATTCTGTTCTGGGATCATGGCTTTCTCTCCTTCAGTAGCCCAGACATTTGTGATCAGTTCTTTGCAGTCACCCCAGACCAACTTCCCTTCTCTGAAGTTGTTCCAATTTATTGTCATTCCAGTGTCATTCTTGCCTCTCTGATGGAAAAAGATCTTTTTGTTGTAATCAATGTACCAATCATAGATTGAGGGAGAGATCCTGTCAGCAAGATCCCTCAAGATAACACTGACTTTGTTGAACTGCTCATAAGTCTTTGACATCTTTGTCCCAGTCGAAGTAACAAAGTCTCCTCCTGGAGCCTTGCTGAAACCCCATCCTAAGAGGACTGTAGCAACAGCATCAGCGATTGCTCCAACATCAGCATCCAAGAAAACCTTTGGATCATCTGGAGTGCCGAAGAGAACGAAGGGTAAGACTGTCATGTAATCAAACCCCTCAACCTTGAAGTCCCTCTTTGTGTCCTTCTTGATCTCATGGTACCTCTTCTCAATCCATCCTCCGAGGAGCCAGGCTCTTCCATTCACTCCGTTCCAAGGAGTCTCTTGAGGTCCCTTCTGAACTCCAACCCAGACTTCCTGAAGATCTGAAAGTTGACTCTTGAAAGTGTAGTCCTGATCTTCAAAGGTCAGAGTGAAAGAACCTCCTGATCTGGTAACTCCCAATTTTGCATCAATCTCTCTGGCAACATAATCCTTGTAAGTTCCGAAAGGGAAGACTCTCAACAAGGCTGTCCAGACATCTGGGTCAACAGAGAAAGGATTTCCATCAGGAGCATAGACTACCACTCAGAGCCTCCTCCTGATCTCTGAAGCCGCAACTTCTCCAGATTTCCTCATTTCTTCCTGAATGTCAATTGCTGTCCTGAAGATTGCTCCTGGAAAAGAAATGTTAACTGAGACCAATGCAGCACCCATCCTCCTCGGTAAGTCAGCAACTCTTGCCATGAAGATGGGTTCAGGAACTCCTCTTTGTCCATAAGGATAGGGACTTGGAGGCAAAGCCTCAGGAGTTGGTCTTGCAGCAACTTCAGGAATGTATCCGGGAGCCCATCCCCATTGTGGAAGGGCAGCAACTGTCCTTTCTATGTCGGCCATCCTCATCTGGTAGCCTTTCATTGCATGTTCAGTCTCAGAGATGGAAAGCCTTTGTCTCGCCATGGACATGGAGACTTCATCTGTCCTTCCCCGGACTGCAACAAGGAGAGCCTCTTCCTCTTTGGTTGAGAAACCTCTCCTTTCAATTGCATACTCTAACTCCATCTCCTGAAGCCTGAGTCTTTGCTCCTGGATCTGGAGAGCCTCCATCTGGTACTGAAGTGTCTCAACTGCAAGTTTGGCATCTTCAGTTGCTTGTTTCAGTCTTGTCATCTCATCAGCAAAATAGGCAGCCGCTTGTTGTGCTGGACTCATCTGATGAATGAGGGCAACAATTCCAGCAATTACAAGAGCAATTCCAACAACAAGAGCAACAATTGGATTTGCAAGGAATCCAATCAAGGCTGCTCCTGCGCCTTTGATTGCTGCCGTCAGTCCTGCCCAACCCAACGTAGAAAGGGCTGCTGCTTTGCTGAGGAGGTCCACTGCTGCTAACGCAGCGGTCGCTGAAGTGGACAGAATCAAGAGTCCTCTTGACATTGCATCAATCACAGGATTTGTGGTTCCCAACTCTCTCCTGAAGATGGCTGTTGCAATCGAGATCATCCTCAGGTCAAGAGCAACTCCGCGCATGGAGATCCTGACTTTCTCAGTAGATTCAGGAACAGTTTCAGCACCTTCTTTGATCCCCTTCACTGATTCATTGAAGTTGGTTATGGCAGCCTGCATGTTTCCAACTTCGGCACTTAACTGGTCGATAGCCCTGAAGATAACTGCAATCTCAGGTGAGATTACCCCGCCCGGTGCTGCCATCTCCTTCTTCTCCTACCTTTCCTTCCTTCTTCTTTAGTGTCTGATCTACGAAGAGGAGGATCTCCATGATCTTGCCTGGCTGATCTGCTAAACTTCCTCTTTCTGGGAGGACTCTGAAGGTGGTACAGGCCCAATAGAGGTCAAGCCATGGATGAGAGTCCCCGAACTCAACTGCCCTAAAAAAGCCTTCTTCTCTTCTGCAGAGATTGTGTTCAGATTCACGCAGACAACCTGAAGGATGTCTCCGACATCGGGATCGAGTTCATTCTTGATAAAGTCAAGGCTCCAATTCACTTTCTCAGGATACTTCCTGACAGAGTAGAGGAGCATGTACTGATAGTAGATTGTTACATCCCACTTGATGATCCCTCTTTGTCTGTCAACCTCCACAGTTGCATGCTGAGTTGCCATGGACTTCTCTGTCCAATTCCACCTCTTCACTGTGTAGAGTCCCAATTGTTCCTCCGGAGCATAAGGAGCCACTCCTCTTGTGATCTTGACATCCTGGATTGCGGGAAGAGGAACTTTCACTTCGTCTTTCTTCTCTTTTGTCACTCCTCTTCACCTCAAGTCAAGTCAAGGCAAGTGAATGGAAACCTCTTCAACTGCAGATCCTCAGGTCCATGAGGAGCATCAAGGCGACCCCATTGAGTGTAGACTCCATTTGCAGAACCCAAGAGATAGTTGCTCGCATGCATGATCTGAAGATAGAACTTCTTTTCAGCATCAGATCCCACAAACTCAAGCCATTCTGAGTAGTTCTCAAGATCCCAAACAAGCATTCCTGTGACATCTCTGTGCCTCTGTTCCAAAGATCGTGTTGTTTTTGTGTCTACATTGGCAAGCCTTTCCAAGTTGTTCCTGACTTCATAACGCCACTCATGCCACTTTGAGTTTATCACTGGAGATGTGGGAGTTGCTTTCGGAGCAACCTTTATGATGAAGTTTATCCATGCGAGAACATCATCAATCTCAGTTCCTCCCCATGGACAATTGGTATCCAAAGTCCTCACGTCTTTGGCAACAATTTCTGCTGAAGCCCTCAGGATGTCTCCTGCTCGACAAGAAACTGTCAACCGTTCAATCTTCAGAGCAGTAAAAGTCAAGCCGACATTTGTTCCCACCTTGTAATGCATCTTTGAGATCTCAGTGCCATCCTGATACTGCCTTATGAAAGCAGAGTCGCTGGGAGCCCACTCAATATTCAGTCTGAAGTCTTTGAGTCCCAAGATTATGTTCCGAAGACCCCGTTTGCCTGTTCCTCTGATGTTTATCAGCGCAGGATCCAGAACTGGATCCGGTCTCGTGATGACTCCAAGGCAAGTTGCTGGAGTTGGATCTCCTCCGTACCAGACTGTTGTATTCCATCCTCCGAGTATTGGCATCTTCTTTCCTCCTGACTAATTATGTCATCTTCATCTTTTAACTTTTAGCCCTGATTGTAAGGGACTGTGAGAGGAGCCCTCTTCCTGACTTCCCAAGTCTGGAGGACACCCACGTAGACCTGTTCTCCATAGACAATGAATCCAGGCTCAACTCTTCTTGGAAAACAGATCAGGACTTCTCCTCCCAAAGTCACATCCTCCATAACCTTATCATAACCCAATCCTGCAATGTTTCTGAGCCTCTTCAAGGCTCCTTTCTCATTGAGATCCTTTGACATGTATGAAGCCCAGACTGTGACTCTGTGCTCCAAGTTCCTGGCTCCAGAAACTACAATGTCATCTGGACCTCCGACAAGGAGGCAAACCGAAGAAGATTCTCCCATCTCTTCTTCACCTTCAATGACTTTCTCAATGATCTTGTCTTCCCCTGTGGCGAGTTCCTCAATCTTTGCTCTCATTGCCTCAAGGATCCCTTCATACAACTTTGAGAATTCAGACTGTTCTGTCACTCCTCTCTTCCTCCAACTGCAACTGATTCTCTGTCAAGTTCAAAGAACTTTGAGACCACATAAGGCTGAAGAACCTTTGGAAGTTCAGGCTGAATTGCCATGAGACTCTCTTCAAGGTAAGGATTCCCAGGAGTCCCAGGATGCATCTTGATGAACCTGAAGATTCCAGGAGAGATCATGACTCTTGCATTTATGGCATGAGGTCTTGTGGGATAAGTCACAAAAGGACCATACTCAACTGTGGGACCAATCCTTGCAATCAAGGTTTCTTTGTCAACCTCAAGCCTCACTGAATCACGAAGATGGCCAAATCTTACTGGAGCCCTCCTCAAGACTTCCTGGAAGACCATGTTAGCAAAATCTACAAGAGCACCAGGCAAAGCCTCTTGGAGTTTGGGAGTGAGGTTCTGAAAGATGAAGGTGACTCTTGCAACTCCTCGGATCTTAACTTCCACCCTTCTTCACCTTCCAAGGAGCCACTTGAGCCAAGGTGTCTCTCCTGCTCCCAACAAGACTTTGTCCTCAAGGTCTTTCATGTCAAAGATGGGTTCTTCATCAATTGTTGAAGTGGACATCACTCTTCCTCCGATCTGATCTCTGAGAGTCTTCTCAAGAGCCTCCTCCTTCTTCCCTCTGAAGTAGTTGATTGCTTTCATAGCATCTCTTTCAATCACCTCATACCTCATGGGTCCCACTGCAGGAACGATCCTTGTCTTGAAAGACTCCAACTTCCTGGCAAGGAGGATCTCAATGGTGCCATAGATGGTTGCTCTCACTACTTGACCCGGAACCAACGAATAGAGAGTCCATCCAGAATAATCAATGTCAGCAAGGTCAAGTTCAGCCTTCACATCAATCATTGCTTCATCAATGAAGTCTTCAAGTTCAAGATCCGGAATGTCCCTTGCGTCAGAACCGAGACGAATCTCAATGCTCCTTCTCTTTGCCCATCTGGTTTCTTCTGGTCGTATTCTCACTTCAACTGAAAGAGCCTTGCTTCCCTCAAGCAAAAGTCCTCACCTTCTCTGTCTTGTCAACAATCATGAGTGAAGATTGATAGGCTCCCAAATGATGGAGATTTCCAACCTGGATATCCCAAGTCCATTCTCTGATCCATTCTCCGAGAGAAGTCCCAGGAGGAACTGTCCAAACGACAAAGAAGACACCTGTACTTTCATTTGTTGCTCTGAAAGGTCCGTAAGGAGAATCTGCCGCTCCAGGCTTTGAAATCTTCAACTCAACCCAGTCAGGATTGATCAGTTCTTTGTTGAAGTCCCTTAATGTTACCTTGAATCGCCTTGAGTCTCCCCTTGTGACTCTTGGCATTGGATCTTCAAGGATGATTATTGACATTTCCCATCACTCTTTTCTATGCCTTCTCAAGTTATTAAATTATCTACCTGGTCGAGTATTTGAACCTTGATCCTGTCAAAGTAAACTTTCTGGAGATACATGTTCAAGGTCCTCTTCCTTCTTGGGTGCTAATGTCAACGTAACCCACTGACTGCCTTATCACACAAGTTGAAGGAAGATCCTTTGAATCTCTTGGAGGAATGTAAGCCGAACAAGAAAGGTCAATCTCAAAAGGATTCCTAATGACTGCTAACATCTTCAAAGGAGGCCATTTGTAATGCGGGTGAAGGGGAGAGACTGAAACCCCTATGTCATTATATCTCGGAATAACCAGAACTCCAACTCCCTGATCTGAATAATTGCCATCAAATCTTGGAAGAATCTTTGATTCGGCATGATTGAAAGTGAACTGAGGAGTAATCGCTACATTCTGTTCAGTTCCCACAAGTAAGGCGTAGAAAGTGATGCCTCGATCAAGTTCCCTTTCTTTGATTGGGATGACTATGCTGCATGGGAAATCAACTCCTTTGTTGATGTCACATGAACAAGAAAGATCCTTCTTTGTGTGATAGACATTTGCTGAACAAGAGAGGGCCTTACTGTGGACTATTTTCGTGAAACAAGAAAGTTCTTTCCAAGGTCTGTGGATTGCTACCTTACAAGGAAGGTCTTTTGATGGAATGTGGACTCTTGCTCGGAAGTCCTTGTAGGTCTCAGTCCACATCTGACTGTCAACGTAGAAGATCCTTGAAGTATCTAACTGGCAGATTTGGTCGTCCTGTCCAAAGTTCAAGGATCCCTCTACAAGAAGAGTCACAGGTTTGTCAACGACTGGGACCACAAAGATCTGAGCAACTTGATCTCCGAAGATTGAGACAGTCACCTGAACTTCCTGATCTTTGTGAGCAATCACTTCTGGAGCAACTTTCACATTCTGATCTTTGAAGGTGAAAAAGGCATTCAGGGTTCCTTGCTGATCCTTCCATGCTCTGTAAGGAATCAAGAGTGAACATGGAAGGTTGGGATTTCTGATGAGAGCCGAAGAAGACAGGTTCTTTGCAAAGGAAGTTATTAGGAGAGAGACAATTTGATCTTTGTTCTCTGGAAGGGCTGGAGTTATCCTTGCTTGATAGTGTTTCCATTCATATTTGGCATAAAGAGTAACTCCTTGATCCAACTCAAACTTTGGAATGTCAAATTGACAGGATAGATTCTTTGAAAAGATCTGTTGGGAATTCAAAGAAACAACTTGATCTTTGTGAAGGATTCGAGGAGTTACTGAGACCAACTGATCTTTGTATCCTGTGATTTGAGGAGTTACCGTTCCTTTCTGATCTTTATTTGCAAGGAGAGAATAGAAGTTACAAGAGAGGTTCCTTATTCCTTTGTTCCTGATTATTGCAGAACATGGAAGATGGGCTCCTTCTGCCAAGAAAGTGACAACTTGATCAATCCTGTAAGGAGGATTCAGGTCCATCCAAGAAACCCAGATCTTGTCATCACTTGTCTGCCAGGCAAAGATGAATCTGATTCCTTCAAAAGTGCCTTGGAGAGCCTGCTGAGAATGATAGTCTGTCAGGAGTCCTCCGAAAGGAAGGTAGTAAGAACTCCAAGTTCCTGTCTTCTTTGTGAACTTGGCCATGTAAACTCTCTTGTTTGCGAGGTGACTCCAATAGGCATGGAGGTCTCCGGTTGCCCTGTCAATGTGGATTCCAGGATAGGAAGAACTTCCGGGACCAAGTGCTATTCCTGATTCATAAGAACCATCAGCATTTCTTCTTCGATAAGTGGGTGTTGCTCCATAGATGATGTGAACAACTTCACCCTCAGGAACAGCAGAGTAAGCATTTGTGTCTGTCCCTATGACTGCTATGTCTTCAACATTGTCCCATGAAGATCCATTCCATCTCCTCGCTTTCAGGTAGTTAGTCCCATTTGTTTGATAACAGTAAATGCAGAGGACTTTGCCTCCATTCAAAGGAACAAGTCTTGTCCACCCAAGAACCGAAGAATGAAGCATTGTGGGACTTGGCCATGAAGTTCCTTCTTGATTGTTTGCCTTCATGGCTTGAGTTCCATTGATTGTTGGAAATCCATTTGAGAAAGCAATCCATGGATAACCATCAGAATCAATGCAGACTGAGACACCCACAGGACCAGAAGAGATTCCAAGGTTGACAACAGCATCAAGGGTCAGTGCTCCATCCCCTGAAGCAACTCCTCTTCGGAATCTGAGAGGTCCTGCCCAATCCCAATCAGAGCACTGACCCATTACAAAAACATTGCCTTTTCTCCAGACATCATACCAACTGCTCCGTCCGGATCCTTCAGGATTCTTAGGAAAGACAAGAGTCCTATCTGACCAATTGATTCCGTCTTTGCTTTGTCGGTAAGAAAGACCTTGCCATGCCATGTCGTAGAAGATCCAGAACCTCTCAATGGGATCTGGATAATAGTAATTCTTCTGTTGCCTGACAAGTTCAACACCATACTCAATAGCAGTTGTATCAGGATTGGTGGGTCCCTGGATTTGAACTCCTTGCTCCTTTATGTTGTAGACATCAACTTGAGCCGAACAATTCTTTGAAGAAGACTTCCTGATTGTCATTGATGAAGAAAGGTTCCTTGCTCCAATGTTCCTTATCACTGCTGAGCAAGGAATTTGATGGGTGTAGAAATCTGCTTGACAAGAGAGATTCTTTGAACTCTGGTTCCTGATTGTTGCTTGACAAGAGAGATTCTTCGATCCTGAAGGGACGTAGAGTTCAAAGCAAAACTTTGCTCCCACAGAATCTTTGAAAACCATTCCTTGATAAGAAGCACGTTCTATTTCAAGGACATGGAATCTGAGGTTGTCAACTCCTGAGAGACCTGACTTCCACGTTTCTTCATCTTCCCAGGTCCCATTTGCAAATCTTTTCCGTCTGTAGAGTGCCGAAGAAGAGACTCTGAAAGCATAGATATCCCCAGCATCTTCTGTGATCCTACTCCAAGTTGAATCGTTGCTCCTAATCGTCTCTTCAGTCAGCCATCCGGTACCTTGTTTGTAGATGGCAAGAGTGTGATGTCTGGCTCCAGCATAGTCCCTTACATAAGAATGGTAAATCCAGTCATTCGCAAAACTGGATACTGGAGAAACGTATCCTTCCCAACAATCATTTGAAGATGAATATCCAGAGTCAAGACCGGTGCCATTGAACCTTCTTCGATAGACAGGGAGGTAGAGAGAGTAGTCCTTGACCCAAACAAGCATCACAGCACCATTGGGCATCCGAACACATCTTGAGTAACCATACGTGTAGGAAACCCAGATGACTGCAGTGCCCCAAGCAGATCCATCAAGAGCAGTTGCTTTCCGGTAGTAGAATCCATCTGTATACCTGTAAGTGATGAATGGATATCCATCAGACGTGTAAGTTACTCCAACTCCTGATCGTGAAGGGGATGCGCTTGCTGTTCTCACGGTTCCCCAGGAAATGACAGGATTGCCTGAAGTAATTGTGCCTTGTCGATAATATCCCACTGCGTCTGATGCAACCGTGATCACATAGACATGAAACTTGTCATTGTCATAGTCAAAATCTACATCCCAGTTTAACTGCCAATTGTCAAACCATGGAACCCAGAAAGTCACAGGAGCATCCCAATTCTGACCATCTGCAGATTTTGTGTACTTCATTTGCCCGTAGTATGAAGTGGAGGCAGGATTGAAGAAGAAATACCAATACCCATATTTTGATCTGAAGAGTCTCCTCCCTCTTGTTGAAGCAGGCTCAACCTCAGTGCCTGAAGCCATTGAGTAGGGTCCTTGTGCTGGCAATCAAGCCACCCTCAGAGAATAGGAGAACTTCCGTTTGATGTCAATGAAGGTCATTTCAAAGACGAACTCTTTGATCTTTGTATCCGCATGGAGACACAAGATGACTTTCACTTTGATGTCATCTTTCTGAGTCTCCCAGCCAATGTTGTAACTGTCAAGATGGAATCCAGCATATTTGCTTTGTGGACTTTCAGGCAATCCGAAGACAACATCAGTGTGAGCATTCTTGAATTGAATCACTTTGAAGTCAAGAGGAAATCCTGCAAGCGGGAAGATGTAGGTCTTTCCATCAACCACAAAGAAACCTGTGTCCTTGTCAAAGCAGTCATCAGATTCTTCACTGACAAGATGAAGTCTCTTCAGTTGAGAATGATTGATCTCTCTCCACATGTGTTCCTGACCAGAAGGCTCCCACTCCATGAGCCTTGTTCCATTCTTGTTGTCAGCAACCCACATGTGATCCTGGAAGTAAAGAGGAGAATACGACTTCATTGTATTGAATCATCTCCATTGAATTGGAGCCTCCTTCTTCACCTAAGTGTACGAATACCTCAGACAGATTGAGAAGGTCTTTGTTCCCTGAGTTGCCCCAGCAGGAACCCTCATGTAGATCTCAATCTCCCAATAGTGTCTTTCAACTCCTGCTCCAGATCCTTGAATTATTTGAGAGTTGTAGACCATTGCCAGCCTGGTTGCTCCATAGACATTGCTGAAAGAAGGATCAGGAGTTCCAACTCCATCATAAGAATAGTTCCTTACGTAGGCCCAACCTGCTGCTGGTGTCAAAGTCCAATCTTCATGATTTGAGGCTCCCTGATCATGGCATCCAAGAGCACACTGAATTGCGTCAGCAATGTTTGAAGCCTGAGCATAGTTGTTCCAGATCCTCCACCGTCTTGTTGAAGATTGACCTCCCACAGGAACTGTTCCGAAGTCAACAGTGCTTGGGAGCAAAACGTCTGAAGTATCCCTAAAGGTGATGTCTGGTGCTGCCATTCCTATCAACCATGACATTATTATCAGTGATTCTGCTTAAAAGTTTAATCCAGGACTTCAGCCTCTTTCATGCCAGGTTCTTGCTCAAGATCAACATATGTGTCAGGAATTCTGATCTGAACTTCAGCAGGCAACTGAGGTTGTCCGGCTCCACGGATTGATGTTTCACAAGAAAGGTTCTTTGTCCCATCAAGTTGAACTGTAATCTGAGCATTCTGATCTTCCATTCCGAGGTTCTGAATGACTGTCCAGAGGTGAGGTCCTTGGATCCAACTTGAGTAAGGTTCGACCCAGATTGAACAAGAAAGGTCCTTTGAAGCCTTGTTCCTAATCCCAGCAATCATTATGGGTCCGTCAATTGAAGCCCTGTATGGAATGAAGACTTCCGAAGAAAGATTCTTTGAATCTGAACCCATGCTGACTCTCATATTTGAAGAGAGATTCTTTGAACCCAAATTCCTGATCAAAGATGACATTGAGAGGTTCAGATAATCTGCCTTTCTCAAGACTGTTGATGCGGATAGATCTTTCAAAAGATGATAGACATAAGTTGAAAAAGAAAGATTCTTTGATGCCTCCTGTCTAATCTCAGCAGAAGCCACAAGTTCTGCAAAGTCCTGATTGGTCCTCATAGAGCAGTGAAGACGGGGACAGCCAAGGAGTTCAATCTTATCAAGATGGAAGGTCCCAATCAGAGGATATTCAAAGTCAACATCTGTTATCTGTTTCCAATCAAAGGCATCAGATCCCGGAAGGTCCCTCAAGTTAATCTCCAAAGTTCTGTGACTTGTATGAGTATCAGGGATTGTCCCTTCTCTCCAATTGTCCCAATTCCAAATCTTGAACTTCAAGTTTCCTCCTGAGTTTGCACCCCAGAAAGAAAAGGCAATCTGAGCAAACCTTGACCAATCCTCAGGTCTTCTTCGGAGAGGTTTGAACTCACAAGAAAGGTTTGCTGATCCCACTCCCATGGGTGTCCATTGCAAGAACTCAACATAATAAGGTGAGGTGTAGATCTTTCGAGCCCAGATGATTGGAAGATCATAGCCTGCTGAAGGATATGCCTCTCTGTCAGTGTTCGGATACCACTGAGCATACTGAGGTTCATTCAGGTTTGTGCCAGCATCCCATCCATATCCCGAGTTCTTGAACCAGATTGGATCTGTGGTGTAAGAATCGCTGAAGAAGGTGTAGATGTAGATCGCATGGATCTCTGTTCCTCTCTTGAAAGCGGTGATTGTGATGCTTCCAGATGTTGCTCCTGAGTCCTTAACAACAGTGTAATTGTTCCAGGTTCCTCCATTGAAAGGAATGCTTCGATGTCTGAACTGATAATTTCCTGAGGTTGGCCTGTAGAAATAGCAAAGATGGATCACATCTCCAATTGCAACTCCTCTTCCATTCCCAAGATAAACCAATTCAGAAAAAGAGACAGGAGAAGACCATGATGCGCCTTGATCTGTTGAGAAAACAATGCTATGAGTCCCAGTTCCATTGCTGAAGATGAGAGCGATTCCACTGTCGCATTTCAAAAGACGATTGGATCCAGCAGGATATCCAGTTCCTCCGGAAGTTGTGATAATGTAAGGACCTGTCCAAGTCTGACCTGCAAGTCCATCAGTGCTCCGAAAGATGTAGAACTGATAGGGAGGAACGTCCTCATAATCATAATGATGAAAAGCAATGTAAACTCTGTTTCCATCGTGCATAATTGTTGGGAAGTAGTGGAAATATTCCCCTGAGACTGCCTTCCAGGCGGCCGACCAAGCAATGGTTCCATCACTGTTGAAAGTTCCTCTTCGGAAGTAAGTCGCCTTGAAACCTGTTCCCACAGTGTGGAAGACCATGTAAAGCCAATTGCCATCAAAATAGATGTCAAAGGCATTGACCAGACTGTAACCTGACTGACCAGCAGGAGTCCATCCTGTGATCCTGTCTGAGAAAGAAGAAGCACCATGAGGCTTGTGCCTGTAAGCAACGTTGGTCCCATAGGCGTAGAAGACATAGTCCCTTCCAGAGATAGGATCATAATAGACACGATACTGCATTGTGTTCTCAAGCATTCTGCTGGTGTAAGACTCAACCTGAATGGGCGTGTGCATCAGATTCCAATCCTCCTGGTAATCTTGACTTTCTCATAAGATCCTTGGATGATGACAACTTTCAGAGAATCCGTTCCTGAACTCTTCACAACAGAGTCATTAGAGATCTCACCCAATCTTTTGTAGCCCTGTCCCACCTCAGCAATGTCAAGGAAGAAATCCTTGAGGTTGTCATCTGCCCAAAGCCAGTAAGAATCCTGAACCAGACCCAAAGAACATGAGAGATCTGCTCCTCCAGAACGCCTTATTAAAGCGATGCACCTGAGAGTCTTGCTCCCAGGAAATCCTATGAAAGCATTACAAGAAAGATTCTTGCTTTGAACCCCTCTTATCAAGGCTTCACATGAGAGTTGAGGAGGCCACCTTCCCCAGGTCCTGATGATTGTCTCCGAAGAAAGATTCTTGCTCCCTGTGAAATAGATGAGAGCAGAACAAGAAAGGTCTTCTTCGGCAGAATGCCTGATGACTGAAGAACAAGTTAGATTCCTAATTCCAGCATTCCTGATCTCAGACTCAGCAGAAAGTCTGATCCATTGAGCAACTCCACATGAAGAAGAGATTTCTTTGCTTGCTGAATGCCTGATGATTACTTCAGAAGGTAACGATAACGAACCCAAGTTCCTGATTGTTACTTCTGCAGATAATCCAATGGAACCAAGATTTCTCACAAGAGCCTCTGAAGAAAGGTCTTCTGATCCTTCATTCCGGATGGTTGCGTAGATCGGAGAATAGTCAATGCTCCCAGGAGTGCTCATAATCCATCCTTTCTCATTGTACTAACTGGAACTACCCTCAATTTAACATTTCTTGTTCCAGGCACAATGATCAATTCAAGACGGACAGGTTTGTCTTGAGGAGGAATGAATGCTCCCACAATCCTCTCTTCAATCTGAACTGGATTTGCTCTTCCTTCAGCAGGAAGGAAATCCTGAGATGCTGTTGTCTTCACATGGAAGTTTGTCAAGCAAGGAGACTTCAGGATTGAAGCAATCATGTCTCCTTCAACTCTTTCGACAGAAGTGATCATTTCTTGGTCAACTTCATGAGGATAACAATCTTTGTCTGTGAAAGTCTTCCCATCTTTGGTGTGGATGATCCATTTGGGCAAGATCCCAACTCCAGATTAGATTGTCTCTGAGACCTTATAAGCCTTATAACCACTACCATCCTCCTGAACCCCGAAAAGAGGGCCACGAGATATGGCAGACCAGGATTCCTCAATCAAAGAGGGTTCTTTGTCTGCCTGCTCAACCTGTATACTGATACCTGTGATGGAGTTTCCATCTGACTGTCCCAGAAGTTGATGCTCCCGAAGGAACAACAACTTTTGCTCTGACGTTTATAGAGTTGGTATAGCCCTGAGGTATTGACGGCGCTTGTGCTTCTTTGCCTCCCGGAATTGAAGTGATCCTTGTTGACTCCTTTGAAGTAGAGATCTGAACCCAAGATTCAGTCTTCATCTCAGACGCATTGGCTGATCCCAAGAAAGAGATCGAGACATTGACCGCTGTTGCGTAAGATTGGGATTTGTTCCTCACGTGATAGGACTTGTACGCACATGAGGTTCCAACATCAATGGTTCCAAAGGCAATTGAAGACGGGTTGAATGACAGGCTTGGTGCTGACTTGACCATTTCGGGTCACAAAGACTATTCTGCCTTTTCAGGATTTAAGTCTTTCTGTTGAAACCTCTCTTGCCAGATCCTGAACCTCTCTTTGACTCCTGGACAGAAGAAATCCTTACACTGTTGAGGTCTGTTCTCGTAAATCATGCACTGGTTCTCTGAAGTGAGCCATTGACAAGGTTCAATGATGACAAACCGGATGGTGTCTTCAAGGATCTGGACCTCAATTCTCTCATTGGCGTAACCTTTTCCAAATCTCCATTCTGCCCACTCCCTGAGTTGCTGATTTGTGGGTATCCGAAGAACATGTCTTTTGCAGCAATCGCCACACTTCTGGCAGAAGTCAATGAGACTCTTTTCTGAGGACTTCTCTTGCAATCCTGACAACTTCTTCAGCCGTCCTTTTGATTGAGTAGTTCTCTTCAGCAATTCTCCTGGCTCTCTCTTTAATGCCCTTCGGATCGGCTTGAATCTCTTCCCAGAGTTCAGCGATCTTGCTTGCCATGTCCCTTGGATCAAAAGGCCTTGCCTTCTTGAAAGATTGGGTGTCTCCGAAAGAGTCACAGTCCCAAGTGACAACAGGACATCCGCAAGCAAGAGCCTCAAGAGTGACCCTGGAAGGTTCTCCTGTGATTACTGGAGAGATCAACATGTCTCCTCCACGATACCACTGTTCAGGATAGGCTTGTGCTCCAGACATCAAGTATTCTCCCAGGAACTTCAGCCAGTTCCCTTTTGCAGCACAGAGTTCCCACATCCTTGCTTTGTCTCCAAGAGCCCACGGATAGAATTTGACGTTGTTGTTCATCTTCCAATACTCATCAAGAGCAAGGAAGGTCAAGAAAGGATCTTTGATTGTCCTCCAAACATCTCCATATAAGATGTTGGGTTTTCCTGAGAACCTCATTTTCATGCCTTTTGGAGTAAACCTTTCAAGATCAACTCCTTTCTGGATGAACCTGATCTTCTCTGAGAACTTATCCCACATCCACTTGTGCCTCTTCATGAAGACAATGACTGCTTCTGCTTTCTCAATGAACTGGAAACCTGAAGTCATAGAGAATCCTTTGTCAAAAGGCTCCAACTCTGACCAAAGACAGGCTTCAGGAGATCCATGGATGCAGAAAACAAGAGGTTTGATCCTGTGAGTCAGTCCTGTCATTGTTGCATGAATGAAGTGAATGTTTGCATCTCTATAAGCCCAATCGTGAGATTGAGTTATGATCTGAGGAACCGTAGAAAGGTCCTTCTTTCCTCCTTGCTGATCATCTGGATCCACAATTCCTGCAATCACTCCATCCATCCTGTTTTCATATTGAACAATCTCCTTTGTTGTCTCATACATTCCTGAGGCAAGAGGAGAGAAGACCGTCCAATGAGCAATCACAAGATCTGCTTTCTGAGGCTCATCCAACTTCTTAATGAACTCTTGTTCTGCCAACTTTCATCAACTCCTTGTCTCATAGACTCTTTCAATTGAGTCCCTTATCTCTTTTGCTATGACCTTTTCATCAAACTTCAGGATCCATTCCCTTGCCTCTCTTGCAAGTTTGAGTTTTCCTTCAGGCTCAAGAACAGCCCATGTCAAGATTGTCTCAACCATCTCTGACTGACTCTTGCAGATCCATTCTTCGTTGTAGAAGAGATTTGCTCCCCACCAACAATTGATGATGGGATACATTCCTGTGGACATCCCTTCGGCCAAAGCAACATGGAATCCTTCCATGATTGAATTGCTCCAGAAGAGATCCTTGTCTTGAAGGAAGTCTCTCCATGCCATCTTTGGCATGAACTCAACAAGAGCAATGGCTCTGTCAAGTCCAAGGATGTCAACCAATTGTTTCACAGGCCAATTGTACTCATCTTGAAGACTCAAAGTCCCTTCTTTGAATCCTCCTTTCCAATTGCCACAGATGTAGAGCCTGAACTCAGGATCCTGTTTGTAGATCTCCCCGAAAGTTTGGATTGAAGTGTAGATCCTCTTCTTCGGCCTCATGATTGTTGACTGCAAGACAATGTTCTTCCCAAAAGCCTTCTTCTCTTTCTTCGGACTGAAGGTGAAGAGATCAGGATCACATCCAATTGGAAGTTCTCGAATCTCCGGAACTACTTTGGGATTCTGATCAAGAAAGATCCTCTTGCAGATTGGTGTCACAATCAAGAGATCCACCTTCTCCCAATTAACTTGTTCTGGTTCAAAGAGTTCGATTCCATGTCCCCTAACAACAAGAGGTTTCTCTACACATGCCAGATTTGAAACCACATTCAGAGGATACTGAGCAAACTCAAAGTAAGCAAGATCACACCAGTCAATGAGACGCATAACGTTCGCAAGATCAAAAGTTGGATTGTTTGTGTGTTGAAACTCCCTTACTGAATGATGGGTTATTAGTTCATTCCGGATGGGTTGGAAGAAACTTGAGTTTATTGCAAAGATGGCAATCTTCACTTTATACACCGGAGTATATTCTCCAGTATAGAATTTAAAGGTTTCAGTCAGAGGCCATCAGGTCTGAAAGAATTGGAGTGCTGGAACTCAACTGCCCAGTCAAGAGAAGGAACCAGGATCCGAAGAACAATCCTGACTTCCTTTCCGGCAAGGGGAACCTCCTTTCTGTAGGAGATGTCCTCCAACTTCTTCGGAACTCCTCTCCCGAGGAGCCTGTCAAGGAAAGAAAGTGCTTTCTTCATTCCCACTTCAAGGATCATTGCATCTCTGAGAGGATAGAGGCTCAAGACTGCAGTTTCTTTTCCAGATTTCAAGATCAATCCAAGATCCTTTGTGCCTGTAATCTTTGTCACCTTTCCTCCCATCCTAACTTGATCCGCTGTTGTCCTGATGAAGAAGGACTTCACTTTGTCCTGAGGACCTGAGATCCTGAAAATCTTACCATTTTCTTTCCTTTCGAGGAAACTGATCTTGTTGGGTTCAATCTCATGTGGGTACCTTGGATCTGAAGATCCATCCTTGAGGACCACACTCCAGGACATTCAACTCACCTCTTGATAGATTACCTTTGCTCCTATAATAGCCTTCTGTTCGTCTCCAATTATCTCTCCTTTAATGATAGCAAACTCTTCAGGAACCAAGGCTCCTATCTGTGCCTGACATGAAAGGTCATTTGCCAAAAGAGAGATGAAACAGTTGTTTGTGAGATTCCTGGAACCTTTGTTCCTCACACTTGCTGAAGACGGAAGTCCTTTTGATGAAGCGTTCCGAATCAATGCCATACAACTTAATTGGTTGAGAGCCACTCCTTGAATGATTGCTTCAGAAGAAAGGTCCTTCTCTCCTTTGTTCCTGATGACTGCTTCCAATGAAATACGGATCCAACTTGACCGCCTGATTTCAGCATTGGAAGGAAGATCAATTGAACTCAGGTTGCGGATGATGACTTGTGAAGAAAGATTCTTCAATCCGGATTGAAGGATCTGATGTATGTCAGCATTGCAGGGGAGTTCCTGTGAATCTTTGTTTCTGATTGTTGTCTCCAACGAAAGATTCTCAAAGTCTGATTTCCTGATTGTCGTTGTTGAAGAGAGATCTCCAGAACTCCTATTCCGGATTTGAGACTCAGAACTCAAGTCCTTGAAACCCAAGTTCCTAATGAGAGTTTCAGAAGAAAGGTCTTTTGAAGAAGACTGCCTAACAATGACACTTGCGCTGAGTTCTTTCGTTCCAGAATTCCTGATCACAGACACACATGAAAGAGCCTTGAAACCTTGATTCCGAATACCTGCTTGAGCAGAAAGTGTTATTGAACCTGAAGAGAGAGCCACCTGAATGACACAATTGCAAGTAAGATTCCTGGAACCGGCGTCTGTCAAGAGTGTCTGAGGAGAATAGAAGAATCCAGCAGCATTTGATGTTGCAGTCCCCTCAACAACATCAGTTGTCCCATCATAATAGAAAGTGGCCGTGTAACTTGTGTTCTTCGTATTCCGAATGTCCCACCACTCTTCGACAACTATCCTGTCATTCTGTTGGATTTGGAAATCACCTGCATTTCCATTTGCAGTGATGACGCATCCCCTCTCAGTCGTCCCATGTTCCGTTCCACAAGAAACCGGTCCAAGCATTGTCTTCACATTTCCGGATCCCGATCGCCAGACATAGACGAAAGTCCTGTGATACAAGTTCATGGCAGCGTTGTTTTCTTGAATTCCAATTCCAACCTGATAGCCAGCCTGTCCTCCAGTAAGGACCTGTGGAACAAGAGCGGGTCCAACAAACATCCTTGCCATGGTGTAGACAGGACTTGTTGTAGTTGTATAAGCACCTGCCACGGACGCTTGAGCAGTTCCTTTTGCAAGAGTCATGTCCTTTGGAGTGTTCTTATCAGCCGGCACCGCAGGAAAAGAATCAGTATCTGGGCTGGCTTTTCCAGAGGGACCCGTGGGAGCATTTGTATTTCTGAAGTACCAACTACCCAGTCCTGGGTCCCTCCAAGGCTTTTTGGCTGGAGAAGGGAGCAATTCTTCTCCAATTCCATCCGTGTTTGTTTCCCCACTCAATTGCCTCTTCATCCATCTTTTCTTTGAAAGAGTAATACTCCTGATTCTGAAGCATCAGGAACCTTATGTCAGCAAGACTTTCAAGACGACGATCAGAAGGATTGATCCTTCCACAGTGATAGAGTCTGCATTGACAAGGCCTTATTTCATAGATGGAGCAAAAGTTCTTGTGAAGAAAGGGACACAAACCTGAAAGTCTGAACCTGTTTGGCTTTACTTCTTGAGCCTTAAGAGAAACTCCAGTTTTGAGCCTAATGAGTTCCAACTCTTGTCGAGTGACAGTCATCCCTTCAAAGAGTGTCTTGCAACATTCACCGCACTTGAAGCACACCATTGAAGGGCCAACTCCTCTTCCCAACCTATGCCAACTTTGTAATCCTTCCTCTGATTGGAAGGTCAATTGTGTTTGTGGGAGCAGCACTTAACTGAGCAGTTATTTTCACATCTCTTGTGCTAACAAAGCCTCTGAAGAAGACATTGACAGTCAAGGCTCCCTGTGTGAAAGTTTCCTCATCAAGGGGTTCTCCCGGATAAGTCCCTCCATCAATTTTTGAGTAGATCCTAATGTTGATCGTGCTTCCCGGATTTGCTCTTGCGTTGAATCCTGTTGTAGGCTTGTCAAGTTGGATGTTGTACTCATCAAGTCGATAGGCTCTTCCATACTGAGAAACCTTGAACTCATGAAGAGTGACTTCATTGGTTCCATTGGCAACAGTTAATTGTTGATCGGTTTTGTCAAAAGGAGCAAGAGGTTCTTCTTCACGCATCTGATCGAGAGTAAGTCCCTGTTCCTTCTTCGGAATGAAAGGAATTGTGACAGTTGCCGAAAGACTCTTAGAACCTGAACTCAAAGTTCCTCACCAACCTCCGCACACTTCACAACAAGAGCAAAGTCTGAAGCCGTTCCTCCAGCATTGTTGACAAGACGGCAATGAAGTTCTCCTGAAAGATCCCTGTCATGAAAGAGGAGTTCAGGATTTATGATCTCAAGATACTCTGCTCCTTCTTCAGCCCCTTGGTTGATGTTCCTCCGCAAAATCCTTTTGTAGAAGTCAGACCTCTGAACAGGATTGTATCCTGAAGAGTCTTTCTCCCAGATCTCAAAGGTAATGTTCATGGCTCCTGCAATCAATTGAACTATCTTGATGCTCCGTATTTTTGCCCAGTTGCATCCTGTCTTCACATCAAATGCTTTTGCTGATCCGTCTGCTGGCAAGTTTCCATCGTTAATTGTGAGATCTTCAACATGGAATGGCATCTTTCTCACTGATGCTAATATCTGACAATCTCAACTTAAAAGTTTATTCATGCTTTGCAGTAAGGAGACTGAATGTGAAGAAAGATTCTTCATTCAGATCATGAGATTGAACAGTTGCACGTCATGTTCTTGCCGGCAATGTTCTTCACAGTCCGCGAGACAATGTCAATGACAACTCCGGGTCCCGTGGTGTCAGGCATGAAAACCAGGTTTCCTCCCTTGTCAAAGAAAAGGTTTGAAACTGAGGCACCTGATTCTCGTCTCAATGTTGCTTTGTTGTCAATGATCTTTGCTGTCTCTCCATCATTCAAGAAGAGTTCCTTGAGGACCTTGACTGGGTGATGAACAAACTCTGTGCACTTTGTCATTCTTCCTTATCCTCCTAACCTTTTGATTCTCTCCCTTCTCCAGTTCTCACTGTTATGGGAGCGTCCAGTGAGGCCATTTCCTATCTGGGTCAGGAATCGGGCCAAGGGACCCACCGGTTCTTGACGTGAAACCGGCAAACCGGGAGGGAGTCAGAGGAGGCAGGACTCCGTTCTGCGTCTCTTTGGTCACCAGCGAGGCAGATTAGAATGTGAAGATGGTTGGCTTTGTGTAAGACCCCGATGTAATCTGCATGACTGCTCCGCCTCCCCTATGAACAACCTCCATGTCGAATCTGTGTTCATAGTAGGCTTCACGGAGAGGCATGTCAGAATATGGGCCTTCGTAGAGTTTCAAGCCTCTGGCAGCAGCCTGAAGAGGTTCACGCATTGCTACTGGAAGGACTTGTCCTTCAAGAGCAACCAGGTACCCATCGGGAACCCAGTCATCTATAACCCAGGTGAACTCCTGGAAGACTTTGACTGCTCGGAAGCCTTGGACTGCAATTGTCTCGATGATCGAGACCGGTGTCATTGCAGCCGTCCAGCCTGCCAGGTTCTCAAGGTCTTCTACGAGTCCTGAGTTCAAGAACATGAAGAGTCCACCCATGTAGCCATGTTCTCTGACGTGTCTCTTGATCAGGTTTATGTCAGCCAGTTTGGGCGTTGAAGCACCGGAAGCAAGGTAGTGGGTGTGGCTTGTCAGGAAGGAGTTTCCTTTGTGGGAGGGAGGAGCCACAGTCATGTTGCCATCCCAGAATCCCTTGTCAGAATCTGGGCACATCACTTTGTAGAAGAACCTTTTGGCCATAAGTCTTTGATCTGCTCGAAGAGCCTCAGCCTGAGTTTCTCTCAACTCATCGGCTGTAGAGTCCTGAATTGCCTGCTTTGTGAAACCGAATCCAAGGCCGAAGTCTCTGAGGCCTATGGCGACCTCACGAGATCGGATCTTCTGCCAAGTCTCCAGGTATCCTTCAGCAGACTCTTCAAACTCCATGTTCCTCTCCCAGACTTTCATGGACTCTTTGGTTGTCCTTCTAACAAACTTGGCAACTATGCCCCATGTCACCTCATTGTAGAGTTCAACTCCCTGGATGAACTCCTTGTAAAGCATCCTTGTGTCAACGTCATCAAGAGTGAACAAACCTTGTGCCATCTCAATCACCTATCATGAGTTGTTTCCTTGAGGTTCTATGTGGACCATGACCACACGTGTAGCAATAGCAAAACCAACAACAGCAGTTCCTCCTGCAGCCGTGGAGGGAACTCCACCGCCAGAAGTAGCCACCACTTTGGCTTTGTTGCCAATTGTCTGATCAGCATCCACATTAAGTCGTCCATGGGTTACCAGGACAACTTTCTCACCTGCTTTCACTCCTTTCAGAGAAACACCGTGGACTTGGTTGTTCACTGCGTTGTCATCAAGATATGCTTTACCATCCGGAGCAATGTAACACCCATAACAAGCCGCTATATCTTCAACAGCCTCAGCCTTGATTGTTGTCCTCGGATCGTACATATCCCAAGATGCCATTTCAAATCACCTTAACTTGCCTTCTTTACACCGCGTTCGTCCATCAGTTCGTCAATCCTGAACCGCTTCATCAATGTCTTCTTGTCCTCCTCAGAAAGGTCTTTCGCAGACTCAGACTCTCCTATGCCTTTCTTGGTCTCACCAGGAGGCTTTGTCTGAGTTCCACCAGTCTCTTCCTGAAGTGGGAACTTTTGATGAGCAAAGATCCCAATTAGATCATCCCGCTTCTCATCTGGGATTCCAGCCAAGAAGTTGATGGCTTTCTCCCTCTGAACGGGAGCAAGATGACCTGCTTGGATTTGCTCTTCAACCGTAGTCTCAATGTTCTTCAACCGTAGAGCATCCTCAACAGCCTTGAGCCTGGTTGTCAAGCCCTCAATCTGTGTGTCTCTCTCCTCTAAGGCCTCTTTGGCAGGAACACATTTCTTCTTCTTCGGATCCCAGACCTCACCGGCAGGACAAGTGTATGGGTACTTGTCTCCCTGCCCCACAATCGGTTCCGGAGGAGAAGGAGGAGCAGTTGTCCCTGCTTCAGCAGCCTCAATCACTTCGACAAGATCACACGTCTCGGGACCCTCAGTTCCTTTCTTGACTTTCGTACAGGCTCTCTTCCCTGCATCCCAGGCATAACCTGGAGGACATTTGTAAGTCTTGGCTTTGGCACTTGGATACCTGTATCCCTTCGCAAATTCTGCCAACTCCTCAGCAGTCATCTCTTGAAGGTCACAGGTCTCCGGACCAGCAATGTCAGCCTTGA